>Ga0209536_100014004_pt1 | contig 11533 bp, 8 predicted proteins | sample DeeMarSeWOR28_12_FD_187461 | JGI IMG/M metagenome (GOLD analysis project Ga0209536, IMG submission 187461) | Marine sediment microbial communities from White Oak River estuary, North Carolina - WOR-2-8_12 (SPAdes) (version 2) | ecosystem: Environmental > Aquatic > Marine > Intertidal zone >... | reverse complement strand
AGAGGCTAGGAAAAGGACAAAAAGCACTGTTATAGTATTTAACATCCAATTATGGTGGAGAAAATCTATAGCCATAAAGAGAAAACAACTTCCAACTGGTAAGAGAGCATTTGCAATTAATCGGAATTTAGTTCCAAATTTATTTCCAAGACTATAACGAAGAATTATAGGGAGATAGCAGATTGGAATTAATAAAATGACTAATGGCAAATACTGAGGGGCTAATCCAAGAGAAAAATAGCCTAATGCAATAAATATTGACATTAAAGTGCCAATAAGAAGTCCATAACAACCTGTACAAAAATATCTACCCTTAAAAAGAAGCTCATGACCTTCTGAAATTAATACTTTAGGATGATGTGAATGTGTAACCTTAATGAACCCAAATTTTGAGGTATAGGGCAGATCACTAAGATTGCAGGTTGATTTATGACGAAAATTACTAAGTTTAACACCAGAGAGGTTTACTGCAAGGATAATTGACCCAAATATCGTCATCCATAATGGTCCCCGTGGATCAAAAGCTTGAAGGAATCCAAGGATTAAAGCGGTAAAAAAGGGTATAATAATAGTTCCACTCATGAAAAAAAGCAAATTTAAACTAGAAGATCCACATCTACAAGTTACATCTGAACAAGCATTCGAACAAGCCTGATTACAGGCATTCGAACAAGCTTGATCGCAAGCATTTTGACAGTTGCCCTCACAACGTTCAGTGCAAACATCTGCATAACCTTGACAAATATTTACAACACAATTCTCAATACAATTACCATCTGTACTTGACAAAATATTACCCTTCTAATATTCATGATTAAATAATAATTTTTGCATGAAACTCATAAAGGAATTTAGTTAACAGATTTTCCAGTATTTATTTGATTTAACCTTTATAAATTATTCCCTCACTATTTTGAAGACCAAACAAGGAAGAATTTAGTTTTATTACACATAAATAGTTGAATGTAAGAAAATTAGGTTAGATATTAGGGATATTAATGTTCTTTTAATGGAGAATATGTAGTAATAAAGTCACTTAATAATTCTAATGGCCCAGCTACTCCTTTTCTACCAAATCCAATTCTAAAGTAGCGGTCAGGGTAATTAAAGGTTGTGCCAGGAAGAAGCAATACATTTTTTTCTCTAGCAAGATCAATATAAAATTGTTCAAATGAAACATTTGATTTGAAGCTGGGAAAAGCCACTGAACCAGCTTTGGGAGGAATATAGTCAAAGAATTCCTTAAAATTTGTAAAGAATCCTGAAAATAATTCACGATTCTGATTGATGATAGTTAAGTTGCGTTCTAATATTTTATCCACATGTTTTAGTGCAATCTTGGCAAAAAACTCACTCGGAGCACTGTTACAGATAGTGGTATAATCTTTGAAAGCAGCAAACTGCTTTAATAATTCTCTATCAGGCGTAGAAATCCACCCTATACGGAGTCCAGCTAATCCAAAAGCTTTAGACATAACACCTAATGATACTCCTTTATCATAAAGATCACAGGTTGCTGGTAATCTTTGAACCGAATTATATTCTAACAGCCGATATACCTCATCTGAAAATAGATATATATTGTTTTCTTGTGCAATGTCGATGATTTGGTTTAGTTTTTGTCTCGAAATATGAGTACCAGTTGGATTATGAGGAAAATTAATGATTATAGCTCGTGTTCTGGGAGTGATATTATCGATTAAGACTTCAAGATTAAGCTCCCAGTTATGATGAGGTTCCAATTCCCACAGACTTACGTGACATCCAATACTCTGAGCGATTTCAAAAAGGGATTGATATGCAGGAAATTGTACAATGATATGATCTCTTGGATTTAATAAGACATTCATGAAAATAAAAATGGCTTCTTCAGCACCAGAGAAAGTCAGAATTTGATCGGGTATGATAGTATTATATAATGATGAGATCAATTCTAATAAATCAGAATCTCCTGCTGATTCAGTATAACCCAATCCTTGCTTTTTAAGAGCTAATAAAGATCCTTCCTCCATTTGTAAAAGTTCATTAACTGTCAAAGGTTCACAATCTGAAGCACATAAATTATAAGCCGTCATAAATTCATATTTTGCAAAATAACGTTCAAGTTTAAATTCATTTAATTTCAAAAGAAAGACCTGCTTTTATAAATAAGTTTTTGGTTTAATAAATGCTTACAATCCAGTTATAAGGATCAGGAATCAGTCCATATTGAATTCCAATTAATCTATCATATAAAATTTGAGAAATAGGACCAAGTTCAAAGTCATTAATTATATATTCTTCTGATTTATATATCAAGGCTCCTACAGGAGCGATTGATGCGGCAGTTCCGCTTCCAAAACACTCAGTTAAGGTTTTATTCTTAATACAATCGACAATTCGCTCTATAGAGAGCGCTTCCTCTTTTACTTTGTACCCTAGATCTTTTGCTATATAAATTACGCTTTCTCTTGTAACTCCTGCTAGAATAGTTCCTGACTGCAAAGGAGCTGTATAAATAACATCATCAATAATGAAAAAAATGTTCATTGCTCCAACTTCTTCAACATACTTTTTATGTATTGCATCCAACCAGAGAACTTGATCACATCCCATTTTTGTAGCTTCTTCTCCAACCAATAAGCTTGCTCCATAATTTCCTCCTGTTTTAGCGAATCCCGTTCCTCCAGGAGCAGCTCGGATCCAGAAGTCAGAAACATAGATTTTAACTGGTTTAAATCCTTCTGGGAAAAATGGACCTGAAGGTGATAGTATAATATAAAAAAGAAAGTTTCTTGAAGGTTGAACTCCTAATCGTCCATCAATTCCTAACATTGTGGGGCGAATGTAAAGAGATGACCCAATTGATGATGGAATCCAGTCTTTCTCTAATCGGAGTAGTTCTTTTAATCCTTCAAAATAAAGATTATCATTAATTGAAGGCATCACCATTCGTGTAGCCGAGGCTTTAAATCTCTCGATATTTTTATTAGGCCTAAAAAGATTAATTGATCCCGATCGTGAAAGATAAGCCTTTTGTCCTTCAAAAATGGCTTGGCCATATTGTAGACAAATTGCTGCAGGATCCAAAGTTAATGGTTCATATTTCTGGATAATAGGATCACTCCACCCCTCTTGATAATGAGAAACTAACATTCGATCAGTAAATATTTGACCAAAACCAAGGTTTTCCTCTGATTCATATTTTGGTTTTAATTCTTCCTTAGCGAGGGGAACTACTTTAATTTCCAAGGTAATCAACCAATTAATACGAGATTAATTTATGAAATTAAAAGCATTCCACAAATTGAGATTGATCAGGAGTAACCTAAAAAGAATACAACGATTCTAAAAATATAGGGTAGAGGAGAAAATTACTCCTCAAACCCAAAACCAAACCCTGTAACTGTTTTTAGTGGATCAAATTTATCCAAAATTGCTGCGAAAACCTCTTCATTAGATGGAGAAGCAAAAGTACTTAGAGGAAACTGTGTTCCGTAATCTGCTTTTAAGCATTCTTTCGCCAGTTCTGCTAATAAAGGCTTATAAGCTTCTTCTGAACCTTTTTTATATGCATGAAATCGTAAAATAAGAGTATCCTTATTCTCTGGAGGCAGCTTATAAATCAGAGGAGCGGACGCCATAACAAGACTGTCATCTTTATACACAAGAATACAATGTCCTGTAGCAAATACTCTATCCTTAAAATACGTTTTTACTTCTTCATCAGTGGGAAATTGGCCATCAAATCGGCCATCTTCGCGAATTAATTTAACCAGTTTATCAATATCGTCAAGAGTTGCAAGACGGGTGGTGTAACCTTCGAATTTCGCTTTACTTAGTTTTTTTAACTCAATATCATATCGATAGCTTCTTGTTTTTTCCTTTAGCCCTTTTTTCTTAAAGAATTCTAGAATTTCTTTTCTTTCAGCTGCTGCATTTGCTCTTATTGTCATCGATTCCTTTCGATTTTTTACATAATCTACCATCTCATCAAAAAGACGTTCTTGTACTCCTTCTGGGCAGTTGGTTAAAGCCCATGGAAATCCGACATGAGTTTCCTTAATAGCAGGATAGTCTCGTGCTTGGACATAAGCCAAAGGCTCTTTATCTTCAGTTAATGCAATTCTACAAAAAACTGGTTTTTCCTGCTTATTTCGCTGAATAATTGACTCTGGGGTAACTGGAGGAGTAGGATTGTTTGTTTCATTATAAATTCGAGCTTGATATTCTTCTAATCCTTTATCAGGCTCCCAATCAAAATATTGAATATCCATTATTATTTACCTCAAAACATTTAAACTCAAACAAATGAGATTAGTCTCATATAGTTGAGACACTTTAAAAAAATATTTTTTGTGGCAACTCATATGCGAATAAAAATTGGAAAGATTAAATTGAACTCTAAAAATGATCATATTGATGAGATTTCTTATTTACAGCCACTTGTCAAAGATATTACTGATCCTGTAGTTCTTAAACTGTTTCAAGACCCTAATCTCGGTAATATCTTAAGCATACTTCGAAAAACTAATAAACCTATGACTGTTGATGATTTAAAAAGAGAACTTGATGCTTCAGGTATTGGAAAGTCCAAAAAAACTATTTATAGACATTTAGGAGTTTTAGAAAGGAATCAATTAGTTGTGTCAGCTGGAATGCGAAAATTTCCTTACAAAGGAAAACGTAATAGCCAAACTCTTTATATGAGAACTGCTAAAATCTTTTTTGTAAATACTAAATCTGAAGAGGTGTGTGAAGAAACTGAAAAACAAAAAAATCTATATTATACAGGAATTGCTAAAGTATTGGAATCTCATTTAAACACAAGAGTGGACGTAGAATGTTTTAGAAACAATTTAAATGATTTATTCTCAGCAAAAGGGGAACTAGCACAAAATTTAATAAGAAATGCTGACAAAAATCTTGCAGATTTAGTAAGTCAGTTAAGTTGGAAAAATATAGAGTCATTATTAGATACTGTGAGTCTTCTCCTTATATTATTAGATGAAGATTCATGGTATACAAAAATCTCCCAATGTTTTAGCAACAAAAAAGAAAAATAAGTTATTTTTTTACGTTTATTTTGATTTTTTTTATTTTCTCATCTAATAAACGATCAAATAGATCTGGAAAATATTCAAATTTTTCCCCTATCAATTTTTGAATAGATATAAAGTTTTTTTCAATAGTACGTAAGGTTTCAGCGATGTTTGAGACTTCAAACATATTATCTGCTTGAAATGCAAGAAGGATAATAGGTCTATCAACTACTTGCCAACTAACCCAAAATTTCTCCCCTAAATTTTTCTTCACCTCCTTCTCTATTAAAGTTTGAGATTCTAGGGTTAATTTTTTGAGCTCTAGGGCAAAAATTACCATTAAACCTTTCCTAAGAACACTTGGGTTCATTTGAATTGTGAAAAAAGCAATAAAATCGGAATGTAATTTTTCGATTCTTCGCCTTAGGGTTTTTACTGAAAGATTCGTTTTTTTAGAAAGATCACTCAGGGTAATTCTAGCATTATTCCGTAAAAGGGATAAAATATACCATTCAATATCATTAATTTCTTCTAAACTCCTTTTTGGAATCAGGGATTTGATAGAAAGGGGTGGTAAAACAGGGAATATGATAATCTCTTCAATATCCAAGATTTGTAACACATAGTCCTTTATTTGCGCTAATTCATTATTTGTTTGGTAGTTGAGAACCAAAAAAGCTGCATCTAATCCTATTCCTATGGCAGAAATGTTATTATTCTGACCAAGTGTTAAAAAAGTTTCCGTGTTAATTGTAGAGGGAAATTTTATCCAAATAATAGCAGTATTTAGATTTAATAATTTAGGATTTAGCTCTACAACATATTTCTTGATGATTTGTAATTCTTCTAATTTTATCACTCTATTTTTAATTGTATTAGATGTAACTTCGTATTTTTGAGCAAGAAAAGTAAAAGACACCCGACAATTAGAGCTTAATTCAAATAATATAGATTTATCGAGCAAATCCAATCTTTTTACCCTCTTTTAAAATTGAAGGTTCCTAGAATCTTAAAGTTTTCTTTCAATTTCTGGGATTTTTATCCTAGTTTTCTTCCTAAAAATGAATTCTTAATTGTCTAAACCTTGATTAACCCTTTAAACTAAGTATTAATCAGCTTCAAATTATGAGGTGAATAATGTGATCTTTATATGGAATTTAAATTCAATTATTGTAGGTTTTTTATTTGGACTTGTCATGGCAATCGGATTAAATTATATTTCAGACGAGTTAGTAACAGAAATGAGAGAAGAATCTCCAGATGATGAAATAATTAACTCTGTAATATTTTATAACATGTTTAAATATTTTCTTCCTCTATTATTAGTAATAGGTTTTGCCTTACTACTTGGACCATTTTTTACATGGTTTTACAAGCAAGTTTTACTTCAAGAATCGATTTTTGGTCTAAATCCCAAATTAGTGTATATTGGTAGTTTTCTTTTATTTTCTTTATTACTGGATATTGCTGTAATTCTAACAAGGACTCCTTATCCTTTACTAAAATTGATTGCTAACTCTTGGATGTTTTTGACGTTTGGATTGTTACTTCCAGTATTATTGAATTGATTACCACATTCTAAGTCTCAGATCCTTCCTCTTTTCTCTTTTTTTTACTGAATATTCTGATTAAGCCATGTTATTAGTTATACTTCTGATATTTGACTTCCCTTAGCTATGTTCTTTTACTAACTCAACTTCAAAATACTATTTAATTGTTGTGAATAGGTCAAAAAATCATGAATTGATACTAATGATTTACTTAAACTCATCAATATGTTAGAATGGTAGGAAAAAATAATATTATAACAAATCTTTGACAATAGCTGCTAATTGTTCCATTTTTACCATGACATACTGTAAGGGGGCAATTTTTCGTGCGATTCCTGATAGAAGTAGTTCTTGAGTTGTTTTTAAATGTTGAAAAACAAAAATATAATCATTGGTTTCAATTGTAGTTTTAAAGACATCTGTCACATTGAATTCAGACCCAATTCGTTCATTTGTAGTTAAACAAAGATTAGCGGGGATAATTATTTGTTCTGCAAGTTCCCCTTCCTCAAATACTGGAAGACCTTCTTCCGCCGTATAAATCGAGACTCCACCTAGTTCTTCATTCTGTTTTAAAAATTCTCGAATAGCCTCGCTTACAGTTTGAGCTTTAGTTGATTTTATCATCAAAGTACGTATAATTTCTCCAATTGCAAGATAAATAGATTGATTAAATATTGAAGTTGCACGATACGTGATTTTATTATCATAAGGAATTACAAAATATTGTTCCATAGTCTCTATTACTTGTTTTCTAAGATTTGGTATAATCAAATCATTTTTATGAAAAAAAACAAAAACTTCAGCTTCAGGGGAATATTGATTTAATCGTTTAATTGCATGATCAAAATAAAACTTACTAGTGCTAATCTGATCCATATTTGAGACATCCACCACCCAGATCAAAACCATAACATCAGAAAAAATAAATTCCGCTTGTTCCCCTACGAAAACTGAAATAAAATTCTCTTGACCCCCACAGTCAAAAATTTGAAACGCACTATCCAATACCCCCTTTGTTGATCTCGTATAATTGATTGTTGCAGCGTATTCCATGACCTCTTCTGGGCTCTTCCCTTCAAAAACAACGGATTTTATACTTGATTTCCCAGAATGGCCTAAGCCTAAAAAGACTACTTTTTGAATTGCTTGAAGAGTTGCCATCTTGATTTTTAAAATGATATTCTTTTAATTAAGGTTTTCTAATAAATTAGTAAGCAATAAAATAAATACAACTAATAATTTATATCCCATAATTTAAGAATATTCATCTCAATAGACAAATTACTATCTTTATCAGCCATGAAATAAAGGGATTAATGTGAGTGAATGGGTCTCAGATTCTGAAATTACACAACGATTAGGCTATAAGATTCTAATCGCTGGTCTTTCTGAAGCAGGGAAAACAGCAGTTAAGCGTATTTTCTTTTTAAAACAGAGGTCTGAAGAAGTCAGTTCCCTTTCTGCAACGATTAATTATGAACGTTTATCGCTCAATGTGAAAGATACACCAATCAATATTGTTGACCTTGGAGGACAGAAGATTTTTCTCAAGAGGTTTCTCAGTGGTTTTAGCCCATTTGTTTTCTCCTCTGTTAAAATATTTGTCTATTTAATTGATGTAGCAAACAAAACAACACGAAATAATTCGATTCAGTATTTTGCAGCATGTTTAGAAAAACTGAATACTTTTTCCCCTGAAGCTGAAGTTTTTGTTTTTCTCCATAAAAATGATTTACTTCGTGCCAGTCCAAATTATGAAAGTATTCATTCTCAGCTAAAGGAACAATTTCAAATTGAATATAATCCTAGAAGCTTACGATTTTTTAGAACAACGATTTATAGACCTGAGACGGTTATTGATGCCTTTGGAAGAATCTTCGAGCTCGTAATGCCTTCACTTTCAGAGAGTGAATTTGTAGAAGGGCGTAAAATCGGTTTAATAGAGGAATTTGCTGACAGTTCAATTATTTCAACAACACCTGAGGCAGCTATTATTCCCAATCAGCCTATTGGATCCCAAACGAGTTCATTAATGCAAGCTGATAAATCTAAAGCTGGAGATCCTGCTATTCTACAACGTCTTCAATCCCTTCTTTCTACTGCTGTTACTGATAAGCCTCAAATTGAAACAAAATCCTTTACAGGGCATTCTTTGAATAATAAGGGAATCCCAGAGGTAGGTCAACATGAATATATTTCTTCAGGAGTCACCGAGTCTTCCTCTAAACCCCCATCCTCTTCAATCAAGCAACCTGAAACTGTAACTGAACAGATTGACGCAGTTTCATCTGAATCTTCCGATCTTAAAAAAGATACTGAAAATAAGCAGGTAGTTCATCTTATTGATTATTATCGTATTGGAAAGGAACAAGCAAATAGTTTAGTGAATTCAGGGTATGTTGATCTTTTTGAAATGGCAAGCACTTCTGGAATTCCTGTGCCTCTCGTTCTCAATGTCATATTGAAGTACATCCCTTTTGTCAAGAATCAAAAATTAAAACATATTGAGACATTGAATAAATTTCGGATTACAGAACTTTTTAATGCTTATCTCAAAAACTTAATAGCTGAAGATGAAATGGTTCAATGTTTAGTGATTGCTACAGAACGACCGAACTTATCCATCAAACAAATTGCTGAGAGCTATTTAAAGGATTTAAAAGAAGAGCGAAAGGTAAAAGAAAAACAGAAAGAAAAAGTAAAAGCAAAAATTATTTTACCTACAATAAAACAAAAGCCAATTGAAAAGGCAAGTGTCAATATTCCAGTGATAACTGAGAATATTGAGGGAATAATAACTTTACCAGATACCCGTGATCTTGGATTTAGACTAGAGCTTGCTGGGGAGGAAGCAGTGAATGTTCAACTAAATTTCTATATTCTTACTGGACAAAAGAAATATGAGCTCATTGGTGGGTCAATTCTGTCGCCAAATGTAACAATAAATGAGTTAATCTATTATATGGCATATGAATTGAGTATGCTAACATTAGGAATCTTTGAGGGAGGAAAAACTTCCCTTGATTTTGCAGCAAACATTATTCATAAAGCAATCCAGAGGTTAAAAGCTAATAAATTAAAATCAACAAAAGAATTAGTTAGTTCTCCAAAAGAATTAGCAATAGAAAATAAAAAAATCTCACTTTCTGAATTTAAGATACCATTAGAAGTTCAAGTTCAAGGAAACTACCTTTTATTACCCGATAGTCAAGGTGTAGCGTTCTCTTTAGAGCCAAAGATAGATGGTGGTGAGAATTATATTTTATCGTTTGTTCAAAGAGGATATCCAATTGGAAATACCCAAATTGACAGAACCTTATCTCTAGAAGGGATTAAAAAGTTAATTAAAGACAGAATGCAAATCCCCCTTGAAACTGTTGGAGCATTTGATTTTGCAAGTCGTTTAATTCATGCTTCTCTTCAGACATTTATTCAAGCTACTGTTAAACAGAAAAAAGGGTGGGAAGATCGTATACCTAAATTCATTCCCGAACCAGTTGATCAGAAAGAAAAAGAAGTTGATGAAACATCTGAAAAATTAAAGCATTATCTTGCCCTTTTAGAGGATGATTGATTTATTTTATTTTTCTTCATCTAGTAAAAGCTCTGTGGTGCCATATATTTCTTGATATGCAAGTATAATCTTTGAAAGATATTTTCTTAATTCAAAAACACTCTTTCGTACCTTTTCTTTTTGTTTAGGTTCCTTATCCATCATAATATGTGTTTGATGTACTTCTTTTTGAATTTCAGGAACGAATTGATTGACAAGAGGGAAAAGTTCTTTATGAATTAAAAAGTTGATAGTTATATTTTCTTTTCCTCCTCTTGCTTCAGGACGCTCAAGTGAAAAGCCATAGGTTAAAACACTAATTCTAGCACCATGAGCTAATACAAAATCATAACCTGAAGGGACTTCTATTTCAAAATCATCAGAAAATCCTGTAACGCTGAATGAACGATCGGACATTTCAACAAGTTTGGCAAAATTATCATTTAATATCTCTGGAATTACAATTATAGGAATCGGTCCGTGGCGTTGGTCGAAAAATGACGTTACTATTCCAATAGTATGAGTATCAATAGCGTTCATGGCATCAGAATCTGTGATGTCTTTTGATTTTGCAATTACTAATTCCTTATCTAGCCCTACTAATTCAGGTTTTCGAATAAACCTCACATATACTATACTTCCTAGAATGACTAGAAAAACGGTAACTCCCGCAACTAAAAGAACCCATTCGGGTAATCCAGGTATTGAATATATTAATCGTTCATTATCTATTCTTTCAGGATAATTACTAATATCAAATGCGTTTTCATTAAAATTTCCAGACTTATCTAACGTAGCAATAAAGTATAAGACATTATAATTTGATTCATTAGCTATAAAGGGGACATTTATTGTATAAATTTGTACTGAGCCAATTGTTTGCTGATATTTCATTTCTACAACTTTATAATCTTCTTGAACTAGGAAAGCTCCTTCCCCTTCTTCTATTAGCTCAAAATAATAATATAAGAGTATTTGCTCAACACCTAGGCCATATTCTTCAATTTCGGCATAAAATGTCAAATTAGTTGGATTTGGATCTTTATCTGGTTTAAAATAAACACCAAGTGATCCACTGGATACTCGTGGAGCAACCCCATCGATTAAAGTAAAATTATAGCTTTGTACGGCTGTTACTCCTATATTTGATCGTGCAGTAATATAAACAGTAGCTATTGAGCCAAAGAAGCTATAATTTTCATTTCTTAGTAAATCATATGAAAATCTCCAATGACCTGTAGAATTCGGAGCCATAAAACCAGAATCAGATAATATAACTCCATTAATCATTAAATCATACCTAACTAATTCAATAGAATGATTTAAGGCATCAGTTATTAAAGATGAAATTAGATATTGTCCATCAGAAGTTTGGAGAACCTCTGTTGTGATATTTAGAACTCTGG
>Ga0209536_100014003_pt1 | contig 11533 bp, 9 predicted proteins | sample DeeMarSeWOR28_12_FD_187461 | JGI IMG/M metagenome (GOLD analysis project Ga0209536, IMG submission 187461) | Marine sediment microbial communities from White Oak River estuary, North Carolina - WOR-2-8_12 (SPAdes) (version 2) | ecosystem: Environmental > Aquatic > Marine > Intertidal zone >... | reverse complement strand
TACATGCGGTGGTGGGGACGTTCTGAATGCATGCTGAGTCCGTAGAGCTGGCGTGAGAGACCAACTGCAAAGTCGCAGATATCAATCATTTCCTGCACTTCACCCTGGCCTTCTGCCTCCATGGCAGACAGTTCAAGATCCAGCAGGAAACTGCCGTCGACCTTGCCCAGTGCCAGGCCGATGCCACTTGTCGAGGGCACGGGCAGATCCACCAGCAAGCCGTCTCCCTGACTGCCGGATACCGAATAGAACTTGTCATTATTGTCGAAAGTGCTGCGCTTGCTCATGCCGAACTTGACACCCAGGTCGCGGGAGAAGTCGTTGTTCGCGACGACAATGCGGGATTCGATCAGCACCTGCCTCACCGGTATATCCAGGCGTGCAACCAGCTTGCGAATTTCGACCAGCTTGCCTGCAGTATCCTGCACCAGCAAGGTGTTGGTTCTGTCGTCGGTCGTAACCGTGCCACGCTCTGACAGGAGACTGGTCTCAGGGTTCTTCAGCAGGGTGGCAATGACATCTGCCTTGGCATAGTTGATCTGCATGAACTCGGAATATAGTGGCTCCAGTTCCTCGATCTGCTTCTGTGATTCAAGCTCAAGCTTCTCGCGTGCTGCGATTTCCTCGCTGGGTGCGATCAGCATGACATTGCCGGTCTGTCGCATGGCCAGGCCTTTTGTCTTGAGGATGATATCCAGTGCCTGGTCCCAGGGCACATTCTTCAGTCGCAGGGTCAGGCTGCCACCGACGGTGTCACTGACTACGACATTGATGCCGGTAAAGTCCGCAATCAACTGCAGTACAGATCTGACCTCGATGTCCTGGAAGTTGAGCGAGAGACGCTCGCCGGAATAACCGAATTCATCCTTCTTCCTTTCTTCAACCTCTTCGCGGGTCAATGCCTTGACTTCAACAGTGAACTGGTTGTCAGACTGGTAGGCGATGTAGTCATACTCACCCATAGGTGTAATGACCATATGGACATTGCTGCCTTTGGTATAGGTATCGATCGTCTTTACCGGTGTTGCGAAGTCCAGCACGTCCAGGCGGCGTTCGAGTTCCTGGGGCAGCTCTGCGCGATAGAAATCAAGAACAATCTTGTCGCCTTCCTGCTGCATGTCAACGGGAATTGAAGGATTGGAAAGGCTGACGATTACGCGTCCCTGACCGTCTTCGCCGCGACGAAAGTCGATATTGTCCAGCCTGTCAGTAGCGCCACCAGCAGCACTGGAAACTGCTGCCTGAGCTGCTGATTGCTCGCTGCCTGCACTCTGCACGGTAAGGATAATGCTGTTGCCTTCCGCGTGTGCTTCATAGGGAACCATGTCGATCAGGTTGACAACAACCCGCGTGCGGCCCTGAGCTTCTACAACGGTCATGCTTTCGGCCATTCCTATCCCAATTGGCTGGGAACGTTCAGTCAAGCCGTTACTTGTATTCGGAAAATCGAGTGCAATCCGCGCGGGGTTGTCTATCGTGAAGCTGAGCGGGGCGGGTGCAGTATTGCTCAGGGTGAGGGTGATCTGTGCCTTGTTCCCCGGTAGTGCCGCAAAGTCGACAGCCTTGAGTGTATTGCCTGTGGTGGTTGCCGCCAGTGCAGGCGAAAGCCAGCCAATGACCAATGTGCTGCAGATCAACAGAAATCGCATCATGGCGCGGCTCCCTTGAATGATACGTGTGCTCAGTCGCTGTTTGCTGGACTGCAAGTGGCTAGTAAGATTTCCGGTCATTGCTATCACCCTGTGGGATTATTCGCTTATGGCAATGGAGGCCTGGCGTTCGATCCAGCCGCCGATTCCATCGGGAACGATTTCCGTAAGTTCAACTTCAAATTCTGTCACGCGCGTGATTTTTCCGTGATTCTGTCCCGCATAGTTGCCAGGCTGAACGCGGTGAATGGTCCCATCGGTGTCATTGATAAGCGCCCAGTTCTCGTTGTTCTGCTCCAGGGTTCCAACCATCCGCAGGCTGTCGAGAGGGAATTCCTCGAGCGGCTCTGCAGGCCGTTCAAAATCAGGCTTGATGCCGTTGTTTGTGACCTGGGCTGCCGCCGCCTGGGGGTGTGAAAAAGTAGGCTCGGTGAACGGGTCCCGCAGGTCGTTAGCCTGGTATGCAAAAGATTCATACGGCTTGAATTCGGGCAAGGGCTCGATTCTCGAGGTCTGCTTGCTCTTGACCTCTTCAACATATACTTCCAGGTCAGCGGTAGGGTCGGATGAACAGGCCGCCAGGCTGCCTGTCAGTGTGGCTATGCAGCACCAGCGCAGAATCTGTTTGTTGATTACGTCCATTACTGTGCTGCCTCCTCGGTCCTTTCTTCACTTTCGAGGTAGCGGTAGGTCTTCGCAGTCAGGTCCATTGCAAGCATGTTGCCGACACGACTGATATTGACATTGTGCAGTGTCACGATTCGGGGTAACGCTGCGACACCGCTGACAAAGTCGCCGAATTCATGGTATTCGCCGATAACGCGGATGCTGATTGGCAGCTCGGCGTAGAATTCCCTGGGGTTCTCCTGCTGCGGTTTGAAGAGTTCGAATTCCAGGCCGCTTGCAAGTCCCGTTTGGGATACGTCTACCAGTAAATCCGCAACTTCCGTCTTGTTGGGAAGCTGCCGCAGCATGGCACCAAACGACTCGCGCATTTCCTCCAGCTGCTGTTCATAGGCTTCAAGATTGGCGGCCTGCTGGGCCTTCTTCTCAAAAATAACCCTAAGATCTGTTTCCTGCTGCTCGACTTTATCAAGCTCGAGGAGCTGGTCCTTGGTATGAAACCAGTAACCAAGGAAGATCACGCCGCCCATCAGGAAAAGGATGACAACGGCGCGTGCTGCAGCAGGCCAACGTGCTACGTCTGACAGGTCGAGCTGGTCAAGTTCCAGGTTCATGGCGACACCTCGCTGTATCCTTCTTCGGCATCAATCGGTTTGGGTGCTTTCTGGTTGCCACGCAGGGTGAAGTCGGAAATTCTGCGCCGATTGACCTCGGTCGTCCTGATGAGATCAAGGCGCGGTCCCGTAAACCATTCTGAACCATCGATATTGCGCATGTAATCAGAGACCCTGGCATTTGACTGGGCAATGCCGTTCATAGTCAGGCCCCTGTTTCGTTGCGCGAACTTGTTGAGGTAGACGCCTTCAGGCAGTGTCCTTACCAGCTCGTCAAGCAGATGCACGCTTTCGGGGCGACTGCTCTGCAGTTCCTGAATCACGTTCATGCGGGCCAGCAGGTCCTGCTTCATCGCCTCGAGTTCCTGAATCCGGCCGATGCGCTGGTTGAGTATGGTGATTTCATTTTGCAGGAAGGCATTTCGCTGGTTCTGGTCGTTTATCATCCCGTCGACATGCAGGTGTGATAACAGCACTACAAGGCCAGCGATAACAACGCCACCAACAGCCATGAGTCCGAATTCACGCTGTTTCTGTTTGCGGAGTTCCTCGCGCCAGGGAAGCAGATTGATATGTGCCATGTCAGTCGAAGCTCCTCATGGCCAGGCCGCATGCAATCAGCAATGCCGGAGCGTCATTACTGAGCGTCTGGGGTTTTACCCTTGCTGAAAGCGACATGGATGCAAATGGATTGGCAATGGTCGTTTCAACGCCCAGCTTTTCCTGGATCATTTCGTCCATGCCGGGAATAGAGGCGCTGCCACCGGCGAGCACGATATGGTCTACCTTGCTGTGCGGGCTGGAAGAATAGAAGAACTGCAACGACCGACTGGCCTGCTGGGTCATTGCTTCCTTGAAGGGCTCAAGCACATCAGTCAGATAGCTCTCTGGCAGCCCGCCCTGACGTTTTGCCATGCCTGCCTCTTCATAAGAAAGGCCGTAACGGCGCATGATTTCTTCCGTAAGCTGCTTCCCGCCAAAAACCGTATCACGTGTATAGATGCTTTTCAGGTCGTGCATGACGTTGAGCGTCGTCATCGTAGCCCCGACGTCTATGAGGGCTATGGTTTTTTCAATACCCTGGTCAGGCAGTTGCTCGGTGAGTAGTGCGAACGCGTTTTCACTGGCGAAAGATTCAACATCCATAATCTGGGTGCTGAGCCCGCCGGTTTCGACTGCGGCGCTACGCAATTCGACGTTTTCACTGCGGCAGGCCGCGAGCAGAACATCAACGGTGTCGGGGTTCTTCTCGGAAGGTCCGATGACTTCAAAGTCGAGATTGACTTCTTCCAGAGGGTAGGGGACATACTGGTCAGCTTCGAGTTCGATCTGGCTTTCCAGGTCGTCTTCACTGAGTCCCGCAGGCATTGCTATGATTTTGGTGATCGTAGAAGAACCGGCGATTGCAACGGCTGCATGGCGGGTTCGCGTACCGGAACGCTTTACGGCGCGACGGACTGCTTCTCCCACAGCATCAACATCGGTAATATTCTTTTCTACGACGGAGTTGGGTGGCAGGGGCTCGACAGCGTAGCTTTCTACCCGATAGCGGGTTCCGCTACGACTCAGTTCAAGCAATTTCACCGCAGTGGAACTGATATCCAGGCCGATTAGCGGTGGTTTTGTCCTTTTAAAGAGTTGCGCGAATGGCACAATATTTCCTTTTAGTTACCCACTGTTGTACGGCAAAGGTAGTTCGCCGCATTAGAGGACATTGCCAACTGTTTGTCAACTAATGTGTAATGTCGCTCAGCTGCTTCGGTAGTGGTTATCGGACAAGGTGAAAATTATTTAAGAAAAAATTTTCTCTGGACCGGTTTAGCACTAATTTATGGCTTACTTCATAGCCGTTCTTTGAACCCGATCACAGGTTAATACTGTATCCAATGATCCTACGTTACCTTGGCCGTTTGTTTTTTTTCCTGTTGCTGCTCGTGAGTATCGGCGTTGCCATTGCTGCTGCGGTGCTATACGTAAAAATTGAGCCGCAGCTGCCTTCGATTGAAGTACTCAGGGATGTGCAGCTGCAGGAACCGCTGCGTATTTATGCAAGTGACAGAAAGCTGCTGGCGGAATTTGGTGAGAAACGCCGCAGCCCGGTGAAGATAAGTCAAGTTCCTGACGCCATGGTGCAGGCGTTCCTGGCTGCCGAAGATGACCGCTTCTTTGAGCATTCAGGCGTTGATTTCCAGGGATTGCTGCGTGCAGCGGTTGAACTGGTTAGAACCGGTAAAAAGCGCCAGGGCGGCAGTACGATTACCATGCAGGTCGCGAGAAACTTCTTTCTCTCCAGTGAAAAGACCTATCTGCGGAAGCTGACCGAAATCCTGCTTTCCTACAAGATCGAGGGCTCGCTCAGCAAGGAAGAGATCCTCGAGCTGTATCTCAACAAGATCTACCTTGGGCAGCGCGCCTATGGCGTGGAGGCGGCGGCACAGGTGTATTACGGCATGAGCATCGCTGACCTTTCTGTGGCGAGGATGGCGATGATCGCAGCATTGCCAAAGGCTCCTTCAAGAATCAATCCGGTCAGCAACCCCGAGGCTGCACTTGAGCGGAGAAACTATATTCTCGGACGCATGCATCAATTGGGCTACCTGGATACTGCGGCCTATGAGGCTGCTGTTGCCGAGCCTGACGGGGCCCGCGTGCATCGGGTGCAGGCAGAAGCCAATGCTGCATACGTTGCCGAGATGGTGAGACACGAGATGGTCGAGCGCTATGGTGTCTCTGCCTATACCTCTGGTTACGAAGTGGTCACGACAATTGATGTTCCGCGCCAGGCGGCGGCGACCCGTGCGTTACGCAAGGATTTACTGGATTACAGCAAGCGGCATGGATACCGGGGGGCTGAAGCGAGCCTGAATCTCACCGACATCCCGGCGGAAAAAAGAGTCGAGTTATTGCAGGATTATGTGCCGGTTGGTGGTCTGGAGCCAGCGCTTGTCACCCGGGTGAATGAAAAATCTATCGAGGTGTTGCTGAAGAACGATGAAACCGTATCAATCGGCTGGGAAGGGCTCTCCTGGGCTCGACCCTATCGCAGTGCCAACAGTCTTGGTCCGGCGCCAAAGCAGGCGGGCGATGTTGTTGCAGTCGGTGACGTCGTTCGGATATCCGGTTCTGATGCTGCCCGGGAGCTGTCCCAGATACCGGTTGTTGAAGGGGCCCTGGTGTCACTACGTCCGACTGACGGCGCAATTCAGGCACTGGTCGGGGGGTTCGACTTCAATCGCAGCAAATTCAACCGCGTGACCCAGGCGAAGCGCCAGCCCGGCTCGAGTTTCAAGCCGATAATTTACTCCGCCGCTCTTGAAAAAGGATTCACCCCTGCCAGCATCATCAACGATGCGCCTGTAGTGTTCGACGATTCGGAACTGGAGTCGACCTGGCGTCCGGAGAACTACAGCGGGCAATTTTTTGGTCCGACGCGCTTGCGCGAGGCGCTTTACCGCTCCAGGAACCTTGTATCAATTCGTATCCTGCGGGCCATTGGTGCCGGGTACGCGGCGACTTATGCCGAGAATTTCGGCTTTTCCTCCGAGGAACTGCCGCATGACCTCACCCTGGCGCTGGGTAGTGCCTCGGTAACGCCTTTGCAAATGGCGCGAGCCTATGCAGTGCTGGCCAATGGTGGTTATCTGATCGAGCCGTATCTGATTCGCAGCACCCACAATGCGGGGGGGGGAGTGGTTTTCATGGCAGATTCGCCCGTGGTCTGCAAGCATTGCCCCGAGGTACTGGATGAAATTAACACCGGTATGCAGAAGCAGGTCAATCTGGCCAGGCAGGTCCTGTCACCGCAGAATGTCTGGCTGATGACCTCCATGATGCGTGATGTCATCCAGCGAGGCACGGGGGTAAAGGCGCGTGTCCTTGGCAGGTCTGACCTGGCGGGCAAAACCGGGACCACGAACGAACAGATGGATGGCTGGTTTTCAGGTTTCAATCATGCGCTGGTGGCAACGGCATGGGTCGGGTTTGACAAGCTTGAACCGCTGGGGCGGGGTGAAACCGGCGGGCGGTCGGCATTACCCATGTGGGTCGATTACATGCGGGAGGCCCTGCAGGGTATCGAAGAGATCAACCTGCCGCCGCCGGAAGGACTGGTTACGGTACGTATCGACCCGGTAACCGGGCTGCTGGCGCGCAGTGGCCAGCAGGACGCCATATTCGAGACATTCACGGAAGAGACTGTGCCTGACCGGACGAGCGAACCAGGAGCAGTGGGAGGCCTGCCCGGAAGCGGTGGCGCAACCGTGGATCAGCTCTTTTGATATCCCTTGAGTGACTTGATGTCGGCTCTGATACTGTCGACGGAAGCGGTAAAGCCGGCCAGTTCAGTTTCATCCAGAGGCAGTTCGAGCACCCTTTCGATACCCCGGGACCCGAGTACTGCAGGAACGCCTGCGGTGATGTCCTGCTGCCCGTACTCACCCTCCAGCACGCAGACGCAGGGCAGTACCCGGCGGCGGTTCCGGCTGATTGAGTCGACCATGGTGGCGATGGCTGATGCCGGAGCATTGTAGGCGCTGCTGATTTTCCGGAGAGCCAGGATTTCGGAGCCGCCATGCTGGGTGCGCTTGGTGATGCGTTCGATTGTCTTCTGGTCCAGGATGGTCGTGGCAGGAACGCCGTTGATGGTGCTGAAGCGGTTGAGCGGAACCATGAAGTCGCCATGCCCGCCGATGACCATGGCGTGGATATCCTTCACTGACAGCCCCGTTTCCGCTGCCATGAAACATGCCATTCGCGAGGCATCCAGCACGCCGGCCTGGCCGAAAACCCGGTGACGGTCCCAGCCTGTTCGCTTCCAGGCATGCCACGTGAGCACATCCACGGGATTGGATACCAGCAGCAGCATGCTGTCCGGGGCATAGGCAAGGACTTCGTCAACGATGGCATCGATAACGGTGCGGTTCACATCGAGCACATCACTGCGTGACATGCCTGGCTTGCGCGGTGATCCCGCAGTGACAATGACAAGATCGGAATCCGCCAGCAGTGCCGGGTCACTGCCACCGATTACGCGGGTATCGAATTCGAAGTAGGATGCTGATTGCAGAATGTCCAGTGCTGCACCGGAGGCGGCACCTTCCCGAACATCAAGCAGCACGACTTCCTGGCACATTCCCTGTTGCGCGAGAACCTGGGCGGTCGCTTCCCCCACTCGCCCCGCACCGATTACGCTGATCTTGTTCATGTGATTGTCCCTGATGATTTTTGTAAGTCGTTGAGGTGATTATATAGGGTGTGCCTCCCCATCAAAACCGGGGTGTTACTTTACGACCTTGATGAGTTGTGAAGCCACGGGCTCCCCGTCGGGATAGGCATCGTTCAGCAGCCGCAGCTGCACTTCCGGGTAGTTGGTGATGGGTGACTTTGCGGCAAGGCTGGCGTAACTCGCCCCCCCGGGAGCAGGAATTACCGCAATTTTTTTCTCGTTTGCATAAGGGGCGTCCACTGTGGCAAGACTGCGAAAACTGTGCGCGGTAGCCAGAATATCGCCATCCCAGCGCCTGGCATCGCGCTTGTTCTTTGCCGTGCCGGCGAATATGTAGGCACTGTTGTCCCGGTAAATCACCACGTAGCGTACAGCGCGGGTGCCAAAGGTCGTGTTGCTGTCCGCGACTGCGGTGTAACCTTGCAGGTCGCCGTTTACGAAAGTACTTCCCTGGCGCAGGTTTTTCAGCTGCATACGCTGTTCCATGAACTGTTTGGGCGTGATGCGTTTATTCAGGTCGGTGATCGACATTTGTATCAGGCCGTCATTATCTGTCGATACTGCCAGCACCCTGTCAGCGCCGTTCTCGATGCGCCAGCCCTCCGGGAATGTAACAGTGAAGTCCAGCGGCTTGTGGTAGAAGCGGTTGCCCCGGATGATGCCCTCGCGCGCACTGTCACCAAATGTCAGGCCGTCCAGGGTGCGCAGGAAACTTGCGCGATTAACGCGGTTTGTTGCACCTGTCCTGAAGCGCTGCGCCGCGCTGACAACTTCCTGGAAGCGGGCGTCGTTATCGGGATGCGTGGAAAACAGGCCGTGATACACATTCGCGTCCCTGCCTTCCTTTTCAGCCACCATGGTTTCAAATGCTTCCTGGTTTTTCAGGATACCAACGACTTCCAGCATGGCATTGGGGTCATAGCCGCTTTTGGCGAGGTATTCGGCGCCCAGCCGGTCCGCTTCCAGTTCATGGTCCCTGCCGTAACCACGCACGATAGCTGTGCTGGCCATGTCCGTCAGCGTATCGACACCCTGCACGCCGGTGGATGCGGCGACGACTGCGCCGAGTATTCCGGTGACAGCCGCGGTGCTTTGCTGTCGGACGCTGTGCCGGGCCGTGACATGCCCGATCTCATGGCCAAGGACGGCGGCTAGTTCAGCTTCGGAATTCAGGTAGGCCAGCAGGCCGCGAGTGATGTAGATATAGCCGCCGGGCAGGGCAAATGCGTTGATCGCCGTACTGTCGAGCACCGTGAAGCGATAGAACAGTTCCGGTCGATGGCTGTGGCCTGCCAGTTCCTCGCCGATTTGCTGCACCAGTTGTGCCAGTTCCGGGTCCTCATAGACCGGGGTTTCCTTGAGTATCCGGGTATTGGCCTGGCGCCCGAGCGAAATTTCCTGCTCCTCCGACATGAGGACAAAATCACTGTTGCCGGTAACCGGGTTGGTGGCGCATGCAGCAAGCAGTGACACCGCGGCAAGCAGGCTGGCGTAGCGAACAAGGTAAATCAGGTGTCCAGGTTTCATCGTGTTTCGGTATTCATGTTATTCGCCGGCAAGGGACAGTGCCGCCGGGTGGCGGACACGGATGCCAAGCCATTCCCGTTCCGGCTTTACCCAGCCCCGTAACTCTACCCTGTGGCCCACAAGGGTTTCCAGATAACCCGCTGCAAAGTTGCCAAGGTCGCTGTTTGAAATCCGGGCGACAACCCGCCCCTGCAACTCAACCCGCAGCTGGTGGCGGGTTCGCTGAATGCTTTCCACCCGTCCCTGCACGATGCGGAAGCCACGGGTATCGCGGGGCAGCGTCCCGGCATCCTGCGGCTGGTATGTTGCATGTTGCCAGAGGCCGCGGCCTGCGCTGCGCGCTTCGCTCTCGATTTGTGCGTAACAGGCTGCTCTCCCGGTGTTAGGTGGAACGACCAGGGTGGTTGCATGGCCCTGGTGGAGCAGCAGGGCGGCCACATCCTCGCCATTCTCGAGGAAGGGGTGGGCGAGCAGGCGTCCATAATGGTCCTTGCGTTCCTTACCGTATTGCAGCGCAAGCATGTTACCGCCTGTTTTCAGTGCTTCTTGCAGGCTTTTTCTTGCGGCTTCTGCGTAGGGCTGGGTGAGTGTGTCGTGATGCCCCATTTCCGGCGTGTTGATACCTATGAAGCGCACGCGCCGGCCATCGCTAAGCTTGACAGTGTCACCGTCATAGACGTAGCTGACTTGCACCTGTTCATCGCTTCGTGCGGGCTGGCACTCATGCGGCAGCTGCTGGCTGCCGGCAACGGCCGGCAGGAACAGGGCGGCAAGCAGCAGGGAGCATAAAGCAAAAAGGCGCCCGATTCGGACGCCCTTCTGGTGTGGCTGAGTAGCGATATTCGTTATGAAAATCAGCCTCTTCCGTAACGCCGGCGGAACTTGTCGACGCGGCCGCCGGCATCCACGATCTTTTGCTTGCCGGTGTAGAACGGGTGGCATTGGGAGCAGACCTCGATGGAAAGATCCTTGCCAACGGTAGAACGCGTCTCGAAGCTCGCACCGCAACTGCAGAGGACTTTTATGTCGTTGTATGCCGGATGTATTTCAGGTTTCATGTCAGCCTCGATTTAGTGTGATTTCCTGTATTCACGGGCTCTGCTGCTGCCGTGAAAAGGCCGGCGATGATACATGATTCGCCGTGCTGCAGCAATTCAATCCCTGAAATGCAGTATGGTTGCGGTATGACGGCGCGGGTTCGCCGGTCCGGTCAATCCCTGCAAGCAAGCCAGTAGCCCCGCATCACCCGCCAGTTTTTCCCATAGCATGCGCTGCATGCGGATGCTGGCGGCCAGTGGTGTTCGCGAGGTGTTGCGAATCTGGTCCAGTTGCCACTGCAGGCAGCGCAGCCGCGGTTGTCTATGGGGCGAGGCTTGCAAAATGGCCTGCTCGATGGTTGTTTTTCTTTTTATTTCAAACGCCTGTGGGTTGTTTCTGGCAAGTGCCGCCCAGCTGTCAAAGTCAAAGGACGGATTGCTGCTGACTGTATTCATGCTCCAACTCCTTGTATGCCGGCTCAGCATGGCTGCTATTGTTCTTCGGAGTAGGCTCATATTATCACAGGCGCTGGTCTTCAGTGCACGTCTTCCTGCTGCTGAAATTACAAGTCTTGATGAAATTCAGTCGGATACGAACATCCTGTCTGTGGATAAGTCTGTGGAAAACCTGCTGGAAAAGTTGTGGATCCGGGGTGTAAGCGGGGTGGAAAATGCACTGCAGCTACCTGTGTGCAATGGCTGCTGTTTCAGCTGGAAGAGCAGGCGGTAGCAGCAGGCCGGGCTGCCAGTGGCGCGGTCAGTTCGCCGCGACCGTGCGGTCCTTTGCCCAGGCGCGCAGCCTGGCGACTTTTTCCGCCATCACCAGTGATAACGGCCGGGTTTGCTGTATCTCGGTGC
>Ga0209536_100014001_pt1 | contig 11534 bp, 8 predicted proteins | sample DeeMarSeWOR28_12_FD_187461 | JGI IMG/M metagenome (GOLD analysis project Ga0209536, IMG submission 187461) | Marine sediment microbial communities from White Oak River estuary, North Carolina - WOR-2-8_12 (SPAdes) (version 2) | ecosystem: Environmental > Aquatic > Marine > Intertidal zone >... | reverse complement strand
AGGAATACGAAGCACATCACCGGAAATCCCCCGAGGAATCCGACTCGATCTCTTTCCTGGCACGACTCGACAGTGAACTCCTGGTACCTCTGATCACGGGTAATCAACTCTTGGGATTCCTTGCTTTCGGCCCCAAGAGCAGCGGAGCGCTCTACACCCAGGAAGATCTAGCCAATCTTCGCTTCTTAGCTGTTCAAGCAGCGGCTCTCCTCGAAAGTCGGCGACTTTACCAAGAGAGTCTAGCCCGGAAACGACTCGAGACAGAACTCTCAGTGGCCCAAGAGATCCAGGCCCAGCTGGTCCCGACCGAACCCCTCGCCCTGCCTGGGGTGCGGGTGTGCGGACGGATGGACAGCAGCCGCGAAGTCAGCGGCGATTACTTCGACTATTTTCCCCTCGATCACCAGACACTGGGTATCGCAATTGCCGACGTTGCCGGGAAGGGCATCCCTGCAGCCTTGCTGATGTCCTCCCTGCGGGTGAACTTTCGCAGCGAAGCCGCCGGCAGTCGCCAGCCGGAATTGGTGGTCCAGCGGATGAACAACGCCGTCGGGACCATGACCACAGACAGGCAGTTCATTTCTTTCTTCTATGGCATCTACACCCTCAAAGACCGCTGCCTCAACTATTGTAACGCCGGGATGAATCCACCCCTCTTATTCCGTAAGCGGCGTGATTATTTGGAGAGTTTGAAAAAGGGCGGTCCGGTGTTGGGAGTCAGGCCCGATCACAAATTCAGAGCCGGTACGGTCCGTCTCGACGAGGGAGACTTGTTGCTCCTTTACACCGATGGCCTGACAGAAGAGGTCAATGAAGAAGGTGAATTTTTTGACGTCAGCCGGTTAATTGCTACCGTCAAGGTCAATATCGAATCGCCGATCGAGCAGCTCCGTGAAACGATTTTTTCCACTGTGAGCGATTTTGGTGGCCCTAAACGCTCCGATGATCGGACTGTTATCCTCTTACATACCAACCCATTCTGAAAACATTCCCATTCAGTCTCGTTCTAGCCTCATTCTTGCTTGAGATACCGGATCCCTCCTTATCGCTTCTTTTCCTGCGGCGCTGATTTTGCTTCTCTGCTCAAGTGGGATTAAACCTGAGCCGATAAAACATACGGCCGTAAAGGTTCACACCCATCCATAAGGAGGAGAGTCGTGTCATCGGTTACATTCTTCATGGCTCTCGCCATCATCGATCTCTTTTGGTGGTTGAGGAAATGATCTCAGTTGGCTAGGTCCCTAGCTGGAAGGTGTTCTCGCCGCAGCTAGGGACTTTTTCTGTCTAAATTCTGCTTTCCTGATCAGGATGCTAATTCCGGCTTGAGTTGTTTGATGGCGTTCAAGAACGCTGCTTTGCTTTGATATCCTGTCCAACGCTTGAAGACCGTGCCATCCGGGGCAATGATAAAAGTGGTTGGGATACCCCGGAATCCCCCAAATTTCTGCTCAATCAGATTGTCGGTCATTACGACATCAAAACTGTAGCCGTACTTTTGGATAAACGGGCGGACAACCCTTTCGCCCTGTCTGTCCACTGAAATAGCAACGATTGTGACTCCTTTGTCCCCGAACTGCTCGTGAATATCCTGGAGATGGGGCATGGCCATCTTGCACGGACCACACCAGGTGGCCCAGAAATCCACCAGCACGACGTCCCCGCGCAGGTCGCTCAACTTCACGGTATCGCCCGCGAGATTGGTGAGTTCGAAATCGGGCGCGAGGTTCCCCGGATTGCCGCCGACTAATTGAGTTTGCGAATTGGATTCAGATTCCCCACCACAACCAGCCAAAAGAAAGGCTCCCACCAGAAGAAGTACCAAACGAATAGTGAAGTGATGCTGAGAGTTCACGTTCTTTCCTTCCTTTCACTGTTGCTCAGGGCCAGGAATCTGTTTGTTGACCAAGTTCTAGGTAAAACCGGGTGACAACTCGCCCGCGGGGGCGCTGCGTTCATACCGAACGAGACGTTCCAGGCTAAGATTGCGCGATAATGTAATCTCAGAATAACGAGATGCCAAATCCGCTCAGCACGTTCGTCAAGCCTCAGCGGATCAAAGACGCTTCTCGATACCGTGGTCCATGTCGTAAATCTTCAATGGGGTACCGTTGCCCTCGGTCAGGATCTCGGGGATGCCGTCCCCGTCCATGTCCAACAGCTCGATGCGGTTGTAGAACCCCTCTTCCTCCCACTTGACGTCACCGGTGAACGTATCGACGACTTGGCCACTGTTCAGCACGATTTCCATGTTGTTGTCGCCATCCACATCGCCACACAACATGCGCGTCGCCTCGTAGTCGCGAAGGCTCGTCCACTTTCGTTTGAAATTCTGACCATCCAGGAAGTAGATCTTTTTGTCGGCATTGAGAACGATCTCAGCATACTCACCTGCGTCTACGTCCCCCGTCGTGAAGGCGGTGATATTTTTGAAATCAGTGGGCAAACTCTCGTACCTCAGATTGAAGGTTGTCCCGCTCCAGACATACAACATGCCAGTGCTGGTGCGAGCCATGAAGATGTCGTTATAGCCATCACCACTCAAATCGGCGACCTGGATTTCCCAGATCACCCCATCGAGATGTTTACTCTTCCAAATCCTCTCGCTGCTGTTATGAGTCAAATGGTAGGCGTGGACCACACCAAACCTGTCCCCCACGATCATGTACATTCCTACCTCGCCACCCGGCGGCTCGAGCATCACCACCTTGTCGAGCCTGGCGTGGGCTCTGGCAAGGGTTTGGAATTCATAGAAGTTCAGGTCCTCCTTGGCCGCGCCCATGGAATCACTCTGGACACCCATGATAACCACAGCGACGATGACCAAAGCCAGGAAGGGCAGGGCCGCCATGAGAAGTCCGAGCTTGACGGTTCCGATCCCTTTCGATTGTCTCATTTTCCACCTCGAGGCTACGGCCCACTTCAGATGGGCCGGACGAAACAATAACGGGTATAACAACCCGCCGCGAGGACCGGTTCCCAGTCTACCATGATCCGACCGGAAGGCTCAATTTCCGATCCGGTTGAAGCGAGAGGGTAAAAACGACCGCGAGGAGTACTGAACAGACCGCGAGTGATGTTAAGCTAAAATAAGACAAAAGATTACCACGGCAGTGTGATACCAACCCCAAAATGGATCGACCAGCCCGAATAATCCCGCCCAGCGTGGTTATATTGCCGCCATTGACCTTTGAGCAGAAAAACCAAGCCTTCGCTGGGGCTCTTCTCCGAGCCTATTTCGACCAGGTACGAGTACCATATTTCGCTGGAGCTGCTGTTCCCCACGGGAAAAGTGACCTCGGCACCACCCAGCCCTAACCCGACGAAATAGGATGTCCCTACCACATCTTCCTTCATATCAGCGAGATAACGCCGGATAATGAAATCGGCCGCCAAGAGCCTGCGGTCGGAAGCGACACGGCGATAATCGGCTTGCAGGACCATGGCACTGTTCCAGCGGTACAAGAAATTCAAAAAATTAGCAGCGGCTTGGGGCCGGAATAAAATGGTGACACCAAAACCAGGAGCCATGGCTTCGTAATTCTTGGTTCCCCCCACGGAAATAGAACCCAAAAGGAAAATGGGCCCCCGGCCGTCAGGACGATCCAGAGCGGAGGGAAAATCTGATTGTTCTGCGGCTTGGACCGGATTCACGCCAGGAGAACCAAGACTCAAGAGCCAGAACACCAGGCAAGCCGATCCCATCAAGGAGGACAATTGGCAGCCGGGACCGTTTCGGCTCACTCTGGACCGTCGCATGTTCTTCGCTTTCTCTCTATTCTGCCCGTGAATCACGGGGAACCAGCGAACGAGAGTACGTTTGCAAAGGCAATGCCAAAGCGCGATGACCCTAACGCCTTGATTGGCAATAATCTGAAGATTGAGTTAAAATCCCGAAAGAATCCATTGGATCCAATCTGACTGTTTTCGGTCACATTCCGGCCAATAGACGGCTCTCAAGACTGATGGGAAAATGAGCGAAAGTCGCGACCACACCTCGAGATCACCATGATCACAACTGAGGACTCCACCGGTATGCCTGATCCGAACCGGCTCAACAGTTATTTTACTCTGGCCGCTCCTGCCCAGGCCGAGATCAAGGTCCAGAAATCCCGCTTTCTGGCTGAGGTCGTCCCGGTCACCAGCCTCGATGAGGCGAAGGAAGCCTTAGCGGACATATCGCGGCGTTATCACGATTGCCGTCATGTTTGTTACGCTTGGCGAGGCGGGACAGGACTCGATCTCCAAGAGATCCGCAACGATGGCGGAGAGCCATCCGGAACCGCGGGCGAACCCATTCTGGCCGCTCTGCGCCAGGCCGACGTCACCGATTGTGTGGCGGTGGTGGCGCGCTATTTCGGAGGCATCAAACTGGGGACTGGCGGCCTGGCCCGCGCCTATGGCCAGGCCACAGCCGCGGCCCTGGCGCTGGCCGAGCGGCTGACCGTGAATATTGGACGCCAATGGATCCTCCAGTGTCCTTATGCTCACCAAAAAACGGTCACCCACCTCTTGGCACGCTTTGGCGGGCGAATTGTTGCTCAGGAGTTCACGGAGCAAGTCGTCTGGCAGATTTGGTTACCGGAATCCGGTCGTACACAATTCGGGAAGGCCCTCAGCGAGGCCACAGCTGGCGCGGTTCAAATCAAAGCTCCAACCTAATGGTTGGAGCTTTTTTCTCTTCTCTATTTTGGGTCGGATCTGCACGCAAAACCGATGTTTACATTGATCCTTTGCTCACCCTCTAGGCGAGGCTCTCGATATCCGCGTAATCACGCATATAGCGGAAGGTCTTGGAAGTGCGGATCTTTTCGAATGCCTCCTCCTTGATCTGGCGTATGCGCTCACGGGTCAGGCCCATGATTTGGCCAATCTCCTCGAGAGTCATTTCTTTGTCGGTGCCCAGACCGTAATACAGCTTTAGGACCTTGGCTTCGCGGACCTTCAAGTCACCCAACATGCGGTAAATACTGCTTTGGAGATCGTCTTCCAGCACGTTGTGGTCCGGGGTGTGACTCTTGGTGTCCTCCAAGAAATCCAGGTAAGTGGAATCCTCGTCGTTCCCCACGAAATCGTCCAAGAAAAAATTGTCCTGCATCAAGGGCAGCGTGTCTTTGACCTCATCTAGAGACAAACCCAGAACTGCAGCTATTTCCTCCGGTTCTGGCTTTCGCCGCAACTCCTGTTGCAGTTCGCTGGACACCTTCTTGATTTGATTCAAGACTCGCGCCCGGTTCAACGGCATGCGCACAATCTTAGAATGATTTGCCAAAGCAGCCAGAATGGACTGCCGGATCCACCACACCGCATAAGAGATGAATTTATAGCCACGAGTCTCATCGAAGCGCTGGGCGGCCTTCAACAAGCCCAAATTTCCCTCGTTGATGAGATCCTCCAATGGAACACCGTAATGGGCATATTCCTTGGCGATGGAAACCACAAAACGCAGATTGGCTTTTACGAGCTTGTGCAAAGACACACTGTCATTGGCATGGATCCCGCGAGCCAGTTCGCATTCCTCTTCACGAGTCAGCAGGTTGTAGGCCTTCACTTCCTGAAAATAGAGATCAAGATTGCTCATCAAGTGAGCCCCGCCACTGACAGATTGTTTCGCCGAACTTTTCGCAGCCGCCCTTCTTCCCAGCATCGCCATGCTATTCCTCTCCTCTGGGGTTTTTTTTCCCGAACCGGCAGGCGTTTTTGTACTTTTGGTATCTGTATTTACAAGTCCCGTACCAAATACTTTTTTTGTCTTCTTTTATTCATATCATCTTAACTCATTGAATGAAATCAGGATAAAATCTTAACTTTTGCAGGTCCAACCTCACGCGGAGACTGTCATGCATTGTCTTCGACATTTTGTCAAAAGCGAACTGTGGCCTGGGCCATGATGTCAAACTTTTTTTCTTTTTTTTTTCGTAAGGACATATCGAAGGGTTTGGGAGCCAATTTGGGTTGGACCAGGTGCAAGCAAACGCTAGGATACAGATAAAGTAAAAAAAACTTGGTCAGGGACCATTGAATCCAATTCGCACCACCTGGGAAGGAGTCCCACCCCATGCCGGATGAGGGATCATCGACTGGTCGGAACCGCACGGGACGAGTCTTGAGGTGGCTGGGTGCCGTCGTAGCCGTATTGGTCCCCTTGCTGTTGGGATTGAGCCTGGCGCATCACACCCTCTCGGATTTGGACATCTGGTTGCATGACCGAGCCGGACAAGACATCCTCGCCGGAGATGGCATCCCACACACCAATACCTACAGTTTCACTGCTCCCAAGCATATCTGGGTGGATCACGAATGGCTCTTCCAGGTTACCATTGCGGGTTGGGGCGGTGACGGTTTACCCCCCGAGAAGGCCAAGCTATGGAACTTGCTTCGCCTGGGTCTGGTGGGGATCTTATTGACTGTTCTACTTCTGGGTGATGGAACCTGGACCCACCTCACCATCCCTCCCAGCCGTACCCACCCGGCGGTCTTACTGGTGTGGCCCGCGATTTTCACCCTGGTCCTGCTATGGCCCCGTATGATTCTGAGGCCAGAACTCCTTTCTTATCTGGGATTTGTCCTCGCTGTCCGCTGGATTGACAACATGTCTGCGCGGTCGATTTCGCTAACGGAGGGATCTCGATCTTGGTGGTTTTGCCTGTTGCCGTGGCACCAGCTGGGCAGGAGTGTCTGGCTGACCGTGATCTGGGCCCAGTTTCACGGTTTCTACGTCTTGGTAGCCCTGCTGTGGTTACTGGCTGGTTTGCTCACCCCTTGGGACCATAAATTCAGATTCGGAAAAATGGCGCGGGGCAAACCTCCGCTTGGCAAGACCCTCCTGTACGGTTTGGGAATGGCCACGATCACCTTCTGCGCCGGTGTTTTGACCCCCAACGGATTGTCTGGCCTGCTCTATCCCTTTCGGGCCCTGGGGCAAATGGGCGCTGGTATCGTGGATCTGCGTGAAATCATCTCGGAATTGGCTCCCATACTCTCCATGAGGGGCGGCTTGGATACGACCATCCAGCTCTTCCGGCTCAGCTTGCTCTGGGCGGTGATTTGGCTGGTCTTGTCGGCTGGGCGCATCTCCCTGGTGAGAGTTGTGGTATGGGCACTGGCTACTGGAGCGGTCCTCTACAGCCAACGCAACCTGGGATTCTACGCGTTGGCGTTCTACCTGATTCACTCTGGCTACCGATCAGAGCGATTCTGGGTCTGGTCACGTCTCCCCTTACCGGAAGGGATACGCTACGGAAGGGCACGATGGATTGCCCTGGGATCTTTGCTGCCGTGGTTGGGACTCCTCACGGCTATCACGCTGGGATTAGTATGGTTCAACTCTGTGCGCGACAACACATTCTATCTCACCGAAGGAGTCGTACGACGCTTCGGATCTGGTCTCACCCCAGCCCAATACCCATTCGCCACGGTGTCTGCCCTGAAACAGTTGACGGCAGGCCAGTCCTGGCGAATTGCCAACAACGTGGATTGTGCGGCCGTAATGGTGAACCAAAGGGCGGGTTTTATTTACATCGATGGACGGACAGAAGCCTATCCCCCGCGCCTCTGGCTCGAATACCACGAACTGAAACAGGGAGGACCACCAAGCCTGCAGATCCTTCAACAGCACCATGCCGACGCCGTTTTGCTGGCCCACCGGAGCCAAGCCAGTCACCGCCTTCTCAGAACCCTCCTAGCTGCTGGAACTTGGCAAGCCGCCGCGGCGGACGAGGCCGGGATCCTCTTTCTACCTGGGTCTAAAACAGGTCCGGTGGCTAACCGAGCGCAGGACGCCTTCTGGCACGATGTCGTGTCGCGTTTCCAGGCTACCTTGCCCCCACCCCCGGCGGGAGGCAGTCCTGCGGCCCCAACCCGAGACGTTGCCACCGCTGACCGTTGTCAGGCCCTGGCTGACCTGCTGAAAATGGCGGGGCAGGACAGCAGCATGGAAAAGCTCTACCAACAGGGCCTGCGCTATTGTGCGATTCATCCCATATTGAACCACAATTACGGCAATGTCCTGTTGAACCGGGACGCGTTTCAAGAGGCTCTTGGCCATTACCGGCGAGCACTCACAGTCAACTCTCGGCTGGTCAAGACACGGATCAACTTGGGCATTTGCTTGTTCCGATTGGGGGATATTATCGGTGCTGAGGAAACCTTTCAGAAGGCAACCCAACTGGATGACACCCAGGCTGAAGCGTGGGTCAACCTGGCGGAAATGCGCCGGCGACGTGGAAATAGGGCGGGGGCCTTGCAGGCCTACGAGCGCGCTTTGTCACTCCTACCTCGCGATGTGGGACTTCGACAACGGGTCAATGCCTATCGCGCCGGTAGCTGACGATCTGGCCTGATACTTTTAATACGTCACCTGGACCTTGTACGTCAGAACCGCTTCCCCATCCGCAGGCACCGGCAAATCGAACCGGATTTGCGTAGAACTCAACTTCTCGTACGGCTGGTTCGCGTCCAGCACCTGCCAGTCTCCACCGACGGATTCCAGTACCTCCACCACAACATCCTCTTCTTTGTGGTTGCGGATGGTGATCTTAAACGTGGACTCATGGACACGATCACTCACCCGCCGATAGTTCATGCGCTCGCGTTCAGCGGCCAAGTCGAAAGCTACCCCGACTTGCAGCTCGACTTCTTCGTCTTTGGGAGTGTGCGTGATCCGATCTTCACCCAGTAGCTGCCGGCTGCCACTACTTGCCATGCCATAAACACGGAAGATCCCTGCAGGGAGAGGCAGGCCGAGGTTGTTGTCCTCGCGATTTTGAAAGGCGTAGTAAACCCGTACTTTTTGCTTGGAGGTTTTTTCACCACCACCCTGGTAGAAACTTGGACTCGAAGCTAAACGGTACCGGCGCTCGACCCCGACCCCGGAGGCCTCGAACAGAGAGATTTGCTTGATCTGGGCGTCTTTGAGCGTGGACCGGCCGGGCAGAGTATAGAGGTGGTAATCGTAGAGAGTTTCCTCCGAGACTCCGGGTGCCAATTCGGCTGTCGCTTTGAACCGTTCTGGTTGAGCAAACATCTGTCGCGGCGGCGGTGCCTGGTGAATCTCCCCGGCGACCAGCAAAAGCTTGGCCTCGGTAAAGGTCGCCCCGCACTGATTATCCAAAGAGACCCACGCTTGCAGATCCGCTTCACTGCCAGCCGGATCTAACTGCAAAACATAGTCGGCCGACCAGGATAGCCCACGGGTAAGATAGGATGCTTCCACTTGTGCGGTCCCTTGCCGTTGCGTCTTCGCTCGCCAAACCAGGGTTGGCCGAGCCCTGAGATTTTCTGGCAAGGTTGGTAACGCAATCCGACCCGGCACTTCGAATACGATTTCTTCACCCACTTCGAACACCGGTCCCGCACTGATTCCCAACAGGTGACCTTGGATCCGCTCGCCGTCCTCCTGAATCCAAGACAGTTCCTTGCCTACGTACTTCTCGAGTATTTTGCCTTGTGACATCAAGTCGAACTCGTAATTCTGCTCCATGATGTACAGGCTGGTCCGACCCGACGATTCGACCAACAGGGACCTCGGTTCGATTTGGGCAGGCACATCTTGAAACTCCAGTAAAAATTCTCCTTCCGGCAAGTCGGCACTGCGAACATCACGAACGAGAGCCAGATTCTGATTGTAGACCGTCACGTCGATTTCCTGTCGATCTGTAGCGGCAGATATCAGAAGCGGTTGGGATGTAAAACCGCTGCCTGGTCCGGACAGCGCTGTCAGAAGGGTCGCAACTGTGAACACGAGCCAATGTGCCTTACCCCGTAACATTTTATTTTGCAACATATTAAACTTCCTTTCTGACAACCCGCAGAGAGAGCTAAAGGGCCAGTGGACCAAGTCGAAACTTTTATAACACAACACACCGCAGCAAGATCCCAAAAATCGGGGGGATCTAGCCAAGCTGCGGTACGAACGAGAATTACAGCGCAACCCCGTGCTCAGGTTCTCAGTGGAGCGTATATTAGGAGGGCGTGAATGAGCAACACCGTTCTCATCGTGGATGACGCCGATTTCATGCGGGTGATGCTCAAGGATATACTCACGGAAATAGGGCTTCAGATTGTTGGTGAGGCGAGTGATGGCGCTCAGGCTATTTCACTCTACGACGAATTGCAGCCAGATCTGGTCATCATGGATATTATGATGCCGGAAATGGACGGTATCACGGCTCTGAAAAAAATCCTCAGCAAAGATCCCGAAGCAGTCGTGGTCATGATTACAGCTTTGGGTCAAAAAGATAAGGTCCTAGAATCCATCCAAGCCGGTGCTCGTGATTTCGTCGTCAAACCGTTCGACCAGGACCGCGTACAAGCTACTATCAAAGAACTCATGGAGAAGACGAAAGTCTGAATTTTAGCTCAATGGCAGTCACGAAATTTATGGCAGCCACGATTCGTTTAAACTGAACCTCACCTGCTCAGTACACTGCCCCCACCACTAGCAGTGTCGTGCCCAACAATAAACAGTAGATAAAGAACTTCCAGAAATGCCTTTGGACGACCGCCAGAGCTGTCCAGCGGATCGCCAACAATCCCACCCCAAAAGCCGTCAAGGCGCCCAGGAGGAGACCTCCCCACTCTACTCGGGTCGCGCCTACTCCTTGCAATAATTCCAGAACCAAGGCACCTCCAACGGCGGGAATCGAAAGTAAAAAACTGAACCGAGCCGCTTCGGCCCGCGGCAAGCCGACCCAGAGGGAAGCCGAGATGGTAGCCCCCGATCGGCTCACTCCTGGTGTGATGGCCAGAGCCTGCGCTGTCCCGATGATCAAGGCTTTCAGCGGACGGACAGGTTGAGGCCGCCAAGGCTCATTATTTTCCTGGCTGGGACCTTTCGCAAAGCGGGTCGAAAAAAGTATGCCTGCAGTCACGAGGAAGGCAACCGCCACCACCTGGGAACTCGTAAAGAGTGAAGCCACCAGATCGCGAACCGTCAATCCCACCAGGATGGCCGGCAAGGTTCCGAGGATCAATGATCCAACATAACGTCGCGCCAGGGAATCCAGGACCAGCAACCGTTTCACTTCACGCCGGTAAACCCACAACACGGAACCGAGCGTCCCGCAGTGCAGAACGATATCCAGAAACAGATCGCCTTCCGCGCGACCGAACCAATTCTGTAAAAGGACCAGATGGCCGGAACTGCTGATGGGGAGAAACTCGGTCAGTCCCTGCACTGCTGCCAATGTCAGTATCTGCATCAAAATTATAATGTTATCGGTCATAGCCCAGACCACTTGTTTAGAGGTAGAATCCACAGGTGAACCAGGCCGCAGAATGCGGCACCCTTCAACATGGAACCGGCAAGATGCCAGCCCCGGCGACGGCTGAGGGGGAGACTGAGTAAGGCTGCGGCCAGGCAAATCAAAAAGGCAACAGTCGCGGAAAAACCCCACCAACCAGCTGGTCTGGACACACACAGGCCAAAGGCCACGAGACCCAAGGGGAAAGCCAACAAAATCAGACACTTTAAAAAAATGCGTCCTCCTCGCCGGGGGTCCGGCTGGGGTGGATATTCCCATCGCCCCAAGGTTCGA
>Ga0209536_100013999_pt1 | contig 11536 bp, 15 predicted proteins | sample DeeMarSeWOR28_12_FD_187461 | JGI IMG/M metagenome (GOLD analysis project Ga0209536, IMG submission 187461) | Marine sediment microbial communities from White Oak River estuary, North Carolina - WOR-2-8_12 (SPAdes) (version 2) | ecosystem: Environmental > Aquatic > Marine > Intertidal zone >... | reverse complement strand
TTGCGCTGATTACCCAGAGCTTTATCTTTCAAGATGGAGGTTTGCTAGCGCTGGGTGCAAATATCCTGAATATGGGTATTATCGCCTGCCTTGGTGCTTATTATATATATAACCCAGTAAATACTTTGCTGGGCAGTAACCGCCGCAGCAAGCTAGTGGCTAGTTTTATCGCCGCTTGGGGTTCGGTGTTGCTAGCATCAATCGCCTGCGCTATAGAGCTGGCTCTGTCTGGAGTTTCGCCTATGGGAGTGGTACTGCCGGCGATGGCTGGAATTCATGCCCTTATAGGCATTGGTGAGGGATTAATCACCGCCGTTGTGCTCAGCCTGATAATGTCAACTAGGGCTGACCTACTGGCTCTAGAGAGGATTTAAGGGAGAATGAAAATAAACAGAAAATGGTGGCTGATAGCGCTGGTATTGTGCCTGGTCTTTGCGACAATTTCACCTCTGGCGTCCTATTTTCCAGACGGACTAGAGAAGGTAGCTGAAGACAATGGTTTTTTAAGTGCTGCTGGGGAAACGCCTTTCGAGTTTATAGCTGATTATACTTTCCCTGGTATTGAGAACGAAGCAGTTGCTACAATTCTAGCCGGTTGGCTGGGAGTACTGGTGCTTTTCGTCATAGCCTACGGCCTGGCCTGGTTAATAATATTGAAGAAGAAAGGCAAGACCAATATCTAATAATTTTAAGAGATATAGCAAATGAAACACAGCTTTCTAGATCAGTATAGCGACCATAACAGCCTTGTACACCGGTTTGACCCGCGTAGCAAGTTACTGGCAACGCTAGCTTTTATAGCAACCCTAGTAGTGATACCCACCGGCAGTTGGCCGGCATATGGTATGTATTTTATTATCATCGTCACATTGATTCTGCTTTCCAGAGTTCCACTACTCTATATACTCAGGCACTCGCTTGTAATCATCCCCTTCGTCGTACTGGTGGCTGTATTCATTCCCTTTTTTAAAGAGGGCGAAGTAGCCTTTAGCTTTAACGTCTGGGGATGGTATTTTTCAGTTACCCACGATGGACTAGAGCTTTTATGGAGTATATTGGCTAAGTCTTGGCTTTCCATTCTGGGCTTGGTTCTGCTCACATCGACAACCAATTTCGCCAGCTTGCTTTTAGGATTAGAACGGTTGCGGATGCCACGGGTAATGATAATGTTACTTTCCTTTATGTACCGTTATATTTTTCTAATCACCGATGAGGCTATGCGTATGAAACAGGCAAGGGATAGTCGTGGTTACAGGCGTGGATGGTTAAGACAGATGAGCACAGTAGGTAATATGATCGGTACACTTTTTGTCCGTAGTTATGAACGAGGCGAGCGGATCTATGCAGCTATGGTATCGCGTGGCTTTGATGGCCATAGTCGTACGCTCAACAGTTTGCAGTTCGGACGGACGGATATCCTTTTTATCACAGGCATGATACTGTTGCTAGGTATTATAAACTTATTTACCCTGTTTTTTTAAGGAGAGCAATTATGAGGGAATTAATAACGGTTGAAAACCTCTCCTTCAGCTATCCCGATGGGCAGCAGGCTTTAATTGATGTCAACCTTGGTATATACGAGGGAGATTCAGTGGCTGTTGTTGGTCCTAACGGGGCAGGAAAGTCTACTTTGATACTTCACTTTAATGGTATATTGAGGAGCAATGGCCATGTGAAGCTAATGGGTAGACCGGTCGATGATGATAACTTAAAATGGGTACGCAATAGTGTGGGACTTGTGTTTCAGAATCCAGATGACCAGCTTTTTTCACCCACTGTTTTTGACGATGTCGCCTTCGGACCGATGAATATGGGCTACAGTCGGTTTGAAGTCGAGCAGGCCGTTAAAAGGGCTTTAGGATTGGTGGGCATGTCTGGTTTCGAAAAACGATCACCCCACCACTTGAGCGTCGGTGAAAAGAGACGTGTAGCCATGGCTACCGTTCTGTCGATGGCGCCTGAAGTACTAGTGATTGATGAGCCCACCAGCAACCTAGATCCAAGGGGTAAACGGGATTTAGTCGACGTTTTGAAGGGATTGTCAATTACAAAGATATTAATCTCTCATGACCTAGAGATGGTGAGAGAATTATGCCCGAGGATGGTTATCATTGACCGGGGAAGGATAGTTGCTGACGGCAATACCAACAATATTTTGACTGATAAGAAACTGCTTATCACTCACGGACTAGCAACTGAGTAATCAAATAATCTATCGTAGGAGTATAATTTTGGCATTATTGGATTTAATAAGACATAGAAGAAGCGTGCGTGATTTCTTGGATAAACCAGTAGAACGGGATAAAATTATGCTATGCCTTGAGGCGGCTAGACTTGCTCCCTCTGCCTGCAATTCCCAACCATGGAAGTTCATCGTTGTTGATGATATGGAGTTGAAGGATGAATTGTGTCGCGCCGCTTTCAGTGGTATATACTCGATGATGTCTTTTGCTAGAATGGCACCACTAATAGTAGCCGTTGTTTCTGAAAAAGCGAAGTTTCTAGAAAGGATAGGCGGTCTGCTTAGAGATACCAGATTTTACCTTATAGATATCGGCATTGCCGCCGAACACTTTGTTTTGCAGGCTGAGGAGTTGGGGTTGAGTACCTGCTGGATTGGTTGGTTTAATGAGGGGGCGGTAAAATCAATATTAAAAGTTCCCAGAGATAGAAGGTTAGACGTTCTTATCGCTGTAGGGTATCGTGATGATGCTAAGCAGCGACAACCACATAAACGCGATTCACTGGAAGAAATAACTGCCTTTAATTCATATGATGAAACTGAGGGGTAAGTGGTTATTTTTATGTATAACCAACCCCCACTCCCTTTATTCAGTAAGCGGTTATCTACCAGACCAGAGATATTACCCAGCGCCAGGATCATTTAGGCCAAAACTAGATAGATAATTTGCGTGTTTCGGGTGAAAAAGCGATAAATCGAACTAATCACCCATTAGAGCAGATCGTAGATCCTCTTCGGTTTCGGGGCGAATAACTGCTATAATCTGATCTTGCGCCTGTATTACAGTGCTATTTGTCGGAACCGTCGGTTTTCTTTCCTTACGGATAATCAGAGAGAGGATACTATCTACTGGCAACGGAAGCTCTTTGACCTGTCTGCCAACACTAGTCGAACCGGGTGGGATGGTTACCTCTACAACCTCTAGACCTTTCTCCTGTATATCCAACAAGTGCATTAGTGGGTGCGATGGTAGTTCATGTTTTATATGTTCTAAGATGAGGTTGGTAGTACTTACGGTAGCATCAATACCTAGCTTTTTAAAAACCTTTTCATGTTGAGGATTTCTGACGCGGGCTATAGTTCGAGGCACATTGAATTTATGCCTAGCCAGTTGGCAGGCGACTAGATTATCTTCGTCGTCACCAGTTACGGTGATGAAAATGTCAGCCCGGCCAGTCCCAGCTGCTTCTAGGGTAGCTACTTCACAACCATCACCATGAAGGCTTACACTACCAAATTCACTATTTATAGTCTGACTGTAACCGGCATCCTTTTCAATTACTAACACTTCATGCCCTTCATCCAACAAAGCTCTTGTTAAATAGTATCCGAGCCTACCACCACCAACGATAATTATATACATTAGACTATCCTAATCTACTACCTTTTCTTTTAACATTTGGGCAAATATGGTGGTCGGGCTTAAAGCTTCCAGCCCAAGTGTAATATAAAGATCACGGCGTAGTGGGTCGTAGATACGACAAATTACCTTGGGTACATTGAAGATATGTTTAGCGATTTGGCATGCCATGATATTACGGTTATCTCCCTGGGTTACGGCGATGAAAATGTCTGCCTTCTCTATTCCCGCTTTTTTAAGTGAAACTTCATCAAGGCCATGTCCTAACAGTGCGGTGCCTTTAAAATCCGCCGGGAGCCAACGGAAACTGTAAGATTTGTTATCTAACACAGTAACCTGGTGTCCGTCTTTATCTAGCAAGGTGGCCAGTTGAGCACCTACCCGCCCGCAACCCATAATAATTACTCTCATTGTAAACCCTGGTTATACATCTATCTGGTGATCCAATAAAACTCGACAAGGGGCATTTTCAAGTACATAGGGCAGAACATCACCTAAGCAAAATTGACCATAGTGTTTCTTATAGGTAACACCTATGATTATAAGGTCAATTTCTCGTTCCGTTGCCTCATCGATGATGGCCGGGCCGACTTCGCGGGCTTGCAGAATGTCGGTTTCTACTATGCAACCCATCTCTTGGGCAATATTTTCTGCCTGCCCCAATATGTCTTCGGCTCTGCCAATTTCAGGTTTAACCTCGGCATCGAGTGGTAAAGAACGCTCAATGGGAATTACGTGAACGGCGAAAATTTTGCTTCTGCTCTGTTGTTTTGCTAAGCTGCAAGCTAACTCTATCGCCCCTTCGTCAGCCTTAGTACCGGCAACAGGTACCAGAATCCTATTAAACTCCATACTCTCCATTTCCACCATCAAGCGGCTATTATAATCTCCCCGATACCAAATTACAATCCCACCCTCTGCTTTGGGGATAAAAACTTTTTACAATTAATATATCAACGCCATCTCCAGAAAGCAGGGGTAAAAAGCATAAGAAGAGTAAAGAGTTCAAGGCGGCCGGCAAGCATACAGAATGTTAATACCCCTTTACCTAGGGGTGGGATAAAAGCATAGTTTTCTATCGGACCGACCATACCCAGTCCAGGGCCGATATTCCCCAGTGTAGCAATTACCGAGGATAAGGCGGTTATATTGTCCAGTCCTAGGCTGCCCATTATGAGGAAGCAAATGACAAGCGTAGCGAAGTAAAGGATAGCTAGTCCGATTATACGAGAAATCACTCCTTCAGGTATTATGCCTCTTTCGATTTTTAGAGGAATGACTGCCCGAGGATTGAAAGCGAGTAGGATTCGGTTGTATGTGTATTTTGCTAGCACAAGCAGACGAATAACCTTTAAGGCACCCCCTGTAGAGCCGGCTGAGGCACCGATTATCATTAGGACAAGCAGCATCGACTTAGCAAAGTTTGTCCAGACGTTGAAATCAGCAGTAGCAAAACCGGTTGTAGTCATAATTGATACAGTTTGAAAGCTGCTGTATCTCAATGCTTCTCCAAAAGGCAGTCCCATATTTATTATGAGATCTATATTTAGAATAAGGGTTACAAGTATTATAAGGGCGATATACAATCTAAATTCAGAATTATTGAGCAGTCGCTTCGGTTGGCGCTTGAAGATAAGAAAATAATAAAGCCCAAAGTTCACTCCGGCAGCTATCATAAAGAAAATGACGATAGTTTCAACAAAAAGACTGTTGTAGGTACCGATACTAAGGTTGGTGGCTGTGAAGCCCCCAGTAGGCGTTGTGCTTAAGGTAACTGTCAATGCATCAAATATGGGTAAACCAGCAATACGCAGTAGGATAAACTCCGTTATCGTCATGCCGAAATATATAAACCACAAGGCTTTGGCGGTATCCTGCATACGTGCTGTCAGCCTTTCACCTTGCTGCCCCCCCGGCATCTCGGCTTCTGTCAGGTGAGCGGTACCGATACCCAGTATCGGGAACAGGGCTACGAAAAGCATGATAATACCCATGCCGCCAAGCCACTGGGTTAGCGATCTCCATAAAAGGATGCCCTCTGCTTGGGTTTCGATTGAGGTGAATACCGTAGCCCCGGTGGTGGTATAGCCGGACATAGATTCAAAATAAGCGTCCAAGAAACTGGGAATAGCACCTGATAGCACATAGGGCAGTGCGCCAAAGAAAGAAGCCGCGATCCAACTGGCTGCAACCAGCATTATGGCTTCCCGGCGGTTCATACCCTTCTCTTTGACTGGAAGCACTCGCCATAATAGCAAACCCAATACCAGGCTTATAGCCGTTGAAATGGCGAAGGCAGAGGTATCTGTTCCGTTGTTAAAGAGACTCCAAAATAGAGGTAAGAGCATGGTCAATCCTGTGATGGCTATAAGCAATCCTAGATAGTGGAGAACAATCTTTATTCTCATTTTCGACTCTTACTTGAACAGCTTTTCCACAGTGGGGACAATTGACAGGGGAGATACTATGATAATGTGATCTCCTGCTCGTATAATACTATCATGAGGTGGAATGATAACCGAATCATCGCGCACGATAGCACCAGCTATAGCTTCTCCTGGTAGCCCGGCTTCGCTTATCTTTTTGTTGACAATACCCGCCGTCGGACTAGTAACAAACTCAATAGCCTGCAATTGCTGGCCTTCGAGCAAGGCTGCTGATATAGCCCCACCGTGAAGGACAAAGCGGGTGATTTTATCTGCAGCTAATATTGTAGGTAATGCAGCTACGTCGACGCCTATCGCTTCTGCCAGCGGGATATAACCTGGTCTATTGATCACTACTAGGCTACGGGGAACACCTAAGTTTTTAGCCAGCAAGCCGCAAAGTATATTGAGTTCATCGCTTTCGGTTGTAGCTACAAAAGCATCCGCTGATGAAACGCCTTGTTCGATGAGAAAACTGCGATCGGTACCATCACCTAGTATCACATCTACATTTTCCAACTTAGCGGCTATTTCCTGGCAGAGGTGTGGATTGTTTTCAATGACCTTTACCTTGACTCCCCGCCTTTGCAGGCCATCAGCAGTTAAAAAACCGATTCTATTACCGCCTAAAACGACCACCTTTTTTGCTGGGCGTTTAGGCTGACTGAATATCTTACCCAGTTCATCCATATACTCTCTAGAAGCAATTAAATAAACGCTGTCGCTCTCAGTTATCACTATGTTGCTTTCGGGGGTGATAATACCTCCTTCGTGGACGATAGCTGCCACCACACAGGGTTTGGGGAAAGTTATATCGCCTAGTGTCTTGTTAACCAAGGCCTCTCCCTCTATTCTAAACTCTCTTATCTGTACTAGGCCATCGGCGAAGTTTTCTACCGGTGTGGAATAGACCCCGGAGAGTATGCTTGTTATTTCATCGGCGGCTTCCGCCTCTGGATTAATGAATACATCAACCCCGAAGCTCTTGGGTCTGACAATCCTGCGTGTCGCTATGGCTGACTTAGTAGGTGTAACAAAATAACCCGAGTAATCTGGATTTCTAATTCTGGCAGCAGTAGTTCTGGCGCCCAACTCCTTTGCCATAAAACAGGTAACCATGTTCACTTCATCACTGTTGGTGACAGCTAAAACCAAGTCGGCTTGGCCAGCCTCAGCTTCCCTAAGTATCTTGGGGGTTGCAGCATTGCCTTGTATGGCCTTGACATCGAGTTGGCGACGGAATGTTGCAAGAACCGTTTCAGCTAGCTCTATAACAATTACCTGATGGCCCTCTTCGACTAGCAGGGAAGCAATATGAAAACCAATTGCTCCACCGCCGGCTATAACGACATACATCTATTTTAACCTAACGCCTGAAGCATAAACTCCTGAAGTATTTTGCAACGTTATGACAGGTATTTTTCAGTTTGTTACGGGGTTTTTTCCACCTGCGTAATACCCTTACGCCCGGCTTAGAAGCCGGTAGCTGCTTAAGAGGTTCAATCTCCATTATTAAGATATGTTCTCGATCCCACTTTACTCTATTTTAGTTTAGCATTCTATGCTCTTGTTCTATGGCTGTCAATAGTTAACCAGCCGAGAATGGTTTTAAGACAGTAGTTTTTTATTTGCATCCTTTTTGCTTTTAATAAACCGCTGATGTATTATTTAGGATGTACTTTTGAAAACCATAGGTGGTTGTTTGGTATTTGAATACTTTTATCTTGTATTTATAGCTGCTATTGGTGCAATTCAGGCCGCAGTAGCCCTTAACGGACTTATGGGGATTTCATTTTTCAATCGAAAGATTTATGCTTATTTCTTTATGTTTATTACACTAGGACCGGTGGTTACTGCTTTCTTTACCTGGAACGAGAGGAATCCCACAGGTGTGATTGAGGGTAGCGAACAATTCTATTTATTTATGTTAGCCATTGTTTCCGCTATCGGTTTCACTCTAGTGCTGTCATCTTTTTTAAAACACTCGAGCCTTCGTAACAACAATGTCCTATATGACGGATTAGAAGCCCTAAAACAAGTAACTTTCTTTCAGGCGTTGCGGCATAAAATTATCAAGAAAAAATGATAGCTATTGACGAAAATATTTTCCTTTGGATTAATGGTTTAGCTGGGAATGAAGCTTTTTTTGATTGGTTATTAAAAGGGATAGCCAACGATTATCTAGTTATTGTGGGTTCATGTCTAGTCCTATTAGTTTTATGGGTATGGGGAGCTGATGGTCGTCAGCGTGATAGAAACCAGAAGGCGGTAATAAGTGCTTCTTTAAGTCTAGGTTTAGCTCAGGGATTTGTATCCACCTTGAATGCTTTTTATTTTCGCCCTCGCCCCTTTACGGAACTACCAACCAATTTGCTATTCTATCAACCAACCGATTCTTCCTTTCCATCCAATTCCGTCGCAATTGTATTCGCTATTACCTTTGCTATATTGCTCACAAATAGGAGAATTGGTGGATTCCTGTTTATATTAGCCTGCTTTCATGCTTTCTCTCGCGTATATGTGGGAGTTCATTATCCCTTTGATGTTCTTACTGGAGCAGCTGGTGGTATATTTATAGCCTTTATTGCCACAAAAATAATAAAAGCCTTGGAAAAATGGCTTAATATAGTTATGGTACTTGCGCATAAGCTCTATATAGCCTAAAAATATGAGCTCTTGTCGCTTTGTTTATATACGTTTACGTTGTGAATACAGCTGTCTTTTTTTCCTAGGTCTGCTTTATGGCTTTAGAAATTGTATTCCCTAGAAGTTAACCGTTGTTTTTCTTGGGTAATGATATCAAAAATATCCGCAATCACGTTGTCGATCATATGCTGTTGGTTGACTACTATGTGATCAAAGGAATACCTTCTTTTCATTTCTTCAATGGCTGTATTCAATCGAAGATCTAAATCTGTTTGCGATTCAGTATTACGACTTTTGAGCCTGACAGTCAGCTCCTGCATTGATGGTGCTGCTAGAAATATGGATACCGCATGGGGTAAGATTTTTTTTATGGTATCAGCGCCCTGTATATCGATCTTTAATATAACATCCCGCCCTCCCTTAAGTGCCTGTTTAACTGGTTTTTTAGGTACCCCATACCAATTGCCGTAGACATTTGCATGCTCAAGCAGTTCATCTGTAACAATCATCTTCTTGAATTCTTCTTCGGAAACGAAATGGTAGTCAATCCCATTCTTTTCTTCGGGTCGGCGTGGGCGGGTGGTTACGGTCACTATGAAATCAAAGGGGGCTTTAAGTTCTTTAATCTTGGATAGAACAGCATCTTTCCCGGCCCCGGAAGGACCGGAAATGACTAACAGTAGTGATTTGTTACCTCTATTAGAAAAATATTCATCTTCATACCCTGATTTTTTCATCACTCTGCTCAAGTTTCAGCATCGAACCGCCGCGACTGACTTGAAGTCTGCCCGTGATGGTTTCCGGAGCCAGAGCCGCCAACACGATGTGTTTGCTGTCTGTGAAAATTACCGCTTTTGTTCTTCTGCCGTTGGTCATATCGATTAGTAAGCCGTTGTTTCTGGATTCTTGGATAGCGCGTTTGGTGGGTGCTGAGTTTGGTGATGCTATGGCGATAACCCGATTCATTGCCAGGATATTGCCAAAACCGATGTGAATGAGTTCTCCAGTCATAATTCCTTACCCTCAGTTTGATATTTAAATAATATTAATAATTCAATAATGCAGTTGTTCGTGCATTTATGACGCAAAATCTTATCAATCCGCCTAAAGGTTAAGGCTATTGTTATAAAGCTGAAGAAAGAACGCCTAATATATTACCTTGGCGGTAATCAGAAGACAAGTACCTAAATTAAGAAATTGATTGTTTTTTAAAATTTTTATTAGGCTACACATTAAAAAGGAAATTAATTATATCTCCATCTTGGACTATATAGTGCTTACCCTCAAGACGCAGTAGCCCATGTTTTCTTCCTTCGGTGATGCTGCCAGCTTTAACAAGATCGTTGAAACTGATGACTTCAGCGCGAATAAATCCCCTTTCCATATCGGTATGGATTTTACCAGCTGCCTTAATAGCTTCGTTACCGTGGGGAATAGACCAAGCCTTAACTTCATCAGATGCAGTAGTGAAAAAAGTGATTAGACCCATCAGGTCCAAGGATGTCTTTATGGTTCTCTCTAGGCCAGATTCAATTAAACCGAATTCCTTCCGGTATTCTCCGGCGGTTGCCGCGTCAAGTTGCCCTAGTTCCATTTCAAGCTTGCTACAAAGAGCTATGAATTTATGTTCTGGTTTTGAAAAACGTTGATTGAACTTTTTTTCTATTAGTTTTATTTCTGATATCTGCTCTTCGCCGATGTTTATTAGTGTCAACAATGGCTTAGCGCTTAAGAATTGGTACCCAAATATCAGTCTCTTTTCATCAACGGTGAGACCTTGCTCCCTGATTGGGATATCCTTTTCAAGTCTTGATTTTATTTTTACTAGGATACTCTGCTCGTGATGAAATTGTTGCCTTCCTTCCTGCCTGGCGCTTTTAAGGGATATATCAATTTTGTTGAGCCGCCTCTCGATGATGTTGAGATCAGAATAAGCTAACTCTAGCTCCATGGCAATAATGTCTCGCTCCACGTTGACACTACCTTCTGTATGGGGGACGCTTTCTTCGGTAAAGGCGCGGGTGACATTCATTAGAGCATTGGTGTTGCTCAACTGAGATAAGTATTCACCGCTTATGGTTATATCCTTTGTCATACTTTTTACTGAGGCGCCTATATCAATATATCTGATCTCGACCGGGATCCTCTTTTTCGGATTTAATAACTCGACGAGTTTATCAAGGCGAGGGTCTGTAACTCTGGCAATGCCGATATGCGGTGCTTCCGGGGTATAGCTACCCATGTGAGCTTTACTGGTAGTTAAGGTATTAAAAACCGTTGTCCGGCCGCTTTTTGGCAGTCCAATAATACCAATATCAACGCTCATCGGTCTGTTATGCCAACTTTCTGCATTGCCTTATTGTTTCTTAGAAGTGAGACACGAGGCCTTTATTTATACAAAGAAGTTGTCTGAAAATGAATCCTATTAGCGGGCTGCTCTTACTATTTTCTGAGCTTGTTTGAGAGCTAATTCTCTTTCGTCGGTGTTAATGTTTTCATTAGCGACCAGATCCAGTAGAGCTAGTAGTGATTCGCGGGTACCGATAGCGCCGATTGATTTAACTGCATCTGTTCTTATGTTGCTGGAAAGATCCATATCGGTGGCAATGTTTGCTAGTTTTTTAATCTCATTGATAATCTGTTCTGACATTTTATCTCTCCTTATTAACATGGGTTGGGCTTATCGGGCTGCAATCCCGCCTAATTCTACCCCTTATTATAGCGGACTTCAATAGTGAGAAATTCGACAGTTTTATATTTTCAATAAATGTTATCTATTGAGTTACTCCTGTTGTGTGATAAAATGAGCTGGTAATTTAAGGAGTATTGGGTTTGTTATATATCTTATTTGGATTGGACGAC
>Ga0209536_100013998_pt1 | contig 11536 bp, 9 predicted proteins | sample DeeMarSeWOR28_12_FD_187461 | JGI IMG/M metagenome (GOLD analysis project Ga0209536, IMG submission 187461) | Marine sediment microbial communities from White Oak River estuary, North Carolina - WOR-2-8_12 (SPAdes) (version 2) | ecosystem: Environmental > Aquatic > Marine > Intertidal zone >... | reverse complement strand
CTGGGACTACATGTCGTTGTACCCGACGCCGGCACTCGACCGGATTGCCCGGGCCGGCATCCGGGCCGAGTCGATGCGGCCGGTCTTCCCCAGCCTGACTTTTCCGAACCACTATTCGATTGCAACGGGCCTTCATCCCTCCGAACACGGCATCGTCCACAACCATTTCCCAGACGAGACACGCGAGGACTGGTACCACCTGTGGGACCGCGAAAGCGTTGAGGACGGGAACTGGTACGGGGGCGAGCCGATCTGGGTGGCGGCGGAGAAAAACGGCCTCGTGAGCGCGGCCTACTACTTCGTCGGCACCGAGGCGGCGATCCAGGGCGTCTCGCCGAGCCACTGGCACAGTTTCGACGCGTCGGTGCCGGGCGGCGATCGCGTGGCCCAGGTCATCGAATGGCTGCAGTGGCCGGAGGATCGGCGGCCGCACCTGGTCACGCTGTATTTCGAGCACGTGGACACGGCCGGCCACGATTTCGGGCAAGGCTCACCCGAGCTGGCGGGCGCAGTCGCGGAGGTCGACGCGAATATCGGCCGGCTGCTCGACGCCATCGCCGAAATGAGCTTCGCGGACGAGGTTTACGTGCTGGTCGTGTCGGATCATGGCCAGGCGAATTACGTGAATCCCGAAAGCACTTTCGTTCTGCGAGATCATGTTGATCCGACCGGGCTCGAGGTCTTTGCGGGCGGCGCCTATGCCTGGATCTACCAGGAGCAGCCCGATCGTGAGCGTGCGCTCGCTATCCGCGACGCGATCAACGACAACTGGGCAAACGGACGCGCTGTATTGCGTGACGAGGCACCCGCCGAATGGCACGTCACGGACAGCCAGCGTTTCCCCGACATATTCCTGGTGCCGGAGCTCGGTCACGGCGTCGTCGCTGACCGCGAAGTCCTTGCCGGGCTGAAGCCGGGTGATCACGGCTGGGACCCTTCGAACAAGGCCATGCACGGCATATTCCTGGCGGCAGGGCCGGCATTGCCCAGTGGCAGGATGATTGGCGAGGTCAGCGTCGTCGAAATCTACCCGCTGATGCTCGAGCTATTGCAGATCGACGCGCCCCTGCCCGCCTCCGGGCGGGACGGGCTTCGGTCACTCGTAATCGGGGAAGAGTAATTACGTGCTGGATGCGTCGAAGATACTCTGGATCGATGCATCGAGCATCGCGTCAAAGTCTGCTTCGGACTGCTGGGCCGTGAGCCCTTCGGACAGCGCCCGCGAGAAGCTCGCCACCATGCCGTTCTGCCGGGCCAGCCGTTCATTTGCTTCTTCGCGGGAGTAGCCTCCGGAGAGCGCAACGACCTTGAGCACGTTCGGGTGCGCGATGCAGTCGGCGTACAGGTTGTCCTTCTCGGGCAGCGTCAGCTTGAGCATGACCAGCTCGTTCTCGCCGAGGCTGTCGAGTTCCTTCATGATGGCCGCGTGCAGCAGGTCTTCCGCCGCCGCCTTGTCCGGGCAGTTGATGTCGACCTCGGGCTCGATAATGGGCACGAGGCCGGCGGCGACGATCTGGCGACCGATTTCGAACTGCTGCGTAACGACGGCGTCGACGCCAGCCGGATTCGCGTCCTTGATGACCGAACGCATCTTGGTGCCGAAGACCCCGTTAGCTTTGGCCTTTGCCAGCAGATCATCGAGACCCGGCATCGGTTTCATGACCTGTGCACCGTTCTCGACGTCCGCGAGACCCTTGTCGACCTTGAGGAACGGCACGACGTTCTTTTCGTTCCAGAGGTAGCGCGCCGTCGGCTGGCCCTCTATTTCCCGGTCCATCGTGTTCTCGAACAGGATGGCGCCGAGGATCCGGTCGCCGTTGAAGGCCGGGCTCGTGATGATTCGAGTGCGCATCTCGTGCACAATCGCAAACATCTCATCGTCGTTCGACCAGGCGTCCTCGGTGATGCCGTACAGGCCGAGGGCCTTCGGCGTGCTGCCGCCGCTCTGGTCGAGGGCTGCGATGAATCCGGGCTTGGTTCTTACCTTCTCGAGTTGTTGTTCGAAGCTCACTTTGTTGTCCCGTTCTGATGATTGGTGGAGAGGGGCGAGGGCGAATTGTACAGCAACCGCCTGGAGCTGGAACAGGTCAGTATGGTTACGGGTGATAGAGAATTGTTACAAATCATGAAGTTTCCCAGTTTTGTATTCCTGGCAGGTCTTCTGTTGTCTGCCCCAGCGATTTCCATGGCCGCGAAAACTGATGCGGTGTTGCTCGTCAACGGCAATTCGATCACCGGCGAGATCAAATCGCTGGAATTCGGCGCTTTACGTTACAGCACCGACTCGATGGGCACGGTATCGATCGACTGGGAGGATATTGTCAGCATTACTACCAAGCAGACCCTGCAGGTCGAAGTGTCTGACGGCACACGTTACTTCGGTCGGCTCGATTCAGCCGACGATCGATTCCAGATCAAGGTCATTACGCTCAGTGAGGAGGTCAATCTGCACACCTCGAGAATCGTCAGGCTGGTCCCGATCGATGCGGAAGATACATTCTGGGAGCGGCTCGAAGGGTCGTTCAGTTTCGGTTTCGACTCGGAGAAGTCGAGCCAGGTCACGACGCTGCGGAGCACTGCTGATATCGGTTACCGCACGCGCAAGTATCTCTTGGGCATGAGCGCCACCTTCAATGTCACCGACCAGCCTGGCAGCGAGGAAGAGAACGAGACTCGCAAGCGAGAGAACGTCGCCTTCAACTACAAGCGATTCAGGGCAAATCGCTGGTTTACCGACTGGTTCGCTGGCTGGGAACGGCACGACGAGTTGGGCATCCTGTCACGCTACTCGGCGGGCGCGGCGCTTGGACGGTACCTGGTTCAGACCAACCTGAATCAGCTGTCATTAACGGGGGGTCTGAACGTGACTCGTGAATCGTTTATCGGCGACGACAAGAGCACGGCAAACGGCGAGGGCAGGATCCAGGTTCGCTACCTGCATCGCAGGATAGTTCCCGAAGCGAATATCACGTTCACGACCAATATCTTCCCGCTGCTGGAGGATCCGAGCATCTATCGAACGGAGACCGACCTGATTTTCCGGCGCGAGTTCATCGAAGATCTCTACTTCGACGTTACGTTTTCCCACTCCTATAACAGCCTTCCGCCGACCGGTGCCGCAAGGACCGACTACACGCTCACTACGTCGATCGGCTATTCCTGGTAAACGGACAGAGGGTCGGCTAGAAGATGTAGTCGCCGACCATTTCGATGAGGTGGTCGGTCCAGCGCTCGGGGAACGGCTCGGTGAGTTCGACCGAGTTCGAGAGATCCGCTTCGAACACGAGCCGCTCCAGTTCCGCGACGGCCTCCGGATGAGACGTCGCGATATTCAATTCCTTGTTGATACGGAAACTCCAGCGATCCCAGTTGGCTGATCCTATGCAGGCCCAGCCGTCGAAAACGGCGGCCTTGATGTGTGACATCCCGGGATAGATATATACGCGGATACCGTTTTCCAGCATCGCGTTGGCCGCCAGCGCATTATTGCGCGTAATGGGGCCGCGATCGGTGACGAGCGGCATAATGACGCGCACGTCGACGCCGCGGCGGCGAGCACGGGCGAGTTCATAGAGCATCGCGTCGTCGGTGAAGTAGGCGTTTTCGACAAAGATATATTTCCGGGCATTGCGGATAGCTTCTCGCTGCGCCCTGAATATCTCGTGATCACCCGCGCGCGTGAAAAGGGCGCGGACGGGATAACCGACGTCGTCGGCATTATCGGGTTCCGGGCCCAGACGGACCGCCGCGTAACCCAGGTCGCCGAACAGTCCCGCGTGGGCCCATGCCTTCTCGAACTCGTATTTGAGGATGTCGACAATCGGGCCTCGAAGTTCCGTCATCAGATCGTGCCAGTCGTAGCGGTATTCCCTTGCGATGTTCATGCCGCCCGTGAACGCGAGTTTCTCGTCGATGATTGCCGTCTTGACGTGATCGCCGGTCAGCCACGGATTGACGGCCTGACGCACATTGATTTCCGAGTCGCGTTCGAGAAAACGATGTACCGATGAAGGTCCACGATAATTTTCGGGGAGCGTCGCCTGTTTCTCGATGGTGGAGACGATAGTGCCGAGGCCGTCCAGCAGGATCCTGACGTCGACGCCTTCATTGGAGCGCCGCTTTAGAAGCTCACCGATACGCACCGCGTAATCGTCATTGTCAAAAATATACGTTCGCAAGGATATGGACGACTCTGCCCGGGTAACGGCATCAATGAATCGGGTAAAGAATTCCTGACCGTCGACCAGGAACCGCATGGTGCCCCTGGATGACTCCCTCCCGGTCAGTTCGTCGAGACCCGCTTCCCATTTTTCGAGGTCCATTCCCGGCCGCCACGAGATGGGGGGCACGGGCTCGGTTGGGAACTCGTGCAGCGATGTTGGCGCAACGGTTTCGGCTACCGTATCGCTGGTTACGAACAGCAGGCGGTAAAGCGAGGATACGGGCCGGAAGACGATGCCGGTGGTGTGGCTGCCTGCAATGTGGCCCGCAGTCTGTACATAGGGCGCCGATGCGGGACCAGCACGGAACCGTCTGCCGGGACCGTGCATACGCACGAAGACAGCTATGGGCAGATCCCGGTTGATATACAGGAAGGGCAGGGAGTAGTAGCCGGTATCGCCCGTGTTGAAACCGATCCGGCGATCCTCTATGCCGCGCTCGGCGAGAAATTCTTCCAGTAACGGCAGGCCCATCTCGACAAGCTCCGCCATCGCGACGCGCCTTGCGACCGAGTAGTCACCCGGTTTGTCATCGATGACGGTTACCTGGAAATCGCCGTTCTCGTCGTAGTAGAGAAAATAGTCGTCGAGATTGAAATGCAGCACGATCCCGGCTTTCTCGTCGCGCGGTAGAATCGCCTCGAAGAGGCGGCCGCGCAGGTCGTGCCAGTCTGCCACGCCGAGGATTCTGGCTGAATGCAGGTTCTCGGGGAGGTCGTCCCAGGGCTCATCCTGCTCGTATTGCAGGGGCAGCAGGTAAGGCCCGTCGTAATGCCCGCCCTCGTCGAGTTCGAGTATCGGTATGCGGCGCGCCCAGTTGCCGCCGCCGTAACGGATATTGTCGCCACGCCGAAAGCGCACGTAGAAGTCGGCGTCGCTCAGCCACGCCTCTTCCGCAATCAGCTGCAGCGGCGTGGCTTCATCCGCGAATCGACCGACGAGGGTCGGGTATTCGAGTGGTTCGGATTCAGATACGCATGCCGCCAGCACAGACAACATGGTGGCCAGAGGTAGCAGCACTTTTGACCTTGCGGTCATGCTCGCTCCGCCAACTTCCGTACAGCTCGATTCTAAGCGCAAGGACTGCGGTGTCCTATCCGGAAAAGCCGAGACTGGCAGCAAATTCCCAGGTATCTGCCATAATTCGAGTGACGGCTGACAGACTTACATTTTGTGACAAACGCAGGGCACCTGCCGTGCGAAACTACAGGTCGAACTCACCGCTCGGGAAAAGAAAGTGAAAGTTGCAATCATTGGCGGCACCGGTTTTGTCGGCAGCTATCTCGTCGATGCATTACTCGATGCCGGCCACGAACCGCACGTGCTGGTGCGGGCGGGAAGCGAGGGCAAGCTTCGTCGCGCGAACGAGTGCAGGATCACGAAAGGGGACCTCGATGCGCCCGATGCCATCGATGCCGTCGTGAAGGGCTGTGACGCGGTTATCTACAACGTCGGCATCCTGCGTGAGTTCCCGCGCCAGGGCATCACTTTCGAGGCCATGCAATACCGTGGCGCGGAGGCCGTTGCGGAGGCAGCGAAGCGCGCCGGCATCAAGCGCTTCCTGCTGATGAGCGCCAACGGCATCGACAGCGCCGAAACGCCCTACCAGACGACCAAGCTCAAGGCGGAGGCGGTGATCCGTGAGAGCGGCCTCGACTTCACGATCTTCAGGCCCTCGGTGATCTTCGGCGATCCGCGCGGCACCATGGAATTCGCCACACAGCTCTACCAGGAAATGGTTCGCGTCCCCCTGCCGGCAGTAGGGTTTCATACCGGCCTCAGCCCGCGAGGGGGTGAGGTCCTCATGTCGCCGGTGCACGTACGCGACGTAGCCGATGCCTTCGTGAATGCGCTGGCTGACGACACCACGATCGGCCAGAGTTACGTGCTCGGCGGACCGGAAGTCGTCTCGTGGCCCGAGATGCTGCGTCGCATCGCTGCGGCGGTGGGCAAGTCGAAGCTCATCCTGCCCATGCCGATCGGGTTCATGAAATTCGGCGCGACACTGTTCGACTGGCTGCCCTTCTTCCCGGTCACGCGCGACCAGCTGACGATGCTCGCGGACGGCAATACCGCGGAACCGGATGACGTGGCGGCACTGATCAAACGCGAACCGGCGGCGTTCTCTCCCGAGAACCTGGACTATCTCGCAGGCTGACTCGCCGGTGGGTGAGCGCAGACTCCTCGTAGTGCTGGGGAACCAGCTGTTTCCGCCCGAGCGGCTGGAGGGCTGCGAGGATGCCGTGGTCTTCATGGCAGAGGACGTCGGCCTTTGTACCTACGTCAGGCATCACCAGCAGAAGATCGTGCTGTTTCTCGCCGCGATGCGCAGCTACGCGGACGAATTGCGCGCAGCAGGCTTCGAGGTCCGGTACTTCCCCCTGGGCGTGGACGACGATTCGAGCTACGAGGACAAGCTCGGACGCGTCGTTGCCGAGTTCGATTGCGGAGAGCTTTTGCACTTCGAAATCGAAGACAAACCGATGGAAAGTCGCCTCGTGGATTTCTGCGAGCAGCAGTCCCTCCGGCGTGTCGAGCTGCAGTCACCGATGTTCTACGGGTCGCGCGACGAGTTCCGGCGCTTCGTGGGCGACCGGTCGCGGCTGTTGATGGGGGACTACTACCGGCTCCAGAGACAGCGATCGGGCATTCTGGTCGACGACGACGGCCGGCCGGAAGGCGGCAAATGGAGCTTCGACGAATCCAATCGCAGGAAGCTGCCGAAGTCCGTGCAGCCGCCGCAGATTGCACCGGCGCCGCGGACGCCTCATGTCGACGCGGTCATTGGCATCGTAGAGCAAAGCTTCGCCGAACATCCGGGGCGAGCGGCCGACTTCTGGTGGCCCACGACCCGGGAGCAGGCGAGGCAATGGCTGTCGGATTTCCTGGACGAGCGGCTGGCGCAGTTCGGTCCGTACGAAGACGCCATGAGTCGACGTTCGGCGACGGTCTTTCACAGCGCCTTGAGCCCCAGCCTGAACCTCGGCCTGCTGACGCCGGACGAGGTGGTCGATGCCGTACTCGAGCGATATCGGACGCAGGACCTGCCGATCGAGAGCGTCGAGGGGTTCGTGCGGCAGATCATCGGCTGGCGTGAATTCGTCCGCGGCGTCTACCGTGTCTACGGCGATGAGCAGGAGTCGCGCAATTTCTGGAATCACGAACGCGAGCTGACGGAAGACTGGTACCGTGGGACGACCGGGCTGGAACCACTGGATGACGCGATCAGGACCTCACTGCGCCTGGGCTGGGCGCACCACATACAGCGCCTGATGGTCATCGGCAACCTGATGACACTGTGCGAGATACGTCCCGCAACAGCCTGGCGCTGGTTCATGGAGATGTATGTCGACTCCTCGGAATGGGTGATGGGACCGAACGTCTATGGGATGGGTATCTTCAGCGATGGCGGCATATTCGCAACCAAGCCGTATATCTGCGGATCGAACTACATCCTCAAGATGAGCGATTACGGGAAGGGTGACTGGTGCAATACCGTCGACGGCCTCTACTGGCGTTTCATCGACAGGCACCGGGACTTCTTTGCAGCAAATCCACGGCTGGCGCTGATGCCGAAGGCGCTGGACCGGCTGGATGGCGATCGCCGGCAACGGATTTTCGCCGCCGCGGAAGCGTTTCTGCAGCGCTTCACGCGAAAAGATACGACCTGAAACAAATCATCACATTCCTGAAACCCTCTTGCGCCAGCGAACTGCTATCGTCCTCCGCGTTGTTTCAAACCCTGGATAAATGGAGATTATCAATGACACGCAAGATCGCAGGATTTTTCAAACTGCTCATTGCCGCACAGTTCGTGCTTGTCGCAGCGCAGGCAGGCGCAGGGCATCACGAGAGCAAGGCTGAGTCGAAGGACATCGTCGACACGGCCGTTGCCGCAGGTCAGTTCAATACGCTGGCCGCCGCTCTCGAAGCTGCCGACCTCGTCGGCACGTTAAAGGGCGATGGTCCGTTCACGGTATTCGCTCCGACGGACGCCGCTTTTGCGAAGCTGCCCGAGGGCACGGTGGAATCGCTGTTGAAGCCTGAGAACCGGGACCAGCTCATCGCGATCCTCACCTACCACGTCGTACCGGGCAAGGTGGAAGCTGCGGACGTCGTCAAGCTCACCGAGGCAAAGACTGTCAATGGCCAGGACGTAGCCATCACGGTTGCCGACAGCGGCGTAAGGATTAACGACGCCAACGTCATCAAAACCGACATCGGCGCGAGCAATGGCGTGATTCACGTCATCGACACGGTCATCCTGCCGAGCTCGTAAAAACTGTCAACGTGGTGGCACAGGGACGTGCTGCCACTTTCTCATGTCCCTACTGAATTCATTCCCGGATAACCTCAACGTCGCCGTTATCGGTGCGTCCGGCGGCATTGGCTCGGAGTTCGTGCGCCAGCTCGTCGACGACGAACGGGTTGCCCGCGTCCATGCTCTGGCGCGGAATCCGGTTCGTCACCCGGCCGGTAAAGTGACAGGTGGACGCATCGACATCTGCGACGAAGACTCGGTGAACGCTGCCGCCGCGGACGTAACGGCAACGGGAAAACTGGATCTCGTCATCGTCGCTACCGGCATACTCCACCGGGGTGATGCCATCCAGCCCGAGAAGTCCCTGCGAGAAATCGATCCTGGAGCAATGATGGCCGTGATGCGCATAAACACGATCGGGCCGGCTATCGTCGCGAAGGCGTTCCTGCCGCATATGCGGCGCAACTCAAAATCTGTTTTTGCTGCATTGTCGGCGCGTGTCGGCAGCATAAGCGACAATCGGCTTGGCGGCTGGGTGTCGTATCGCTCATCGAAGGCGGCCTTGAACATGATGCTCAAGACGCTGTCGATAGAGCACGCGCGGCGATTCCCGGAATCCGTTATCGTCGGCCTGCATCCCGGGACCGTCGATACAGAGCTGTCGGTGCCATTTCAACGCCGGGTGCCCGCAGGCAAGCTGTTTGCCCCATCGATGTCGGTGCGGCACATGTTGTCGGTCATTGATCGTCTTACGCCGGCGAACTCTGGCGGTGTCTTTGCCTGGGACGGCTCGCCGATCGAGTATTGATACGCCCGAATACAGAGGTATGCTGCAATGATCAATAGGGCCTGGCTCTTAGCCCTGGTTTTCACCTTTTCCGGACAATCCGCAATGGCCATCGAAGAACCGGCCTACGAAGTGCTGCTCGAGACGAAGCACTACGAGATTCGCAGGTATCAGCCCTACATCGTTGCCGAAGTCGACGTAAATGCCGACTTCAAGCGCGCCGGAAACAGCGCGTTCAGCGTTCTCGCCGGCTACATATTCGGCGACAACGAGCCGCAGCAGAAAATGCAGATGACGGCGCCGGTAGAGTCCAGCGAAGGTGTTCGCATGAACATGACAGCGCCGGTCACTTCGCAGTCAACCGACGCTCGCGGCTCGTTCACTTACGCCTTCGTCATGGAAAGCAAGTACACGATGGAGACCTTGCCGAAGCCGAATAATCCCGATATTCGACTCGTCCAGCGACCGGCACGGGTCATGGCCGTGCACCGATACTCCGGAGGGTGGAGTGAGAAACGCTACCAGGAACACGAAACGATTTTGCTCGAGGCCCTCACCACCGATCGGGTCGAAACCGTCGGAGCGCCGGTCTTCGCACGCTACAACGCGCCGTTTACGCCCTGGTTCCTGCGCCGCAACGAGATCATGATCGAGATCGACTGGAAAGAACCGTAACCGGATTTCCTCAGGCAGAGTGGGGCGCCTGGGTGGCCTCGCTATCAAGCTGCAGGATGTGGACGAGGAAATCCCGAAATACGGGAAGTTTGTCGGGATCGATGATGTTGATGCCGGGCAGCCCCGTCAGTTTCTCCACCAGGTCGAGCGCCGCCGTGGTATTGGTTGCCGGTCCCGCAACCAGGTCGGGCCTCAGTCCATAGGCTTGCTGAACACCCACGACAGCATACGGATCGGTGGCGCAGAGGATGCAGCAGCGGACATTGGCGCCGAGTTCATCGATTGCCGCGGCGCCGTTATACGGTTCGAGCGGTGAGGCACCCGCCTCCACCACCATGAAGTCTGCATCACGGCTTTCGATATGGCTGAGCAATGGCCGAATCGCGGTTCGAAACTCCTCTTCCGGAACGACCGTGGACGGCAGGCCTGCGTCCACGAAGTCGTAAATCTCGGCGGCGCCATGGTCCCTGAAGCTCAGGATGTCGCGATAGCGGCCGGCGCCGGTCAGCTTGGTGCCGATAACGCGGTAGCCCAGGTCGGAGAGTATCTGGCAGGCGTACTTTCCTGTCATTGTCTTGCCCGCTGACATCGAGGTGCCGACCATCAGGATCGTGGGCAGACGCAATTCACATGGGCGCGCCGCAATCGCGAAATCGCGCATGCAGACCTTGTGGCCGGACCGCAGCACGTGGCCCGTGTACTTGAGATTCAGCGGACGTGGCAGCATCTTCGATACAGACGTGAAGCGCCCGAAAAGCCCCGCGCTCGTCATCGCGTTCATTTCGCCGCCGTCGATCTCCATCCAGCTGCCGACGCCTTCGAGAGTCGCAGCGCGATGCCCGAATGCACCGATCACCAGGTCGCCTGGATCAACGGGAATCATCTCACCCGTCGTGCATTCGATCATGTAGAGCCGGGTCGGTTCGCCGACGACTTCGCCCTGGACGTAGTCGCCGGTTTCCCAGTCGCTCCGCGGAATGGCCTCGATCTCGTACGGCTTCGTGTCGAAGTCCGCGATCCGGGCCAGCGATCCGAGTACACGCTTGTTCATTGCACCGGCTCCGGTTCCACGATCGGCTGTGAAAGCAGCAGGACCGTGAGCAATGCTGCCCGGTCGAGTGTCTTGTCGATGTGCAGGTATTCGTGTTCGGCGTGGGCGCCGTCACCGACGGGCCCGAGGCCGTCGACAGTTGCCGTGTACTGGCTCGTCGTATTGCCGTCGGAGCCGCCGCCGGCGCGCGCTGAGCGCAGGTCCAGGCCGAGATCGCCACCCAGCGCTTTTACCTGCCGCCACAAAGCTGTGTTGCGCGGTGTAGCTTCCATCGAGGGCCGGCCGATGCGACCTTCGATATGGAGGCGCACCCCGGGCGTAGCGGGCTGGATTCCGTGAATGGTCTTCTCGATCGACTTGCCGGAGCTGACAGTCGGTACGCGCACATCGACGACCGCGGTGCTGTGGGGAGCGATAACGTTCGGCTGGATACCACCATCGACAGTGCCGACGTTCACGGTTATGCCCTTGTCCGGATCGTTGAGAGCGAACAGTGTCTGTATGACATGCGAGAGTTCGAGGATGGCGCTCGCGCCCCCCTC
>Ga0209536_100013997_pt1 | contig 11536 bp, 12 predicted proteins | sample DeeMarSeWOR28_12_FD_187461 | JGI IMG/M metagenome (GOLD analysis project Ga0209536, IMG submission 187461) | Marine sediment microbial communities from White Oak River estuary, North Carolina - WOR-2-8_12 (SPAdes) (version 2) | ecosystem: Environmental > Aquatic > Marine > Intertidal zone >... | reverse complement strand
GGTTAAAGCTATCGTTGCCGGTGCGGGGGGTCGTATGGGTGGGCGGATCATTCATATGATCCATCAGAGTCAAGATGTCACCTTGGTGGCAGCCTTTGAGCACCCGGACCATGCGGGTGTGAATAAGGATGTGGGACAAGTAGTAGGTCTCGGGGATATGGGTATTAAAGTTGCTGAATCCCTGAAGGAGGTCATTGATCTGGGTGAGGTTCTCATTGATTTCACTGCGCCGGAGGCCACGCTGGAAAACATGAGGATGGCTTCGACCCACGGCCTTGCCATGGTCATTGGTACCACAGGGATAACGGGAGACAACCTGAAAGCATTGAAAAAACTGGCCGAGACCACCCGGTGCGTCATGGCACCCAATATGAGTGTGGGGGTCAATGTCATGTTCCGCATTGCGGCGGAGATGGCCAAGATCCTGGGCGAGGATTATGACATGGAGATCCTAGAGGTACATCATAGGCTGAAAAAGGATGCACCCAGTGGAACAGCCATGCGTCTCGCGCAGATCCTGGCTGGTTCAGTAAAGCGCGATTTGGAAAAGGTGGCCGTATATGAGAGAAAAGGGTTGATAGGTCAGCGCAGTGATGAAGAGATAGGCATCCAGGCCTGGCGAGCCGGGGATATCACGGGTGAGCACACGGTGATGTTTGGGGGAATTGGTGAGAGACTGGAGCTCATCCATCGGGCCCATAACCGGGACAATTTTGCAAAAGGCGCGGTGAGGGCAGCCGCATGGGTCGTCAGTCAACCTGTGGGGCTATATGATATGCAGGATGTGCTCGGGTTGAAGTGATTAAAGTTAAAAATCAGAAATCATCTTAGTTTACTTTAGAGACTCAACAAAAGAGGTTGGCATGGGTGGTTTTGAGAAAGCAGAGAGGCTGGGGAAACTTCCCCCTTATCTGTTCAAAGAGATAGACAGGAAGAAAGCAGAGGTCAAGGCCCGTGGCGTGGATATCATCGATCTGGGGGTGGGTGATCCGGACCTTCCAACACCGACGCATATCATAGAGGCTATGAAGGGCGCAGTGGAAGACCCTGCTAACCATCAGTACCCTTCCTACTCGGGCATGCACGATTTTAAGTACGCCGTCGCAGAATGGTATGAACGAAGATTTGGCGTTGATCTGGACCCAGAAAGTGAGGTGGTCTCACTCATAGGCAGTAAAGAGGGCATCGCACACCTCCCACTCGCCTATATCAACCCTGGAGATGTGGCCCTGGTACCGTCCCCGGCCTACCCTGTTTACCACATTGCCACCATGTTTGCAGGCGGCGAATCTTTTGTCATGCCGTTGGTGAGAGAGAACACGTTTTTGCCCGATCTGAGTTCCGTTCCCTCCCACGTGGCTGAGCGAGCCAAATTGATGTTTATCAACTACCCTAATAATCCCACGGCCGCAGTGGCTGACCTTGAATTTTTCAATAAAGTCGTTGAGTTTGCAGACAAAAATGACATATTGGTATGCCATGATGCAGCATACACGGAGATGGCCTACGATGGCTTTCGACCACCCAGCTTTATGGAGGCGGATGGCGCAAAGGAGGTGGCCCTGGAGTTTCACTCGCTCTCCAAGACTTACAACATGACGGGATGGCGGATCGGATTTGCAGTCGGGAACAGGGCCATGGTGGATGGGCTTGGCGCCATCAAGAGCAATATCGACTCCGGCGTGTTTCAGGCCATACAAATCGCGGGCATCAAGGCCCTGCGCGATGACCAATCTTGCGTGCAGGAAATGGTGGAGGTTTACACTCGCCGAAGAGATCTGATGGTGAAGGGTTTGAGAGAAGCTGGTTTTGAACTGGACTCTCCCAGGGCTACTTTCTACCTTTGGATCAGGGTTCCTCGAGGGTACACATCGGCTCAATTGACGACGCAATTGCTGGAGAAAGGTGTGGTGGTGACCCCGGGTAACGGCTTTGGAGAACCAGGAGAAGGGTATTTCCGAATTGCCCTGACGCAGAAACGGGATCGACTCGAAGAAGCCATTGGAAGAATCAAGTCCATGGCATTCTAAAGTGGATTAATGACCTCCGGCTTCGCTTCCAGCCCGTAGGGCTTCCAAGCCGGCTTCCGGCTCGTAGAGAGTCCTGGAAGATGCAGCAGGTGGTTTTTGTCAACCGGATGCGCCAGCGCTGCAAAACGCCATACATTTTGAAATGACAACAAAAGACCCATACTCCGGTACTCCAATACGCCAACCTCACACACATTTCAAGTCTGCTTACATTGGAATAGGTTCCAATTTAGAAGATAAACGCCACAACTGCCTGAGGGCCATTGGGATGATAGAGCAAATCCCCGGATGCCAGCTCACCGGGTGTTCCGATTGGTACCTGACAAAGCCTGTGGGCGTGAATGGACAGGGTTGGTATGTGAATGGGGTCGTCTCCATATCCACAAAGGTACCCCCGCGGGACCTACTGAGAAGACTCCTGAATATCGAGTCGGACATGGGCAGGGTTAGAACAAAGCGATGGGAGCCCCGGATTATTGACCTGGATATCCTGCTTTATGGTCGCGAGATTATTCATGAGGAGGATCTCACAGTTCCGCACCCACTGATGCATCTCAGGAAATTTGTTCTTGTGCCCTTGGTTCAATTGGCCCCGGATCTGATTCACCCCTCCCTTGGCGTGACCATGGTTGAACTGCTGGGAAAGATACAGGAAAATGGCGAAGAGGTGTTTTCATTAGAGGATTGAAGGATATTTGCTAGATGATAAGAATAATATTTCTCGCCGTTCTTGCATACATTCTGTACCGTCTGGTAAAAGGGATCTTTTTTCCGCGGACCAAAATCGACAGACGCAAGACTGGGGGCGTCATTGACGAGATGGTGCAGGATCCTTTTTGCGGGACCTATATTCCGAGAAGGGAATCCATCAGGAGGGTGGTGGAAGGAAAGGAGTACCTCTTCTGCAGCGACGAATGCGCTGATAAGTTTGCGTTACAAATGAAAGAGTCAGAGAGAGGTGAGGAGTAAGGAGTGAGCAGGGCAGCGGCGTCCTGGTCCATCTGCCATGTTTAGCGGTGACGGCCGAGTAGATAATCAAAGGCGATTCTTGGGCGTTACTTTAGGCATCTTAGTAAACTTCAGGCATTTGAAAGGAACGGAGGTCTTATGAAATTTTTCATTGATACAGCGAACGTGGAAGAGATAAAAAAGACGAACGATTTAGGGCTTTTGGACGGCGTGACGACAAATCCCACGCTGGTCTCCAAAGAAGGGAGGGAGTTCAAAGGATTAATCAAGGAGATTTGCAGTATTGTGGATGGTCCGGTGAACGCCGAGGTTGTAAGCACGGATGCGGACGGAATGATCAATGAGGCGAAGGATCTGGTCAAGCTGGCCGATAACATCGTGGTCAAAATACCTCTGATCGAAGAAGGCTTAAAGGCGGTCAAAGTTCTGGCCGCAGAGGATATAAAAACCAACGTGACCCTATGTTTCTCTCCCACTCAGGCCTTGATGGCCGCCAAGGCGGGTGCTGCCTATGTGAGCCCTTTTGTGGGCAGGTTGGATGATATCAGCAGCACGGGTATGGATTTGGTGGAACAGATCATCACCATATACGACAATTACGGCTTTGATACGGAGATTATCGTCGCCAGTATCCGAAATCCCACACATGTGGTTGACGCTGCGCTTATGGGAGCGGATATTGCCACCATTCCCTACAAAGTCATCCAGCAGTTGATAAAGCATCCGCTGACAGATATTGGCCTTGAAAAATTCTTGGCCGATTGGAAAAAGATGGGTTAAAATATCTGCCATGAGGCAAGCACTCTCCTGTGCCATCGGGTTATCCCTCCTTTTAGGTATTTGCAGTCCATCATCAGCAGATATTTATCGTTATCAGGATAAGAACGGCGTCTGGCACTTCGCTGATATCAAGAAGGATACGGGCTACAAACTCTACCTCAGGACTCCCAAGAAAAGGGCATCCCAGTACATAAAAGAGTACGAGGGGATTATTGTGCAGGCCAGCCGGAGATTTAAGGTGGATCCTTCGCTGGTCAAAGCGCTGATCAAGGCTGAATCGGATTTCGACCATAGAGCGGTTTCATACAAAGGCGCGCAGGGTTTGATGCAACTCATGCCCGAAACGGCCAATGCCATGGAAGTGGCCAACCCTTTTAGTCCGGAAGAGAATATTTTTGGGGGAACCCGTTATTTCTCTCTTCTCCTGGAACGATTCGAGAACGACAAAATATTGGCCCTTGCCGCTTACAATGCGGGTCCCGAAGCGGTGGAGAGCTATGGAGGCATTCCTCCATTTCCTGAAACAGAATCTTTCGTGGCCAAAGTGTTGGATTATTATGAGAAGTATAGGGCCAGCACAAAATGATGAACAGCGCATCGGGCTGATGCATCCCATTTTAATCCCATTACGGAGGGTCTATGAAAAAGGATCGTGAGGGAGAGGTGATATTCAATGTACCCAACACCCTGACCATCCTTAGGTTGCTCTGTATTCCTATCGTGGTTATATGCCTGAGAGATCCGGGCAGATGGGGCAGTTCTCTTGCCGCTCTTTTTTTTGGGTTGGGCTTTGTAACAGATTTCCTCGATGGTTTCTTTGCGAGAAGATATGGCGAAATCACCACATTGGGGAAGCTCCTGGATCCACTGGCAGACAAAATCCTTGTCTCCGTGACCATGGTGATGCTGATCCCCTTGGACCGAATTCCCGCCTGGATAGTGATGCTCATCATCGCCAGAGAGATAGCGGTGACGGGATTGAGAAGTATTGCGGTCAATAGGGGCGTGGTTATCCAGGCGAGCGCACTGGGAAAATATAAGACCGCGCTTCAAGTAACTGCCACCTTAGGTCTCTGTCTCCATTATGAGTATTTCAACATTGATTTCCATAAGGTGGGTATGATCTTCCTCTGGATTGCCCTCGTCTTCACCCTCTGGTCAGGGTGGGCATATTTTCGCCACTTTCATCGTGTCATCTTCCCCCAAAAAAGGTAAAAATAGGGGCAAGAAAAGCGCAGTTCTGAGGCCAGGTTCGGCAGGGGAAAGGCCCTGAATTTTCGTTGACAAATGATTTTCACCCTATAAAATGAAAAGACCTGTGCGGGAATAGCTCAGCTGGTAGAGCCCCACGTTGCCAACGTGGTTGTCGCGGGTTCGAATCCCGTTTCCCGCTCCAGAATTTGAAATACCTAAGGCGGCATAGCCAAGTGGCTAAGGCAGCGGTCTGCAAAACCGTTATTCACCGGTTCGAATCCGGTTGCCGCCTCCACCAAAATGATCAAGGGGTTGCGATTTAACGGGTCGCGACCCCTTTTTATTTCCATGTTCACCGTGACAGGGAGTCATGGCAGGACAGGCATGCCGGGCGTAGAGAAGGCACATTGAGCGCACCATGGAAGCTGGGAGCATCAACGAAGCGGTCCAATGGGTTCTTGATTAAAGGTGTTTAATCGGGTACTCTTGTCGTTACAAGAAGGCATACGAGATTATCTCCGAATCGGCTATAGGGTTTTAAAATAGGGAGACTCTCTTATGACAAAAGAGGAAAATAAGAGTGAGATGGTGTCCTCCTTCAGTTCCAGTACTGAAGTGGATGTGGAGTTTGATGTGATAAAGGAATTGAATAAGACCCTGGATGAAATGGGGAAGTCGATAGACAAATTGGATATTCACGGTGTGAAAGAGAGTTATCCCTACTTGCGGTTTCTGGTTAAGGAGTTAGAAGAGGGCCTCTCTGGAGAGTTTGAAAACCTGAGGTACAGAAGATTTATCACCAAGAAATCGCAATAGATATCCCCAGCCCGCCCCCCCACACCTCCTTTTTTCGATTGACCAAAGATCTATTTTCTGTTATAATTTCAAGTATATAGTGAAATCGAGGCCGACTCACGTCGGCTTTTTATGGACCTTCTGCGGTCCATATTTTTCTGGACGCAGAACCCAACGCAACACATCGAAAAGTGGGAGGGGTTCCTTTGGTCGATAATCCTGCAACCGGTGGACCCATAGGATTCAGTTCCATGGAGGGAGTGGCGTGCCCTGGAGGTTGATTATAAAGGGCGCCCTGTTCCTGATCGGCGTATCGACTTTCTTGGCCTATTTGATCGTGTCCAGCTACCAGTTCAATGAGCTGAAGCCGAGGATTTCGAGGGTCGTCCGGGAGCTGACTGGGCGGGAGCTGGCCTTGAGGGGCAACATTCAGCTCAAAATAGGGTTCAGGCCAGCACTGACCGTGGAGGATGCGCACCTGGAAAACGTCTCCTGGGGATCAAGACCAGAGCTGGTCAAGATCAAACGTCTTGAACTGCAAGTGGCCCTCCTCCCGCTCATTCGGGGCGACATAGAAGTTCGGCGTTTTATTTTGGTGGAGCCTGACATCTTGCTGGAGAGGGACAAGTCTGGCAAATGGAACATAGGATTCAAACGAGAAAAGGGTGAAGCAGATGCTGGAGCGAAGAGGGAGGCGGTCGCAAATGAATGGGAAATGCCGCTCTTTGCCCTAAACCAGCTGCAGATTAAGAAGGGTCGCCTCATTTACAAGGATGGACAATCCGCCAAAACTTACAGCGTAACCCTTGACAGCGTTAGTGCTGCCGCCACCAATAACGATAGTCCTGTCGACATAAAGGTCAAGGGAGCTTACAGGGAACGGTCGTTCGAAGTGGCAGGCACCCTCGGAGCGCTGACCTCGTTTGCCGATCCAGACAAAGCGTGGCCACTTAATCTGGTGGGTAAGACGGGTCGCGCTACCGTCAGCGCCGACGGTGTGATCAAGGACGTAGCGAACGGGAAGAATTTTTCCTTTGTCGTGAAGACTGAAGGGCAGTCAACCGCTGACATTACCGATCTGATCAATATTACCCAAGTACCCGACCTCAGCCCCTTCAAGGTGACAGGGAAACTATCTGATACTAACGGCAAGTTGAGCATCGAAAACCTCAATGCGCATATGGGCACTGAGGCGTTGGCCAAGGTGAATGTGGTAGGCGTCATAAAGGAGCCCGGGGCTAAACGCGGGATCGATCTCAAGGTGGATATTAGGGGAAAGGATCTAACGACTCTGGAAAAGCTCCTTAGAAGGCCACTGCATCTCAAAGGGCCTTTCCATGGGACGGGCAGGTTAAAAGACGCCGAAGGTAAGCTGTTGGTTCAGAACTTCAAGGTGCAGATGGGCCATTGGAAGTTGGCTAGTTTGACGCTCAGCGGGACCGTTAGTGATCTTTTGGCCCAACGCGAATTCGACCTGAAATTCCACGTGCAGGGCAAAAACCTGGCAAACCTGGAGACGCTTCTAAGCGTGTCAATTCCCTTCAAAGGGCCTTTCAAGGCCACTGGCCGGGTGAATGATCTAGGGCACAAAAACTACAAATTTTCAGAATTCGAGGGGACTCTGAGGAATAGCGACCTTAGTGGTTCGCTGGATATTAGGCTGGATAGCAAGAGACCGAAGCTGACTGCAGTGCTGTCTTCTAGGAAACTGGACCTCCGACCGTTCTTATCAAAGAAGAAAGGAAGGGCTCGCGCCGCAAAGGGGTCTATAAAGGGAGCAGCAAAAAAGAAAGCCTTCTCATCTGACCCATTGACTCTAGACGCGCTGAAGAGGGTTGATGCAGAGATCATGATTAAAGCAAAGCGGTTCCTGATGCCCAGGCTGGCGCTCAGGGAGCTCAGTGCCCAGATATTCCTTGAAAGCGGCCATCTCAGAGTGAGGGAGGCCAGATCCAACATAGGCGGCGGGACTCTAAAGGGCCGCCTGGACCTACGTGTAAGAAGAAAAGGGGCCTCGGTGGCCACTGTGCTGAGAATCGAAAATTCTGATATCGGCCGTATACTTAAGGATCTGAAGGTTACCGACATCCTTGAGGGCAAAGTTGATATGGATGTGAACATTCGTGCATACGGTCGGTCCGTTGCTGCACTGATGGCTGGGCTAAACGGTAAGATCACCTTGGTCATGGAAAATGGCCGGATGAATAATACGTACATTGACATGCTTGGCGCAGATGTGGGGTCCAGCCTGGGCAAGCTGCTCGATTCGTCCAGCGAAAATGACTACACTGAACTGAACTGTTTTGTCTGCCGATTCGATATCAAGCAGGGGCTTGCTGACAGCACAGTGTTGGTGGTCGATACCAAGGCAACAAGCTTGATAGGGGATGGGGAAATCGATTTGAAGACCGAGAAACTGAATCTGGCAATGCGGTCCTATCCTAAAAGAGGTGTTGGCATCAGCGGCCTGGGCAAGCTCAGCTTGAGCATAGGAGAGTTTGCCAAGCCCCTCAAGCTTGGCGGCACACTGAGAAATCCCGCATTTGTCATGGATCCAAGCCAGACCATTATCACCGTGGGCAAGGCATTCGGCGGTATGCTGTTGCTTGGCCCACTCGGCCTTGGTGCTGCTCTGGTGAGCGGTCGGCTGGGAAGTGACAACCCCTGTCCAGCAGCTATCCAGGTTGCGAAAAAAGGGCCAAAGAAACGTGACCCAAAGGATCAGGGAGGGGACAGCCATGACATAATGAACCAGGAAGAGGATTACTTCTGAGGCTCAGGATGGGCATTGTAGGGCCGTGGTGGAGCGTTCAAAAAGCGGATCTTCTAATAAAATCTTCCCTAAGACCGCCGAAAAACCGACTTCTGAGAAGCTGTCGGAAAATGTCCAGAAGCAAGGCTTCCGAAATCCCGAGGAGTGAGGCGTACAAAGAAGTACGCCGCAGTGACGAGGGATAAGGGTAACGCAGCAGATGGGCGTTTTCCGACAGCTTCCCAGGCACTATTCCTCATCAATGGTGATATCCAACAAATAATTCCCTTGGTTTCGGCCCTGCCATACCTTTCTTTTCTTGATGACGACCCCCCTACCTTTAAATACGGCAATAGGTGAGTAGCACTGTAATTGGGGCAGGCGCAATCCAGGTCTAAAGGCATCTAGCAGATCCCTCCGCTCTTCTGGTATGTTGACGCTAATCGTATTGCCCGACTGGGAGGTGACCTGGAACTCCACCATATCTCCTTTATTGGGGCCATTGCCGAGTTCAACGTAAACTGAAGAGATGTCCAGGAAGCCCTCCTCATTTTCCGAAGATGGAATGTCCGTTTGAGATTTTTCGATTAAGTGCGGGAGTTCCGTCTTAATGCCCTTCCTTTCCAGGAGGTTCTCTAAAAACCCTCGTATGAGTTTTAACTCTTGCGGCGTCAAGACGTCACCGGCTACCACCCATTCTCTGAATTGCGCAACCGCCTCATCCGGAGAAGAAAGCTCCATATAACACCTGAGAATGTTCTTGGCTGCTACAACGGGTAGCGTGCCGTCCTTGAGTAGCGCATAGAATTCTTCCAAGGCTCGCTCATACTGGCCGAATTGCGCGAGCGCCACAGCTCCCTCAAGCTTGGCCGCTTCTCTTGTCTGTGAAACCGAGAATAGTTGCTTAATCAAATTTTGCTGCTTTTCAGAGAGTTCGGGCTCTCGTGTGTCCTGCTTTTCTAAAGCCAGATTTTCTTCCAGGGTCTGAATCTTATCTCTGACAGCTTCTTTGAGTTTTCGATGGTTGGAGAATTTTTTTTCTTCGATGAAGTGAAGGATCTGCAGGTATTTTTCTTTGGAATGCTCTAAGAGGCCCTGAGTTCGATAAATCTCCGCTTCTCTTGCTAAAGACCTTAGATGTTCTTGTACAGACATACGGGTTTTGTCCCTACGGTTAATGGCCAGAAGGGAATTCGTATCAAAGCGAGAGGTCGCCACCCTCGGGTTTGATAGAATTCAGTCTTTTATGTTTACATCGCTTACAGGAGAATAAAACAACGCAGCAGCAATCCTACTCTATAGCAATTGTTGTTCCTTAATTGGTGCAACACATAACCCATTGAAATAAAATATTTTATTTTGATTGAGTAACTTTGAGGAGGAGAAAACAGTATACAAATTGTGACACTTTTTACACCAAAATTTCATTTTAGACTGTTTGTTGCACTTTATTAAATATATTGAATTAATTAACCAAAAAGTTGGAAGAAAGAAGCATTTTTGAGGTGTTTGTCAAGTGATATTTCAATAGTTAAATTAGAATCTTAGGTGAATCGTATTTTTTTAGATACATATAAAGCCAGGCATTTAGAGATGACCCAATGTGGTAAAGGCGCAAATGATTCATCTCAGCAGAAAACCTTTTACACCCGGAGTCACCATATCACTCGCCTTCGCGCGGATGCCCCGCAGCTTGCCGCGGGGAGGAAGGGAAAGGCGACCGCGCCGAAGCCTTATCGAAGGCGGGTACTGTGCTTCGGCGGAGTTTGGGTTGGCTTTCCATCCTCTGTAGCAGGGTACTGCGGAGGACGGGCGCCAGAGATGCCCTGCGCCTTGGGGCGCGGAGAGCGTTACAATGTCATCCCATTTTGTCCTATGACCCAATTTTGCATGGACAGGAAGGTCACATAGTAATAAAAGTCTTCTAAATAGGCGAATCATGAAATACACAGATGCATTTATCAGGGCCTACCATGATTTCAAAAAGACGGTCGATCTGACCAAGAGCGGGATTTTGCCGGATTTGGATGATCTCGTTTGGTGCATGCTTATGGGGGTTCCCAAAGTGCCTGCTGATGAGGAGTCATCGGAAGAGGCCCAAATGACGGCTATCGAACAGAGGGTGGCAATCCTAAAGGCAGTATTTGTGGAGGCGAACAGGAACCAATCAGAGGATTTTATTGATCGGGGTTTGCTCGTATATGACCAGGCAGGGAAAGTGGCCAAAATTCTGTTAAAGGAGGCGGATTGAAATGTGCCGTTGAGCCGCCCAGAGCGCGGCCTAGTGAATCTTGCAAATGAGAAAATTCAGGCAAAAGGGACTCGGGCCTTTGGCGATTAGCCCACAGCCCAGGAGGTCATAGTAAGAAATTCGTGCTTGACGAAAGGTTCAAATTTATACGACAATATATAACATATTGATATAGCTTCAATAACGTGGGCTTTGATGTGCCTGCTGACAGGAGATTTGCTGGAAAGATGAAGAGCATCTGCAGCGATGCCCACGGAATCTGCAATAGCGGGTGCTTGCTCAATGGCGTTTCAAATTCGGACTCACTGTTACGAGTTCCGACAAGCTTCTGCGGGCAGTACTACAGGTTGAAAGCGTAGCCTCAGGAGGAAGATAATGCAGGAAAGGCTTCTAGAATTCATAAAAGAGATCCAATCTGATGAGCGATACGATTCCTTTGATGAACCCGCTATAAGGCAGGGTATTGTCCTGAAAATCCTCTCTTACTTGGACTGGGATCCCTTTGATATCGATGAAATCCAACCCGAATACGAGGTGAATGGTGGGAAGATTGATTTCTCCCTGCGGCATAAAAAGTCCAGCAAGGTTTTCGTGGGTATCAAAAAGGGGATAAAAGCCCTCAAGAAATACCAAGAGGAAATATCAAATTACGCAACTCAGGAGGGTGTCAATATTGTCATCCTAACCGATGGCATCACCTGGTGGTTTACCTTACCCCTTGTGAAAGGAAGCCCGGAAGAGAAAAGATTTCATGCCATAGATATG
>Ga0209536_100013996_pt1 | contig 11537 bp, 11 predicted proteins | sample DeeMarSeWOR28_12_FD_187461 | JGI IMG/M metagenome (GOLD analysis project Ga0209536, IMG submission 187461) | Marine sediment microbial communities from White Oak River estuary, North Carolina - WOR-2-8_12 (SPAdes) (version 2) | ecosystem: Environmental > Aquatic > Marine > Intertidal zone >... | reverse complement strand
GCGACGGACGTTCTACGGGTGGGGCTGTCCTACACCAGCCCGCAGTGGTTCGACGACTTCAAGTTCAACGCCGTCTGGGAGAACCCCGAGCTGGAGAACTTCCAGTCACCCCGCAGGATCTCCTTCGGCCTCGACGTGCCCGCCGTGTACGCGGGTGGCCTGGCCGCCGAGTTCGATCGTGTGGTGTGGACCGGTGACGTCCGCTACCTGACGTATTCCAGCACCGACGGCTTCTCGGATTCGGGCTTCAATCCCGACGGGTCGGTGAGGGGCTTCGGGTGGGAGGACATCATGGTCGTCGCCACCGGTGTCCAGTTCAACGTCGGTGAGGCGCTGGCGCTTCGCGGAGGGTACAACTTCACCGAGAATCCGATCACGCCCGAGCAGTCGGCTGTCAACGTACCGGCTCCGGCCATCGTCCAGCATCACGCGACGCTGGGCCTCGGATACCGGTTCGGTGCCCTCTCGATCGACGCGGGCTACTACCGCGCCTTCATGAACGACGTGACCGGCGTCATGATGACGCCCGGTGGGGAGCTCACCGTCAAGAACGAGATGTTCGAGGACTCGTTCCTGCTCACCTTCTCGTTCGCACCGAGCGGGCAGTAGGGAGACACGGCGCTTCGCGACATCACGGCCGGGGTGGGCTTCTGCCCGCCCCGGCCATCGTCGTATGGCTCCGGAACCCGGCGATCCGCCTTCCGGCGCGTGCCTACTCGAACACCGTCGCCGGCATCGTCATCAGCGCGGCGTACAGATCGATGGCGTACCAGAGGTTCGCGATTCGGAGGTTCTCGTCCGGGGCGTGCTGGTTGTTGTCGTGGTTCGCGACCGGCACGACCACCGCGGGCTTGCCCGCGACGTCCGTGAAGAGGTAGAGGGGCAGGGTGCCGCCCATACCGGGTGCGACCACGAGTGCCCCTTCGCCGAAGGCCCGATCTGCAGCCGCGCTCGCGGCGGCCATGACGCTCTGGGCGAACGGATCGGCCATCGACGTCCGTGACGCGATCGAGCCGCCTCTTCCCCCCGTGACCTTCGCGATCCGGGCGTACCGGAGGCGTGTCTCCATGTCGGGGTCGTCGTCTACGATGTGGAAGCCCTGCTGCTCGATGTGGCGAACGATGAGCTCACGGAGCTGCGGAGCCGTGTTGCCCTTGACCATGCGGATCCCCAGGGACGCGACGGCCGTGTTCGGGATCACGTTGCGGGCCAGCGACCCGGTGTTGCCACTCGTGATGCCCCGGACGTTGAGCGCGGGCACGAGAAGCCTCTCGGGCAGGGTCTCGGGCTCGCCCTCCGTGCGCACCAGCCCCAATTCTCGCTTGAGCTCCTCGTCCCAGTCGGGCATCGCCTCCAGCGCGGCCTGCTCCTCCGCGCCGATCGGCTCGAACGTGTCGTACCAGCCGTCGACCAGGACGCGGCCCTCGTCGTCCTTCATGGAAGCCAGCAGGCGCGCCAGGATGTTTCCGGTGTCGGGGGTCCAGTTCCCGTAGTGTCCGGAGTGCAGGTTCCGGGTCGCTCCGTAGACCGTCACTTCCATCCCGAAGGAGCCGCGAACCCCGAACACCAGCTGCGGCCGACCACTCGCGTGCGCGGGTCCGTCGAAGAAGAGCCAGATGTCGACGTCACCGATCAGGTCCTCCGACATCTCCATGTACTGTCGGAGGTTCCGCGAGCCGGCCTCTTCCTCTCCGTCGAACATGAATACGAGGTTCGAGGTGGGGGTCAATCCAGCCTCTGCGAACGAGCGCAGGACCGGGAGGATCGCGGCGATGGGCGCCTTGTCGTCCCCTGCCGAGCGCGCGTAGAGCCGCCACTCCGGGTCGACGTCCTCGCCGTCCGAAGGAAGGTCGATCGCCTGACCGCCCGCCTCCATGGCCGCCGTGTAGAGCGTGGGCTCGAACGGGTCGTGCGTCCAATTGGCCGGGTCGGTCGGCTGGCCGTCGTAGTGCACGTAGATCCCGAGCGTCCGGGATGCGCCCGGGACGTCCAGACGCCCGAGGACGAGCGGTGAAGCACCCTCCATCTCGACCAGCTCGGTTTCCACGCCGACGGCCCGCATCTCGTTGCGTATGTAGAGAGCCGCCTCGCGGATCTCCGGCGTGAAGGCCCGGTTGGGATAGCTGAGCAGCTCCGCGAAATCGCGCACCAGCTTCGGCTCGTTGGCCTCCCGATGAGCTCGGGCCACCTCCGGGCCGGTCTGGGCGAAGACCGGGGATGCGAGGCACAGCGTGGCGGCAATCGCGACGATGCAGGGGCTTCTGCGAGAGTGTCTCATCAGCTCTTCTTCCTGGCGGGCTTCTTCTTCGCGGCGGGCTTCCGCCGGGCGCCGGCGGCCTTCTTGGCGGCGGGTTTTCTCTTGGCCCGTGCGGCCTTCTTCTTGGCGGCGGGTTTCTTCTTCGCACCTGCGGCCTTCGTCTTGGCGGCGGGTTTCCTCTTGGCCCCGGCGGCCTTCTTCTTCGCAGCCGGCTTCCGCTTGGCCCCGGCAGCCTTCTTCGCACCCGGTTTCTTACCGGGTCCCGCTGCCTTCGGCGCCTGAGCCTCCTTCGAGGCATCCGCTCGGCCTCGCTCGAATTCATCCCTGGCTGCCGCCGCCCCGGCAGCTACACCCTCTGCGACGACCCTGGCCTTCGTCGCGGCCTTCTTCGTCGCATCCGTCACCCGGTCGACGGCGTGGGCCGCCTCCCGCTTCGCGACCGTCGTGGCCACCTTGGTCGCGGTCTTCGTGGCCACGCGGGTGACCGCCTTGCGGGTGCCTGCGCGTACCTTGCGCGTCGCCGCCCGCCGCTTGGCGTCCCGCTCCTTCTGTCGGGCAGCGCGCTCCTTTGCGCGCTCGCGCTCGGCCTTGCGCTCGGCCTTGGCCTGCTCCTTCGCCTCCTTGGCCGCTTCCTTGGCTGCCCGGGTTCGCGCGCGTTCCCGCTCGAGCATGGCCAGCGTCTTCTCCTGGGTGGCGGCCGCTTTCCTGAGCTTCGCTTCCGCTTTCTCCTGGGCCGCGACCGCTTTCTTGAGCTTGGCTTCGGCCTTCTCCTGCGCTGCCTTGGCCTTCTCGAGCTTCGACTCGGCCTTCTTCTGGGCGTCTCTCGCCTTCGAGAGCTCACGCTCGAGCTTCTTGGGGGAGTCCGATTTGCTGGCCATCCGTGTCTCTCCGAGCTGCAGTGGGGGCAGGTCGACTGCAAGGTAGGTCGAGCGGGGTCCGGTGCGCACCACCACGGATTTCATCGGTGTGGCGCTCGAACGCCAAGTGCGACATCTTTCGCGGTGCTCTCGGGCGCCACGTCGAGTGGACCGCTCCGGAGGCCCCCTCAGTCCCTGGACCATGGATCCCACTCTTCTCGTTATCGAAGACGCTCGCGACCACGCTCTGCTGGTGCGCGTGGCGGCACGCCGTGCGCTGCCCGGGCTCGACGTTCGCGTGGCGGGCGACGGAAGAGAGGGAATCGCGTACCTCGCCGGAACGCCGCCCTTTCAGGATCGGCGTTCGCACCCGGTTCCGGACCTCATCATCCTCGACCTGCTGATGCCCGGCCTCGACGGGTTCGCGGTGCTCGAGTGGCTCAAGGACCACCGGCTCACCCAGGTGCCCGTGGTCGTCCTCACCTCGTCCGAGAATCCGGAGCACGAGAAGCGATCGCTCGAGCTCGGTGCCGACGCGTTCTACCGGAAGCCGGACAGCCTCGACGCCCTGGACCAGGTGGTTCGTGGGATTGTCGCGGAGTGGGTGGACTCGATCGGTCCCTCGGTCAGCGCGACGATCCCGTCGGCTGGGTGAGCTCCTCCGGGACGAAATCCCGGACGTTCACGTAGACGACGACGGCCCAGACCAGCAGCGCGAGCACGATCACGACGATGCCCGTGCGCGCGTCGATGCGCGCATTGCGGATCCAGTCGAGCATGCGTTCCCTCCCGATGCCGGCGCGACAGGCGCGACCGGGTCGCGTCAGATCTTGATGACCAGTGAGAGCGTCAGGAAGTTGTCGAACTTCTTGGCCGGAATCGTCACGTTCGTGTCCAGCGGGTTGTTCGCCGGATCGAAGAGCGGGACGCTGAGGAGCGCCGGCTGGTTGTCGAAGAGCATCTGGTAGCTGGTCTTCAGCGCCAGGCCCTCGGTGATCGAAACGGCGATCGAGGCAATCCAGTCGAGGCGCAGATCCTCGGTGTCCGCGAGGTTCTCGTCGGCCACGAGCTTCGTCGCGAACTCGGTGGTCTCGGTCAGATCCCGGTTGAACTCGATGTTCGCCCGAAGACCGCCGAATGCTTCGTCCCGACCCGGCGTCGGCTCCACGTCCTTCTGGATCGTGTACGTGCCGCCGATGTCCGTCTTGAACAGGGTGCGATCGTCGTTGATCCAGGCATCACCGACGCCGGCCACGAAGGAGAGGCGGTCGTTGAAGCCCGCGAACGTGTTGCGCTCCCAGCCGGCTCCACCGAAGACGAAGAAGTTGTTTTCTCCAAGATTCCGGTCGTAGCGCGTGCGCGCGTAGTAGTTCTCTGCCGACTTCTCTTCTCGCGTCGTCTCGGTGATGTCGAAGTCCGTCTCGGTGCCCGTTGCGATCCGATCGGTGAACTTCGACGACGAGCGAATCCCGCCGAGCTCGAGGCTGAATGAGTTGACAGGCCCCTCTCCCTTGAGGGCGGCCTTGAGGCCGAGGGTCGTCGAGCTCGCGTTCCCGGATGCGGTGACGAACGCGAACTCCGTCGAGTTCTCCCACGTGAAGACTTCAGGGCGATCGTCCTGAGCCCGGAGGGGCGCGACCACGAGGGCGGTCAGCAGCGCGAAGATCGCAAGGGGGCGGGCGAGGGTGACGGACATTCCTGACTCCGAGATGGGTTGGGAAGCAGTGGGACAGGCGACTCGACCGCGCTGCGTACGCCAGAGCGCGTCGTTGGATCCCTCGTTCAATCTTGGCCTGTCGGGGCGGCCGCGCGGTTGAGCTCTCGGCGTACGGCGCGGTGAAGCTCGACGGCGGAGAACGGCTTTCGCAGCAGCCGCTCCGGCTCGGTCTCGAAGACCTCTTCGGCGGTGCCGCGGTCCACGTAGCCGGACATGTACAGCACGGGGGTCTTCGGGTGGGTCAGCGCGAGTCGCTCGGCCAGCTCGTCTCCCCGAAGATCCGGCATGACGACATCCGTGAGCACGAGGTCGATCGTCACGGCGCGAACGAGGTCGATCGCCTCCGCGCCCGAGGCGACGGCGTGAACGGTGTAGCCCGCATCGGCGAGCGCCCGTTCGACGAACCTGCGCACCATTGCGTCGTCTTCCACGACGAGGACGCGCTCGGTCGCGGTTCCCGGTAGAGGCTCGGGCTCGGTCCTTCGGGGAGCGGCCGGGGCCTGCGCCAGGGGCAGGCGGACGGTCAGCGTGGAGCCGATGCCCGGCTCGCTATCGACCTCGACGCTGCCGCCGGCGCGTGTGACGATCCCGTAAACCGTGGACAGGCCCAGCCCCGTGCCCTGGCCGATCGGCTTCGTCGTGTAGAAGGGCTCGAAGATGCGCGAGCGCGTCTCCGGCGCGATGCCGACACCCGTGTCGTGGATCGAAAGCACCGCGAAGCCCGTTCGCTCCTCCGGCGATTCCGCCGAAGATTGCCGAGCGTAGTCCTTCCTGACTCCGATCCGGAGGCGCCCGCCGCCCGGCATCGCGTCTCGCGCGTTCAGAACGAGGTTGAGGATCACCTGCTCGAGCTCACCCGAGTCGATGGCGACCGGCGTCTCCTCCCCGCTGGACTCTACGTCGAGGGTGATGGTCTCTCCGAGAACCGGGACCAGCATCTTCGTCAGCTCCGGGATGACCTCCTCGAGGTCGACGATGCGAGGACCGTTACGGTCTTTTCGGCTGAACGCGAGAAGGCGACGCGTGAGCGAGGCTCCGCGCGACGTGGCCTTCGCGATCTGACGCAGGTCCTCGCGCATCGGGTCGGACGGCGGGAGCTCGCTCTCCAGCAGCTCCACGTTGCCACCGATGACCGTCAGAATGTTGTTGAAGTCGTGCGCGATGCCGCCGGCGAGCTTGCCGATCGCTTCCATCTTCTGCGTCTGGCGGAGCTGATCTTCCGTGCGCTTCTCCTCCGTGACGTCCTGGACGATCATCTCGAACACGGGCTCGTCGGAGGGGCCGGCGATGAGCTTCCCGCCGACACGCACGATGATCGGGACCCCGTCGGCCCGGAGCCATTCCAGCTCCTCCGTGCGGACGGTCCCGCTCGCGATCGACTCCTCGACGAGGGTCGTGCGTCGCGAACGGTCTGCGTACAGCGCGCCGGGTCCGATCTCGAGGAGGTCGGCCTCCGTGTCGTACCCGAGCATCTCGACCAGCGCCCGGTTCACCTGCAGGAACCTCCCGTCTCGGGTCGAGACGTAGAGGCCGACGACCGCGTTGTTGAACAGGGACTCGAAGCGCTGTCGGGCCGCACGCTCCGCCGACTCTGCGCGAGAGCGGGCGGTGAGGGTGCGGTTGAACTGCTCGACGACCGCGCTGACCTCTACCGGGGTGCCGCTGGGCAGGGGGACCGTGGCTCCGCGAGCGGCCGCTCGCGTGCGGTCGGCGAGCTCGCGCAGGGCAGAGGCGATACGCGCATAGGAGCGCCCCGCGAGGAGAATCCCGAGGAGGACGACGAACAGCGATGTTCCGACGTGGGCCATCGCCTCACGGCGGGCCGGCCCGAAGACGACGTCGTTCGGCACGCCGACGTAGACGATCCATCCCGGGTCCATCTCCACCTGGCCCCACGTCCGCTGAACCCCGGTGAGGTCCGGCCCCGAGGCCACCCAACGCCCGGGCGCCACCTCCCGATCGGATCCCGTCATGGGGGGAAGGTGCGCGCCGACCCGGCCCTCCGGATCGCTGGATCGCGCAATCACGACCCGGTCCGCCGTGGCGACGGTGACCAGGTGATCCGGTGGAATCGCTACGCTTCCGAACAGGCGGCTCAGCTCGACCAGGGCGACGGTGCCGACGAGCGCACCCCCAAACGAGCCGTCCTCGACCGGAATGGGAGCCACGAGCGGGAGAATCCAGTCCCCTGTGAAGTCCGCTTCCACCGGAACCCCCAGGGTGAACGTAGGGCGTGTCCGCACCGCGTCGAACCAGGGCCAGGCCCGCGCCGACGATCCTTCCGGGGCCGGGAGGGCGGAGCATACGATGGCTCCTTCGGGGCCCACGGCCACGACGTTCCTGAGGAACGGGAAGAGCTGTCGGACGTCGGCGATCCGCGCCTCGCACGCCTCGCTTTCGAGCCAGTCGGCCCCGAAGCGCCGGGCCGTCGCCGTCATGAGCTCTTCGGTCTGCGCGAAGAACTGGGTGACGCCCAGCGCCATCGCGTCGGCAACGGCGAGGGCGTTCGTCTCGGCGTCATCACGAGCGGCCTGGTAGTCGTGTGCGCTCCACCAGCCCTGGAGGAGAAGGAGCGGAATGACGAGGCCTGCCACGAGCGCGGTGAGCTGGCCGCGCAGCGAGAGGTTCGGACGTTCGGTGGACGCAGAGTCGGGCATGCGGGAGCCAGGCCGGGCCGGCGAACGGGTCGACGGGATCGGAAGCTACGGCGGCTCCAGCTCGGCTACCAGCGGTATCACGCCTCTGCTATCTTGATCGGCCGGGGCCATAGCTCAGTTGGGAGAGCGCCTGGTTTGCAACCAGGAGGTCGCCAGTTCGATCCTGGCTGGCTCCACTTGTCGGTGGTCAGCACCCGCCCACGTCGCGAATGAGCATTTCGACGATGTCGGAGTCCTCCACTTCGTCGTAGAGCAGGGTGAGCGCTCCGTTGAATGCGTCCCGGTGCACCGCGGGGATCATCTCCGTGCCGTACGAGCGCGCTCCGGTTTCCCCCAGCACCAGGACGCAGTCGCGAAAATCGAACGGAGCGTACGCGACGCGATCTCCGATGGCCCAGGGAGCGCTACTCTCGCGGACGCACTCGTAGACGTGGAGCATGGTGATGGCGGTGCCATTCGGTCGTGACTTTCGAGATCGAGCGAAGAAGATGACGGTGGCGCGTTAGGCGATCGTTAGCCGCACGGGAGATTGCCTCCCGTGTCCTCGTTGGCGACACTTGGTGCGAGCAAGACGGTGCGCCGCATGCCCTGGCCGCCGGATTCGAACCCGATTCAGCGATCCCGCTCATGAGCGTGAAACGGTTCTGCGCAGCGATGGCGAGTGCAGGCGTGGTCCTGGCGCTTCTGGCCTTGCCGGCCGCCGGTCAGTCGACCGGGGCGTCGTCCCGAATCCTGTCGACGCTGACTGCTGGGGTGGCGTGGCCGGTCCCGGCTGAAGCCCATGGCATCCCCGATGTGGACGCCGTCATGCCGGGCCTGGTTCAGGCTCGGGGCCTGCAGCGCGTGACTCGACCGCGCCTCCCCGTCACGCCGGTCGCGCCGCTCGTGACGGCGCCGCAGCAGCAGGCGTCCGGTGGATTCCCCTGGCTCGAGGTCGGAATCGGGGCGGGTGTCGCGGCCCTCTTCGTGTCGGCCGTGCTGACCGCGAACTCCGGCGACGCAGCAGCTCTGCCGTCGGGCGGCCTCCGTGTCGTCCTGCCCGGATCGTGATGAGCATGCGTGGTTTCGTCACGGTCTTCGCGGTCGCCCTCACGCTGGCAGCGTGCGAGCGGTCGCCGGTCGACAGCGTCCCGGGCGACTCCGCGGCCGCGATGTCGATCCTCTTCACCGCACCGGCGCGCCCTGCGGCGGCCCCTCCGGCGGAGAGGATCACGGTGTGGCTGGCCGGTCCCGAAGAGAGTGAATCCACCGAGGAGCAGGTCGACACGACGCTCGTAGGGCTTCCGGGTGACACCGTCTTCTTCGACGATCTCCGGCCCGGCAGCTACGTCCTCAGGATGGAAGGCACCGTGAGCCTGGGAGGGATCGTCGACCCCTTCATCGCGTGGACGACGCTCGACAGCGTCGTCGTCCTGCCGGGCATCGTGACTCCCGTCGAGGCGCAGCCGGTGTCGTTCGAGGTCGACAGCGTCTCCACGAGCTCGGCCCTTCCTCTCCCGCAAGGCACGCCGCTCGAGCTCACGTGGGCTCCGGTGCCCACGGCGGAGACCTACCGCATCGGCTGGGCCCGTTCCTTCGACTACGGGCTGATCGTCCAGGACACCGTCACGACCGGGACGTCGATCGCGGTCGATCTCGGCGATCCCGGGGTGTACTACGTCTTCGTCGCGCCTCGGGACACGGACGGGCGCCTCGGGTACCCGGTGGCGCTTCCGGACTCGGTCGAAGTCGTCAACTAGAGGGGGTCGACCCGACCGGGCCGACCCCCCTCTACGTTTCGGATCCCACTGACGCCCGTCAGGCCTCGGCCCGTACGATCAGCACGGGTCGGCTCGACCCTCGGAGCACCTTGTCCGTGACGCTCCCCAGGACCACACGTCGCACGCCGCCCCGACCGTGGGACGCCATCGCGATGAGATCGGCGCCGCGCTCGGCGGCGATCTGCAGGATGCCCTCCGCAGCGTGGATCACCACCCGGGTTTCCTGATCGACCTGGCCGCCGCCGTCCTCACGAAGCTGGGTCGCGACCCGATGGAGCTCGTCTTCCGTCGCCTTGCGGCTCTCCTCGAGTCTCTCCTCGATGGCGTCGATCGCATCCGGCAGGTACACGGACTCGGTCCGATTCGGGTACTCCACGACGCGAACGAGCGTGGTCGCGGCATCGTACATGCGGGCGATCGACATCGTCGGCTCGATGGCCGACTCGCTCAGGGCCGACCCGTCCAGCGTCAGGACGATCTTCCCGATCGACGGCAGTCGCCCGAGATCGACGTCGTTCTCTCCCTCTTCCGGCCGCACCATCAGCACCGGTGCCGCGGTAGACCGGACGAAGTGGTCCGCCACGCTGCCCAGCCACGACCGGGCCAGCGGCCCGCGACCGTGGGTGGCCATGATCGTCAGGTCCGCCCCGACCTCCTGCCTGTGGATCTCCAATGCCTCCGGCGCATTCCCGGTCAGGACGTTCACGGACACCTCTCCCACGCCGGCCGCGCGTACCCGCTCCGCCATGGCATCGAGGTATGCCAGCTCGGCATCGCTTAGCGGCTCCAGGAAGTTCACGTCGGGGAACGCCATGGGCGGAGGAACCTCGACCGTTGCGAGGTTGATCGCCGCACCCGAGCGTTGGGCGATGGACACCGCCCACGGGAGCGCGTGCTCCGAGAACGTCGTTCCGTCCAGGGAAACGAGGATCCTTTTGACCATTCGTCGGCCTTCTTCCGTTTCTGAGGAGATGTTTTGCCGCATGTGCCGGCGCACATGATCTACGACGCATTGCATCGGCTGGCCAGAAGGGCGGTCGTGGCCGTGGCGCTCGGGTGCTCCCTGGCGCCGGCGCCGGGTGTCGCGCAGGACGTGACACCGTTCGATCTCGACGTCTTCGTCGGTCGTGGATGCCCTCACTGTGCCCGGGCTCTGGTGTGGCTGGACAGTCTGCGCTCCGAGCACCCGGAGCTGAGCGTCCGGGTGGGGGACGTGGTCGTGGACTCCACGGCCCTCAGTCGGCTCGCGACACTCTCGAGGGAGCGCGAGCTGGGGGGCGTGACGGTCCCGACGTTCCTGATCCGGGGTCGCTACGTCGTCGTGGGCTTCGACACCCCGGCGACCACCGGTGCGCTGATCGCACGGCTGCTCTTCGAGGACGACGGTCTCGATCGGTCTTCGCCCGATGCGCCCGCCGGCACCCGCCTCGAGCCCGAAGGACCGGTGGAGCCCTCCGGGGCGCCCGAGACGGACAGCCCCTTCGTCACGCTGCCGCTGCTCGGCGACGTCTACCTCGACGCCGTGGGGCTCCCCGCCTTCACTGCCGCGGTCGGGCTCGTGGACGGCTTCAATCCGTGCGCGATGTGGGTCCTGCTCTTCCTGCTCTCCATGCTCGTGAACGTCCGCAGCCGCGCCCGCATGGCGCTCATCGGCGGCGTGTTCGTGCTCGTGAGCGGCATGGTCTACTTCGCCTTCATGGCAGCCTGGCTCAATACCTTCCGGCTGCTGGGCATGGCCCGCGGAATCCAGGTGGCGCTGGGGTGCGTGGCCCTCGTGCTCGGCGGCCTGAACGTGAAGGATGCGTTCTGGACCGGCCGCGGGCCGTCGCTCGGGATCCCCGAGTCCGCGAAGCCCGGAATCTACGCCCGGGTCCGTCGAATCGTGACCGCCGAGCGCCTCGCCCCCGCCTTGGGCACCGTCGTGGTGCTGGCCGCGCTCGTCAACACGGTCGAGCTGCTCTGCACGGCCGGCCTGCCTGCTCTGTACACCCGGATCCTCACGCTGCGAGAGCTGTCGGGATGGGCGTACCACGGCTATCTGCTCCTTTACAACGTGTTCTACATGTTCGACGACGCGGTAATGCTGACGATCGCGGTCGTCACGCTGAGCCACCGCCGCCTTCGGCAGCGCGAGGCCCGAGGGCTGAAGCTCCTGAGTGGGGCGGTCATGGGCGCGCTCGGCTTCCTTCTGCTCGTCCAGCCCGACTGGCTCCTCGGCTGACATCGCGGCTGACCCTGCGGCTGACCCCGCGGCCTGCCCCGGCTACGGCCGGGGGCGGTCGTTGTCGG
>Ga0209536_100013995_pt1 | contig 11537 bp, 7 predicted proteins | sample DeeMarSeWOR28_12_FD_187461 | JGI IMG/M metagenome (GOLD analysis project Ga0209536, IMG submission 187461) | Marine sediment microbial communities from White Oak River estuary, North Carolina - WOR-2-8_12 (SPAdes) (version 2) | ecosystem: Environmental > Aquatic > Marine > Intertidal zone >... | reverse complement strand
CGATTCAGCCACCAGATCGAGCCGTTGAGCACGGCGGCGAAGGTCACCCAGGCGAGGTACGGCAGCAGCAGCGCTCCGGCCGTCGTGCGGATTGCCCAGAAGGCCAGCGTGGTGGCGCCGATCGCCGTCCACAACAGCAGGATCTCGGCGAACGCGAGGGCGGGGGAGCGCACTCCAAAGAACAGCACCGACCACAGCCCGTTGAGCGCGAGCTGCACGGCGAACAGCAGGATCGCCGTGCGCACTTCGGGCCGCTGCGCCCCTTCACGCCATACCAGGTAGAGGGCCGCCCCCATCATGAGGTAGAGGGCCGTCCACACCGGCCCGAAGACCCACGAGGGAGGGTTGAACGGCGGCTTGGCCAGTGCGGGATACCAGTCGGTCACCGACCTGGCTGTGGCCAGTCCGGACAGCGCGCCGACCGCGAGGGGAAGGGCGAGGCTGACGACGAGGCGAACGATTGCGGACATGGGCGTCCCGGTTCGTGTTGCGGTTCATCTCCCGATCCTCCATCGCCGTGTCTTGCTGCCGCGCGGTGCGGGGGAGGGTGTCAGGTTGGAACGTGCACTCCGGCCCCACTGTTGGATAGGACCCTCGGCCGGTCTGTCTGTCGCCGATTGGTTGACAACTTTGCAGATATTTCACATATATACATAGCCAAAATCGATTTCTGGGGCATATTCACGGCGATTTCATTGAAGATTCACGGAAGGAGGAGAAACCATATAGGCAGTACTGAGCGGGAGTCTCGGGTGGTTCGGTACCCTCCCTCGCCACCCGGACACGGTTAGCAGAATCAGTGCATCTGTTCCGGGAACCGGCCCTCGCCAGGGACCGGGGCCCATCTATGTGAGCACTCTGTACGGGAGGTGCGAATGTCCGTCACATCCGTTGTGAGAAGGCTGGCGGCGGGTGGCATCGCGCTTCTGTGCTTCGCGTTGCTGTGGCCGGCAACGACGCAGGCACAGGTGGGCGGGACCATCCGCGGCTCGATGGTGGAAGCCGGAACGCAGCGGCCGCTGGTCAACGCACGCATCGCGATCGTGGGGCAGGAGCGCGAGACGCGTACGGACGACAACGGCAGCTTCGAGTTCCGCGGCGTCGATCCGGGGCAGTACACCGTGGAGGCGACCTTCATCGGTTACACGCGGCAGTCGAGCGTCGTGACCGTATCGACGGGCCAGATCACGGTGGTGAACTTCACGCTGCAACGTGCGCCGATCCAGCTGGACGAGTTCGTGGTGACGGGCACGGCGGGGCGCACCGAGAAGAAGGAGATCGGGAACGCCGTCACGAGTCTCGACGTGGGCGATCTCAGCCAGGTCGCGCTGGTTGCCAACGTACAAGAGATGCTGAACGCGCGCGCGCCCGGGCTCACCATGTACAAGACGTCGGGGCTCGCGGGCACCGGATCGAACGTCAAGATCCGGGGCGCCGGCTCGCTCAACGCGTCGTACGCGCCGGTGTACTACATCGACGGGATCCGGTTCGAGGCGAATCCGCGGTCCTTCGGGAACGACAACGTCGGCAACTCCACCACGCAGTTCCGCAGCCCCATGGAGTTCATCGATCCCGCCGACATCGAGCGGATCGAGGTCATCAAGGGGCCGGCGGCCGCGACCCTCTACGGCGCCGATGCCGCGGGTGGCGTGATCCAGATCATCACCAAAAAGGGGACGCGCGGCGCCGAAGGGGTGCAGTGGTCGGCGAGCGTCGAGATGTCCCAGTCGGAGTGGGTCAAGGAAACGCCGACGACGTATTACCAGTGCACCGCGTCGCGCATCCGGAACGCCAGCAGCTATCCGGGGTGCAACGATCCCAGCTCGGTGGAGTTCTGGACCCATGACGGGCTGGTGACCGGGATTCCGGAGGAGGACATCATCCGGAACTCCGCGTGGGGTGACTCGCTGTTCGTGATCAAGGACAACCCGCTCGCGCGGCACCCCCGCGCGATCCGCCCCGCGGACGGGTACGACGTGAAGCTCTCGGCCCGCGGCGGCGGGCAGCTGTTCAATTACTACATGTCGTTCAACCGGATGAACGAAGAGGGCATCTTCCTCAACAACTACCAGAACCGGACCGGTGGGCGGGCGAACTTCGAGTGGACGCCGACGGGCAAGCTCAACATGGGCGTGAACTTCGGCTACGTCCGCAATCAGGTCCGCATCCCGCTCAGCGACAACGCGTCCGACGGTCTGCTGCGGAATGCGTACCGCTCGCGTGCACGCGCGACCCGCGATCCGTACGAGCAGGGGTTCCGCGGTTTCGGTCCCGACCAGACGAATACCTACGACAACGTCGCCCGCGAGGAGCGGACGACGATCGGCATGACGGCCAGTTTCGATCCGGCGCCCTGGTTCGAAAATCGCCTCGTGCTCGGTCTCGACAAGTACGACGTCCGGGAAACGCAGTTCTATCAGGTGGACCCGGTCGAGTGCATCTGGGGCCTCCCCGAGTGCGACGGGCAGATCGGGCAGCGACCGTCGACGACACACACGTGGACGGTCGACTACGCGGGCTCCGTCCGTGCGCGGCTGTCCAATGACTTCTCGTCCCGGACGTCGGCCGGCATGCAGCTCAACGCCCGGCAATACCGCCGGTACACGACGACCGGCTACGGCCTCGTGGCCAACAATCTCAACCTCATCGGTTCGGCGGCGACCACGGAGGCAAGCGAGGGCTACAATGAGCAGACCTCGCTCGGGTTCTTCGTGCAGGAGCAGATCGGTTGGCGCGACCGGCTGTTCGGCACGGCGGCGGTGCGGGTCGACGACAACTCGGCGTTCGGATCCGACTTCTCGCTGGTCGTGTACCCGAAGTTCTCGCTGTCGTACGTGCTCTCCGAGGAGAGTTTCTTCAACGTCGGGATGATCGACGACCTCAAGCTGCGCTTCGCATGGGGGCAGGCGGGGAACGCCCCGGCACCGTTCAGCGCGGACCGGACCTACACGTCCGACAACGTGGCGGTGGGCGATGCGCCGGTGGTGGCGCTGCGGCCGTCGGCGTACGGCAACCCGGACCTCAAGGCCGAGACCGGCAGCGAGTGGGAGTTGGGGTTCGACGCCTCGCTGTTCGGCGGCATTCTCGGCCTCGAGGCGACGTACTACAATCAGACCACGAGGGACGCCCTCATGAGTCTCCCCGACGCCCCTTCCACGGGCTTCTCGGGGAGCCATCTGGTCAACATCGGCGAGATCAGCAACAGCGGCTTCGAGCTGCTCGCGACCATGAGCCCGGTTCGCAATCCGAGCTTCCAGTGGGACTTCACCCTGGCGTTCTCGGCGAACAAGAACGAACTGGTGTCGTTCGGCCGCCTGGCCGATGGCACTCCGATCCGGGACGAGGTGCAGTTCGGCGCGTTCACCAACTCACAGCGGCATCGTGAGGGGTACCCGCTGGGCGGCTTCTGGGCGGTCGACGTGTTCCGCGACGAGAACGGCGATCCGATCCTGACGTCCGGTGGCTCCGCCACGGTCGATCTGGAGTGCACCTGGCCCGACACGGAAGACCCGAACGGGTACGGCGGCAGCTGCCACGAGCGGTACGTCGGCTCGCCGCAGCCCACGCGCGAGGTCGCCTTTGCGAACACCTTCACGCTGTTCGGCAACCTGCGCCTGTACGCGAATCTGGACTACAAGGGTGGGCACTATCAACTGTGCGCCATCTGCTCCATCAACAACCGGTCGGACCAGAACACGTGGGAAGTCAACGATCCCGACGGCGATCCGGTGCAGCGTGCAGTGCTGCTCACCCAGCAGACCGAGACCTACATCCAGAAGGCGGATTTCCTCAAACTGCGTGAGATCGCGGTCACGTACTCGATCCCGCGGAGCTGGGGTGGGCCGTTCCGCGTCAGCCGTTGGAGCCTGACGGTCGCCGCGCGGAATCTCTGGGTCACCACCAAGTACACGGGCCCCGGTGATCCCGAGGTGCTGTGGGCGCCGAGAGGCTCAGCCGACTCCGGTGCCAACAACAACTTCGAGACGCTGGATTATGCTTCGGTGCCGACGCCGCGCAGAATCTCCGCGGCCATCAACGTGAACTTCTGAGGAGGGGGCATCATGCGAACGAACAACATCGCGCGATGGGCGGGGACGCTTGCCGCCGCGTCGCTCGTGGTGTCGCTCTCCGCGTGCGACAAGATCCTGAAGGTCGACAATCCGGCACAGATCTCGGTGGACGAGCTCGCCAGTGAGGAACTGCTCGACGCCCAGGTCGCCGGGGTGCTTGCCGCGTTCAACGAGCAGATCGCGGGGACGGAGTCGGGCATCCTCCAGGGTGGGACGTTCCTCACGGACGAGACCGTCACCGGCCTCAACTGGGAGGATTGGCAGCGCGCCAACCAACGGGTCGTCAACTACATCGAGGGCCCGGTGTACGGCATCTGGGAGAACCTGAGCGAAACGCTCCGCAACGGCGAGGAGACCCTCAACAAGTTGGACTCTCTCGCCACGGACCCGACGGAGGACCGGAGAGTGGCACTCGTGGCCGCGCTGGTCGGGTATACGTACATGCTGATCGGCGAGCACATCTGCCAGGCAGTCTTCAGCTCGCAGGACTCGCTCGGTTCGACGGTGTACGATCCCCCGGAGGTGTTCGCCAAGGCGATCCCCTTCTTCAATCGGGCGCTCACGGTCGGCGGGGCCGGGGGGCACGCGAACATCGTGAACCTCGCGCACGTTGGCCTGGCACGGACCTACCTCAACCTGGCGGACTTCGGCAACGCCATGCAGCACGCGCAGGCCGTCACGGCCGGTTTCCAGTGGTGGGTGGACTTCTCCGACGCCACGACCGACCTGTGGAACAACCTGTACGACGAAACCCATGGCACCAACCATACGATCGGCGTGCATCCGGCGTTTCTGAACGGGACGTACGGCACGCAGGACCTGGTGGCGACGCAGACCGATCCGCGGATCCAGCACACGTCGCGGTACACCACCGGGCACGATCAGTCCACCAAGCTGTACAAGCCGTACCAGGGGCTGCGGTTCAGCGGCTACACGGGAGATGCGATCGCCGACGGCGCCGTGGAAGGCAACGGCGACAACGGCGACGTGATCCTGTTCCAGACCAACACGGACGTCCTGTTGGCGGACTACGTGGAGGCCCGCCACCACTACTACGAGGCGATGCTCCGTAGCGGCGGTGCCGAGGCGCAGGTTCTGCAGTGGGTCAATGACCGTCGTGCCGTGGGGAACCAGCCACCGGTCTCGCTGACGGGCGCCGCGCTGTTTGCGGAGTTGCGCCGACAGCGATCCATCGATCTCTACATGGGCGGCTTCCGCCTCGGGGATCTGCGCCGTTGGAAGCGTGACGGCGTGGGGGATTTCTTCCCGACCGGCGTGCATCCGAACCCCGATCGGTTGCCGGGTGTCTACGGTGACTGGACATGCTGGCCCTTGCCGCTCGAGGAGTACGAGGGCAACGAGAACCTCAGCAAGCCGGCCAACCCGTTGGATCCCCCGGGGATCTGACGTGAGCGGGTGAGTGCGGTAGGGAGTCGAAGGTGGGAGGCGGGAGACCGCCTCCCACCTTTGCGTTGAGCTTGGGGTTGGGTGTGGGAACGGTCGCCACGGCGGTGGCCGTTCAGGATCAGTCGTGGAGATGCGGGGTATTTCCCGATAGGGAGTCGTTCCAGATGCGTCTCCTGCGGGTGCTCCGCGGTACCGCGAGGTCGGATCGTGCGATCTGCAACTGTCGTCGCCATGCTCGTGCTGCTGACCGGGCTTCCCAGCCAGGCCGATGCGCAGGTTCTGCGCGGCCGCCTTCTCGACGTCGACACGGACGATCCGGTCGTCGGCGGGGTGGTCACCCTGATCGACAGCCTCGGCAACCGGGTGCGGACCGTCGTGACGGGGGACGACGGTGCGTACCTGTTCTCGGCGATCCGGCCCGGGCAGTATCTGGTCGAGGCCCGCCGAGTCGGCTATCGCGTCTGGGTCGACGGGCCGATCGTGCTCGACGCGGGCGAGGAGTGGGAGAGCGCGTTTCACCTGCAGGCGATCCCGGTTCCACTCGATCCCGTCGAGGTGACGGCCCCGGCGACCGTCTACGAGGCCTACCTGCAGCGGGTGGGCTTCTACGAGCGCCAGATGTCCGACTTCGGGCACTTCATCACGCGGGACGATATTGAGATCCGGGCGCCGGAACGCATGACCGATCTTCTGCACTACATCCCCGGGGTGCAGGCGCTGCCATCCGGCAGCGGGCTCGGTCGAGCGGGAATCGGGTTTCGGGGATCGCGGCTGTCGCAAGGCGGCGCCTGCCATCCGCGTGTCTATATCGACGGCATCGTCGTGATTCGCGGCGACGCCCGGGCCCGTGGGCTCGATGTGCAAGGCTTCCCCGATTTCGCCGTCGAAGTGCGGCGTACCGACCCCTCGATGCGGGGCGAGATCGCACTGGACGACTTTCTGGTACCGGAGGACGTCCAGGGGGTCGAGGTGTATCGCAGGGCCTCAGAGGTGCCGGCGAGGTTCGGCGGCATGAGCACGGAGACGCAGTGCGGGGTCATCGCCATCTGGACGCGGCGCGGCTGGCAGGCGCAACCGTGAGCCGGCAGCGGCGAGGCCCGCCGCTGCCCCGACTCGTGGGCGCGGCCCTTCTCGTCGTCACCATCGCATCGCTCGGCCCGCGTGCCGCCGGGCAGACTTCGTACCGGCTCGCGAACGGTCCCACGTCGCTCGTCCCACGGGTGAGCGGTTTCGCGCACGCCGACTTCGCCGAGGCCCGGCTCTCCCTCGCCTTCGTTCAGGAGTTTGCGGCATCGGGACTCGGGCTCGTCCCCTACGCGGGCGCCGCTGCCCGGAAGGGGGAGTCGGACATGTTCGCCGGCTTCGACTTCAATCCCGGGTGGGAGGTGGGGGTCCTGGGATTCCTCTTGGTCGGTCCCGCCGAGCGTCGTGGCGCGGTCTCCATCGCGCTCGGCTACCAGCGCACCGAGCGCAAGCTGGTCCAGTACAATGAAGATTCGACCCTCGTGACCCTGACCGAAGACGCTCAGAGCGATCTGACAGGAACGGTCGGCGTCAATTACCCCGTCTCCTCGGACGTCGTACTGGGCGTGGGGGCCTCCGTGCGCCGCGAGTGGAAGAGTCCCGGGACGATCAGAGCCGTTGAGGTCTGTGTGCTGACGGATGCCGGCCAGGGGCTGGTCCTGCCGAGCTGTGTCGATCGATACCCGGTGAACCTCGACGACTTCTGGGCCGGTCAGGTCCGAGCCGACGTCGTGGGAAACGTGGTGCGGCTCGGGAGTGCCCGAACGCGGCCGCACCTCGCGGTGCTCGGTGGCGCGTCCATCGATCTCGGGCAGCGAGCCGCTGCGCGCTTCAACGTGGGCGCGGGCGTCGGCGTCACGGCGGTGCGGTACCCCGGGCACGTCCTCGTCGCGGCGCTGTTCGAGTTGCACGACGTTACGGATGCCAATGGCCAGGTGCCGGAATTCGCAGACAAGGCGGTGGTGCGCCTCGAGCTCTGCATTCCGTTCGACATGCTGCTAAACTAAGGGAACCTTCCCGCGGCGCGCGCGTGCACGAGCGGGTCGCGGTTTCCCGTTCCCCGTACCGGAGTCGAGGAACCGGCCGATGCGTAGACTCAGGAAGGTCGTCCCGCTGCTGAGCGCCGGCGTGATCGCCGTCGCCTGCGGTAGCGCGCGCGAGGTTGAGGTCCACAGCGCCGCCTCGCCACAGCTCGCCGACAGCGTATACGTCCAAGTGACCAACGACCATTTTGCCGACGCCCGGCTCTACGCCATCTACGACGGCGGCGCGCGGTATCCGCTGGGCCTCATCTCGGGGAAGAGCAAGGGGCCTTTGCAGGCGATCCTGTGGAATCCGCGGCCGTTGATGCTGGAGATCTCCTTCATCGCCGAGCCGGGGCTGTACTACACGGAAGACCTCCTGCTCGAACGGGGGGATGTCGTGCAGATCACGATCCCGCCGAACATCGCCACCTCGGCGTTTTTCAGGAGGCCGTGAAGTCCGACCTCACGCGCCGCTGCCGCCGACCACGGTCCCGGTGAGGCATCACGCCCCGTTGATGGTCCGGGCCATGCGGTGGAGGGGAGGGCGGCCGGCGTGACTCCTCGAAGCCCCTCAGGCAAGGTGTACGCCATGGGTAAGCTGGTGCCCGCACTCGCGGCGCTGTTGACGACACTCCCGGCTCCGTGCGTCGGTTCATACGCAACGGTGCCGTCCGTCTGGGGGGCGAACGGGCATCGCATCGTGGCCGCGATCGCCGAGCGGCATCTGCTGCCAGCGACGCGGCAGCGGATGGCAGCGCTCCTCGGTCCGTACCCGCTGGCGCGGTTCGGAGAGTGGGGCGACAAGTATCGCGCGAGCGCGGACGGGGAGCATACGGCGACGTGGCATTACGTGAACATCCCGGACGGCGAGTCGTACCGCGCGACTCCGTTCACCGAGCCGAGCGATATCATCCAGGCGCTGCAGCTCCAGGAGAGAATGCTCGCGGATACCACCCGGTCCGCCGAGCAACGGGCGACAGCGCTGAAGCTGCTGGTGCACTTCATCGCTGACGTCCACCAGCCGATGCACGTGGGGCGTGCCGAGGACCGCGGGGGCAACCTGGTGCAGGTCCGATGGTTCGGGACGCCGACCAACTTGCACACCGTGTGGGATTCGTACCTGCTGGATCATCAGGGACTGAGCTACACCGAGTACGTCGCGTTTCTCGACTTCGCGAGCGCGGAGGAGATTGCCGCATGGCAGGGCTCCGACTACGCCACCTGGGCGGGTGAGTCGATGGCGTTCCGCGCGACGGTGTACGATCTGCCGGCGGCGGCGGCGGGCCAGGTGCCCAGTTTGTCGTGGGAGTACGCCGACCGGATGACGCCGATCATGGAGCGGCGTCTCCTGCAGGCCGGCATTCGCCTCGCCGCGGTGCTGAATCGCGTCCTCGGCCCCCAGCCGCAGGGGCGCTGAGCCGAACGGGGCGCGGGGCTAACGGCCGCCGCGCTCGAGCCGCCGCAGAAGGTCCTGGATCCGCAGGTTCGCGCGCTCCGAGAGCCGGATGTGCCCGTCCCACCGTGTGGCCGCGTCCCACAACGGAGAGCAACTCCGCTCGGGAGCCGTGCCCGACAGGAAGACCTCGGCTTCCCCGCGACAGCCCGGCCCGGCACGGAGTCCCGTCTCCCGATTCACTTCCACGACTTCGAGATCCCACGGCTGCTGGAATTCACCGTCGTCGTCGGGACCGAGTGCATCGGCGAGGAATCTGGCGAAGATCGGCAATGCGAGCCGGGATCCCGGGAGGTCCAGGCTGCGCCCGTCGTCGAACCCGACCCACACCGCCACCGTGATCGACGGCGTGTAGCCGATGAACCATCCGTCCCGGAAATCGTTGGTGGTTCCCGACTTCGCCGCGACCGCGCCTCGATACCCCCAGGACCGCAGTCCTCGTCCGGTGCCCCGTTCGACCGCGCCGCGCAGGGCGGACGTCACCAGGTACGTCTCGGCGGGATCGTAGACCCGCGCGCCGTCGTCGGCCAGGCGCGAGATGACCGATCCACCCGCATCGACGACCGCGTACGTGCTGTTCAGCGGTGCGAGCCATCCGCCGGCCGCCAGCACGCCGTACGCCCGCGCCATCTCCAACGGAGTCACTTCCGACGCGCCGAGTGCGAGGCTCGGCACCGCGTGAAGGGGGCTCTCGATCCCCATCCTCCGGGCGGTCTCCACGATGCGCTGCGGGCCGATCGCGAGGCCGAGACGCGCGAACGGCACGTTGAGCGACCGTTCCAACGCCTCGCGCAAGGAGAGGGTGCCGCGGTACTGTCGGTCGTAGTTCACCGGCTGCCACATCCCGGCGGGCGTCTCCACCGATAGCGGTTCGTCCGCGAGCAGCGACGCGAGCGTGAAGCGAGGCTCCTCCGGTCCGTCACCGCGCGGGCGTGCCAGCGCGGAGAGGGCCACGATGGGCTTGAACGCACTGCCGGGCTGCCGGCGTGCGAGCGCGGCGCGGTTGAATTGGGACGCACCGTAGTCGCGTCCCCCCACCATCGCCAGGACCTCGCCCGTTCGGCCGTCGAGCGCCACGAGCGCCGCCTGCAGGGGGGAGTCGGCGCGCTCGAGTGCAGGATGCTCCCGCTCCAGGCGACGCAGCCCGAGCGTCACGGCGTCCTCCGCCGCGCGCTGCAGGCGGAGATCGAGGGTGGTGAAAACGGCGAGTCCCCGGCGCAGGGCGCCGTCACCGTGCGCGTTCCGCAGCGTCGACGCGACGTAATCGACGAAGTAGCGGCCGCTGCGCTGCGGCTCAGGGCGGGGGCGCAAGCGCAAGGGTGCGGCGACCGCGGCGTCGAACTCCTCCTCGGTCAGTGCGCCGCGGTCGCGCATCGCCCGGAGCACGAGGTCGCGCCGCTCCCGTGCCGCATCGGGATGCCGGAAGGGTGCGTAGATGCTGGGACCACGGATGATGCCGGCGAGAAGGGCGGACTCCGCGATCCCGAGCTGACTCAGGTCCTTGCCGAAATAGTATTGGGCGGCGCTCCCGACGCCGTGAATTGCGATGCCGCCTTCCTGGCCGAGGTAGACCTCGTTGAGATAGGCTTCGAGGATCGTCTCCTTGTCATACCGACTCTCGAGCACGAGGGCCATGGCGGTTTCCCGCAGCTTGCGGATGGCGGAACGCGTCGGCGAGAGGAAGAGATTCTTCGCCAGCTGCTGCGTGAGCGTGCTGCCTCCCTGGCGGACGCGTCCGGCCTTGAGATTCGCGACCGCGGCACCGGCGATGCGGACCACGTCGACGCCGCCGTGCTGGAAGAACCGCTGATCCTCGATCGCGAGCACCGCCTCGATCAACGATGGGGGAACGTCGGCCAGTGGTACGGGGAGGCGGTCCTCGACGGTTTCGCCGTGCGCGAGGCGGATGAGTTCCGGCTCAAGGGCGGCATATGGGAGGCGCCGGCCCTCCGCGTCGTACACGCCCGCAATGCGGTCGCCCCACCAGTCGAGACGGACCTGGAAGGTGCCGCCGGAGTCGAGCCAGTCTCCGACCCGGAAGGCCCGGCGGCCGATCACCAACCCGGACGCCGAACCGGCGTACTCTCCAGCTCTGACGGGCCCGCGCCGCACGTTCCGGTAGCCGAGCCGGGCGAGTGTCCGTTCCAGTTCGACGCGGTCGAGCGGTTGTCCCGGCTGGAACACGAGCGGCCGCGCGTAGAACCGCACAGCGGCATGGGCTCCCGGGGGATCCACCCGTGCCCGCACCAGCGCTTCGCCTCCGACGGCGACGATCGCGAGGGCCGGAACGCCCAACAGCACCGCGCCCAGGATGCACGTGCGGGGGTGCCGACGGCCCCGCTCCCGCCACCGGTGGACGCGGCGCCGCAGCGCCGCGGCCGACACTCGCGGAACTCGCATCATCGCCCTCCCGCCGGGTTGGATGCGCGACGGCGCGGAAGTGTCGCGTGGTGCCGGGTCCCGGGGTTGGAGGTGAAGCCGCTCATGCAACACCCTACGGGCCACGTGCGGCGGCTGTTTCCGTCTGCTCGGCGGCGGCGGAGTCGGCTCGAGGCGGGG
>Ga0209536_100013994_pt1 | contig 11538 bp, 8 predicted proteins | sample DeeMarSeWOR28_12_FD_187461 | JGI IMG/M metagenome (GOLD analysis project Ga0209536, IMG submission 187461) | Marine sediment microbial communities from White Oak River estuary, North Carolina - WOR-2-8_12 (SPAdes) (version 2) | ecosystem: Environmental > Aquatic > Marine > Intertidal zone >... | reverse complement strand
TCGTAACCCAAAAGAATACTAAAACAGTTCCTTTACTGGCAACACAATTGGACAGCACTCAAAATCCGTTGGCAAGAATCCATAGCCTATGGACACTGGAGGGCCTGGATAGACTCAATAACAAGCAATTAATGAAAGCTTTAAATGATCCTTATAGCCCTATTGCCGAAAACGCCCTGAAAATTCTAGAGAAAAGACCAGAAGAAATTAACGAGTTTATGGAACCATTGCTGGGTTTAACCCTGGCAAGTAATCCACGCCTTAGAATGCAGGCTGCCCTTACCCTCAGTGCTATCTCAGATTCTTTATATTTTGCAAATAGGGGTCAAATAGCGTCCTCAATGAGAAAGGTATTAAAGGAAACTCAATCCGATCAATGGAACAGAATGGCAATTTCGTTTGCATTAAGCAGACAGGCCAGCCGTTTTGTAGGTGAAGAATTATTGACATATAACGAGGAGCTAACAGAAGATCAAAAACAGGTGCTGGGAATTTTGACCGCAATAATTGGAAAAGAAATGAATGTTTCGGGTATTAAATCGGTCCTGGATGGAATCTATAAAAGTAATATACCAAAATCTTTAAAAGCCGGGTTTATTGAATCACTCTCCAAAGGATACCTACAGAGGGTGCATCAAATAGCAGACGAAGATAGTGAGAATTCTATCATAAAGGCTTTGAGAGCTCTGGAAAACACCAATGACCTTGGAATAATAAAAGCCACTGGAGAACTTCGCCTGGCCATGGGATTTCCTTCTTCTGAAAAGATCAATGAAATAATGGCGAAATCCCAGAAGGATATTTTAGAGCAAAAGGGGAGTATAGATGAGCAATTGCTGCAACTAAAATTAATTGGCTTGTCTGATTTCGAAAACAGGGCACCTTTGCTTTACAAACTGCTGGATAGTAAAAGGCCAATGGTTTTGCAAAAGGAATCCCTTCGACAATTATGGAATTCTAATGAAAAAGAAGTGGGGCCAAGGCTTTTAGGCATGTGGAATTCTTTGGCTCCGGAAGCCAGAAAGCACGCAACGGATATTCTGTTATATAAATCTTTTAATCATGATGTACTTCTAACTGCCATGGAAGATGGTACGGTGAACCTTGGCGAATTTAATCTTGACCTGGAGCGCAGGAGAGTATTATTGTTTTCTGATGATGAAGATATTCGAAAACGAGCGGAGGCATTGTTTTCCGATAGCGGAGTTGTTCAAAGGAAACAGGTAATATTAGAAATGCAACCTGCTTTAGCCCTCAATGGTGATTCAGAAAAGGGAAGCGTTGTATTTAAAAATTTGTGTTCAAGTTGCCATATTTATGGAAGTACAGGCAATGAAGTAGGTCCTGTTTTAACCGAAATAAGCAGGAAAAGTAAGGAATCTCTGGTTCATGAAATTCTGGATCCTAATGCCGCCGTGGATACACGATATTTAAACTACAAAGTGGTCACAACTGGCGGAAGCATCTATTTTGGGCTTGTCAGTAATGAAACAGATACAGAACTGGCATTAAAAATGACAGGTGGGGAAGAAGTAATTATTCCTAAAAATACAATTGAAGTCTTTATGTCTACTGGAAAATCTCTAATGCCGGAAGGACTGGAAGCTGGAATTAATAAACAGCAAATGGCTGATTTGCTGGCATTTCTTCAACAACAGCGATAAATAAATTAAACTTAAAGTTTCAAATTAATCTATCAGGAAATGGGTTTTACGAAATTGTTTTAGCAGGGATGAATTTAAAGGCATTTTAAGCCAGAGACGTTTTACAATACTCCAGACACTTTTTAACCTCCTCTACAGCATTTGAGCCTTCCGGGATATCGTATTCCAGTTCTATGGTTACGGGAAATTTATACTTGTTATCCCTGATTAATTGAAGGGCCTGGGTTATAGGAGTATCTCCGGTTCCCCAGGGAAGATTTCCTTTTCCATGCTCCGGTGTTTGCCGATCTTTGGTGTGCATGCTCATTATCCGCTTATGTTTACTCTTTATAATATCCAGCGGGGCTTTATTTCCGGCAGCTACATAATGGCCCAGATCCAGGTTCAATGCATTGTTCTTAGATTGTTTTAATGCAGTATCCCAAAAAGTGGGTGTTTGTTGTTCATGACCATGGTAGGCTACAGAAATGCCATGTTTTTTTGCCATAGCTCCAAGTTTTTGGGTATGCATATCATCATCCGGGTGCTCCAGGGTTACATGGCTGGCTCCTAAAGTTTTTGCTGCCCGCATTCCCCAATTAATTTCGTCGTCAGTATTGTCCTTTCCAAAGGCCCTTGGTTTAAAAGCATAAATGGTAACCCCGGCATCATTATACATCTTCCTGAGTTCTTCAAATTTGTCCATGGATACCGTTGAACGCCATTGTGCAACTTCTTTGTTGTAAGCTGCCGTTTTTTCCTCCATTTCTGCCAACTCTTTTTCCTGCGCATCGCTAAGCACTTCTCCTCTGCGTTTAGATCTCATTAAAGAGTAATAGGCACGACGGTTAACCGGGTTTTCCGGTTTCCCTGCAAAGGACTCGGCCGGATCTCCCATAAGTTCAATGGCACTGATTCCACAATCTAATATGTATTTTAAGGTGGCCTCGGCACTTTGATCGGTCATGCTCCTGAAAGAATAGGTGATTACACCAATCTGTACTCCGTTTATTATTGAATTTGGCTGGTAGCTGTTTAATAGTTTAGACGGAGCTGCAAGTAGGGAGGGACCCGTGATGGCAGCACCTGCTGCAAAAGTCGCAGTAGTACCAAGAAACTTTCTTCTGCTGTAATTGCTTTTTTTATTTTTCATAATGTTGTTCGTTAAGCGTTATTTTAGTTTATCAACTTTTCGTTATGAAGTATGCCAAATATTTTTAGTTGTCTCATGGACCAGGGGATTTCTCCTTCTTCCTCTAAATTATCAGTTAAGACAAACCGCAGGAATTTGGTTTTGCTTGGCGCAAATGATAATATAGTATCCGGGGAATCGCATTCCCCGGCATCAACAGTATTCCATTGTGTGCCATCCATAGAAACCTGTAATTCGTAGGCTCTGGGATAGCTCTGATAAGGAGGTATACGGTCCCTGTAATTTCCCCGTCTTTTGGGAGGAGAATTAAAATGTATTTCTGTAATGGTGTTAACATCCGGAAATTCAATCTGATACCACATGCCTTTGCTTTGTCTTTCGCCGGTTGTCCATCCTTCAAAATTAAATGCACTCGACGGGGAGGCCGTACCGCCAATCCGGGAAGGTTTTGTATGGCTGGCGCTTACCTTCCAAAGGTCAGTTGGAACCAGGATTTGAGGCACAGATGCTAATAATTCCTCGAAAAGGTATGGTCCTTCTTGTGCTTTACTTTCTAAACGAACCTCTGCCACCTGCTCCGGTGAAACAATTGAAGCTTCATTGGTCAAATTTACACGAATGTAGCTGGCAATATCGGCAATCCAATCATCTGACTGATCACCCATTCCCACCATGAGCCCTCCCGGATAAGTCTGTCCGTCTAAAGGCCCTTCCAAGCCATGCAGGAGCGTTTTTATAACATATTCCGGATGCGACTGAACCCTGGGAGAACCTGTCAGGGGTGGTGCCATAACGGTTCCGTTGCCTAAAGAGGTGCCCGTGCCATCTGCACCGTGGCACTGCACGCATAGTTCGTTAAAAATTACGCCACCCCTTTCCATTTGCTCCTGTTGTGCAGCTGTCAGTTCGGGACCTGAGTCTATCATCCACCCTGTTAGTTCAACCGGATTCAAAATCTGTTCAGCCAACACCTGTATTCCCCTGGCGTTATTGGATGCCATCAATGCCGTAATCTCCTCCTCTAAAGTGGGGATCTTTGTTAAATTAGCTGTTAGCATAGCCTGTATGGCAACGTCTACATTCGAGTCTTTCAATAAAAGTCTGTAGTCTTTAGCCAGTTCTTTGTCACCTCCTTTATATAAAGTTTCACTTACGCGAAGTGCCTGTATGCGCATTCGCGGATTTTGGTCTTTAAACAATTGACGTACCTGCATTCTATCTAATGCACCCAATCCTTCCAAACTCCACAACGCATGAATACGAGCCAAATGGTTTTTGCTTTCCCGCACCATTTGTTCAAGCTCCGGCACCACACTTCTATCCTGCGACATAACAATCAATTGTTGTGCCTTATCGCGCCACCAGCCATTTGGGTGTTCCAGATGTTTTACCAGTTCTGAAGGGCTTTCTTCAAACATCCTGGGTTTTGTTTTATCACGGGAGGTATCTTCATGGGTAATTCGCCATATACGGCCTAAGCCTATTACTTTGTCCAATTGGTATTGTTCAATTTTCGTACGCAGATATGTTCCTTTTTGTGCCCATTGTCCCTCTTGTATGATGCCGTGATACATATCTACCACATACATGGTGCCATCCGGAGCCGTTGCCATATCTACCGGCCGGAATAAGGGATCTGTACTCCGGAGGAATTCAGATTTCTCATCCTGATAAACATTATGCAGTGTCGTAAGTCCTTCCGTTACAACCGGGTTTATCTGGCGCACTATTCGAGCCACCGGCTCCCCGTAAAACAATTGGCCGTATAATTCCCCGGGTAATCGGTCGCCCCGGTAAATGTCGTTGCCTGCAGACCCGGTCACTCTATTCAAAGAACCGTCGGGTTGACGAATCTCATCCATACCCCCTTGCATATCAGCAATTTTGACCGCTGCGCCCCAGGGGACTTCAAAACCTTCGGCAAATTGATTTTCAACCTTAAAAGTGCCATAGTGAATAGGGAATTGAAAATAGGAAGGTACACCACTGGCCCCACCCTGAAACCAAAGCTTCCCATCATCATCATGGGTAATGCCCCATTGCGCCCTGTTATATCCTGTTTTTTCCCTTATAACTCCGCCGGGTGTTTCTTTTACCCTGAAAGCGTTTACCGTACTGTACAGCCAATTATCCATACCCCAATACATAAAAGCCTGTTGGTGTTCCACATTCCCGGAGCGCCCGTATTTATTGGTAAAAAATTCCTTTTTGTCAGCTTTGCCATCCCCATCGGTATCCGAGTATTTGTATACGTTATCTTCATCTGAATTCATGGTCAAAACAGCATCTTTTCCATAGGGGAGTACAAATCTGGGAAAGATCAAGCTGTCTACAAAAACACCCCCGGTTTCATACTTTCCGTCCTTGTCCGTATCCTCCCAGCGAGAAATTCTACTAACGGGTTCCAGGGTTCCGTCTGAATCAGCGGTTAACATATATGTGCGTAATTCCAATACGTACATTCGTCCGTTTCCGTCAAACGAAATTGCACCCGGCTGCTCAATCTGTGGTTCTGTGAGTATTGGTTCTATTTTATATCCCGGAGGCAGTAGAAAGTGACTGGCTTCTTCATCGGGGTATAAAGGGAGTACCGGGGATTTTGGGTCCAGGTCAATGCCTTTCCAGTTTTCACTTTCCGGATCTTCATCCTCAGGGATGCTTAAAACAGGTAAGGTGTCCGACATGGAACTAATCACCATTTCAACCGGGTGTGGCCCTTCATTTTTGGTTTTGCAGCCGGCAATAAGAACAATAAGAAAAAAAAAGGGAAAACATTTTTGGGCCGGGATTTTTAAATCCCTGGATATTTTGATTATCATACTTTAGATTTATAACAAGCTCCGAATACTATACCTGATGAACGAAAATTAATTATATTCAACCCAACTTACAAGTATTTAATAAAACTTTACAAAACAGAATTTTTAAAAACCACCTTATTTATGCTTCGTAGCCTTTCTTTGAGTATCCTGATCCTGTTTACAGCGGGATGCAGGCATAAAGCAGAAGAAGCAATATCCCGGGAAGAGAAACCTCCGAATATTGTCCTGATTTTTACCGATGATCAGGGTTATCAGGATGTGGGGGTATTCGGAGCTGATGATATCTTTACGCCACATCTGGATCAGATGGCCAGCGAAGGTATTAAATTAACCAGTTTTTATGCGGCCCAGGCCGTATGCTCAGCGTCAAGAGCCGGGCTGTTAACAGGATGTTATCCTAATCGTATCGGGATTCACAATGCCTTCATGCCAGATAGCAAAATTGGGTTAAATCCTTCTGAAACGACTATTGCGGAAATGCTAAGAACAAAAGGATATGCAACCGGTATTTTTGGAAAATGGCATTTAGGGGACCATCCGGATTTTTTACCAACCAAACAAGGGTTTGATGAGTATTTTGGAATTCCCTATTCCAACGATATGTGGCCTTTTCATCCGCAACAGGGGCCTGTGTTTGATTTTGGACCCTTGCCTTTATATGAGAATGAAACCATCATAGACACTTTAACCAACCAGTCTCAATTAACGACTGAAATCACAGAACGCAGCGTAGATTTTATAAACAGGAATAAAGATCGCCCCTTCTTCCTTTATGTGCCGCATCCACAACCCCACGTGCCTTTATTTGTATCTGATAAATTCAGGGGAAAGTCGGGTAGGGGATTATATGGCGACGTAATTATGGAGATTGATTGGTCCGTAGGACAGATTTTGAATGCTTTAAAAATCAATAATCTTGATGAAAATACGGTTGTTATTTTTACTTCAGACAATGGTCCCTGGTTATCCTACGGAAATCATGCGGGCAGTGCTTTGCCATTTCGCGAAGGTAAGGGCACGGCATGGGAAGGGGGGCACAGAGAACCATTTATTATGAGATATCCTGCTGGTTTAAAAGGAGGCCGGACTATTGATACTGCCGTAATGGCCATAGATATCTTACCTACGATTGCAGCTATTACAGGATCAAAATTGCCTGAAACCGATATTGATGGTAAAAGTGTTTGGGAATTGCTTAAAGGAGATAGCAAAGAGAGCCCACAGGAAGCATATTATTTTTATTACCGGGTAAATGAACTGCACGGTGTCCGATATGGAAAATGGAAGCTCTATTTCCCTCATAATTACAGAACTATGGAAGGCCAGCAACCGGGAAAGGATGGCCTTCCCGGCAATTATGTACATTTAGATTTAAACGAAATTGAACTGTATGACCTTTCAGAAGACCCGGGCGAAACCATAAATGTAGCTGCTGAATATCCCGAAGTTGTCGAGGCAATAAAGCAGCTGGCAGATACGATGCGAAAAAAATTAGGGGATTCTTTGAAGGATATGGAAGGAATGGATAACAGACCGGCAGGTACCATTGAATGAGAAAACCATTTAAGTTTAAACAATTTACCATTTACCAGGATCGTTGTGCCATGAAGATAGGTACAGATGGCGTTTTGTTGGGGGCCTGGGCGAACACCTCCAATTCACCTGAATCTATTTTGGATATTGGCGCCGGTACTGGGGTAATTGGGTTAATGATGGCTCAAAGATGTACTGCAGCTAGCATCGATGCCATTGAGATAGATGAGGATGCTTTTGAACAATGTGTTGAGAATTTTGAGGCCTCGCCCTGGGCAGACAGACTATTTTGTTACCATGCTTCCCTGAATGAGTTCCTTGATGAGGTAGAGGATAAATATGACCTGATCATATCCAACCCGCCTTTTTATTCTGAAGAATTTTCCAGTGGGGATAAGGCAAGAGACCTGGCACGTCAGAATAGTTCCCTGCCTTTTGGTCTTCTTTTAAAGGGCGTATCTGAGCTGCTCTCTGAAAATGGCATTTTTGCCCTGGTAACTCCCTTTAAGGAGGAAAAGAACGTAAAAAAAGAAGCATCAAGATTTGGACTGTATCCGTTGCGTTTAATGCATGTAAAAGGCCATCCGTCTTCTGAAGTTAAACGAAGTCTCATGGAATTCCAATTTAAAAAAACCGACGTTATTACAAGTGAACTGATTATTGAAAAGTCCAGACACCGGTATACGGAGGAATATATTAAGCTTACCCGGGATTTCTATCTTAAAATGTAAACTCAATCCATTCTGTAAATGGGTCGGGTTAGGCAGGTAGGACCACCACCGCCCTTATAACTTATTTCCTGCCCCTTATAGGTATATACAATACACCCTGCTTTTCGCAAAGCATTTTCGGTAAGCGGATTTCCTGCTACCATTATACATTCCCTCGGAGCAATTGCAAGCACATTGCAACCCATAGATTCGAATTCTTGTTCGGGTACCTCCACAAGGGAAAACCCACGTTCTAGTAGTTCATTCCTGAATGAAATAGGCATGAGTGCGGAATAAACTACTGCCAGGTCCTTATCTACCGGACTTAATACGGACATTAAATGAAAGACATCTGAAGGGCCTTTGTAATGGGGAAGCTCTGCCACCAAAACCTCTATATGGTATGGAGCAAGCAATTCTTTTAATTGTTCTATGCCGGATAAATTTGTGCGATAGGTATGCCCTACGGCCAATGTATTTTTGTTTAACCATGCCACATCCCCTCCTTCAAGGGTGCCCGGGGGTTTAATAGTGCCAAGAACCGGGATATCACTGGCTTGGAAGAATTCTTTTTGTGCCTTTGGTTCCATAGAACGGGCTTGCTTTCCCATATTGCAAATTATCATGCCATGATCTGTGGCCATACTGGCATCACGGCAATAGATGGAATCTATGGTAACAGATTCAGATTCGGGGAAACAACTTATTTGGGGTACTTTCTTAGCAAGTAACTTTTTAAATTCTTCATATTCCTCTTTTGCCCTGATCAGATCTGGTTTGGAAAGGTAATTATGGGCAGCCCATTCTTTATTTAGCTTCTCCTCGCTAATAAACGCTTCCTCCACGGTTTTGATGAACACACGTTCCAATTTTTTGTATTCAGACTGACAGGTATATTGCATTTGACTATTAGGTTGAATCTTTATTTTTCCATTTAACAAATACATAGAAAGGTATGCCTAACATCAACAAAATAAAGCCCCAAAATACGGACTCTTCCCCTGCGCCGAATATGGCCCAAAGGGAGTAAGAAAAAGCCAGACTCCCCATGCCGTATATTCCCAGCCAAGGTTGGGAAGGTAATTTTTTTTCTAAAAGGATACTCACATAGGCGGCAGCCGAAAAGAGATATGGCACTACGGCAATCATGGTGCCCAGTAAAATTAGAAACCTGAATTGCTCTACCAGGCCTTCGGTATAGTTCATTAACATTACTAGAGAAGCCAAAGCACTCCCTATGAGCATTCCATAAACAGGAACACCCTTTTTGTTTTCTTTCTTAAAAATTCCCGGAAAGAGTTTATCTTTTGCTGTGGCCTTTGGTAATTGACCAACAATTAAGATCCATCCATTAAGAGCTCCAAAGGCAGCAATTGCAGCTCCCCCGGCTACTAACCCACGTCCAAGTTCTCCGGTCATAACGCCCATGGCATCTGCAAATGGTGCCGGTGAAATGGCAAGTTCTCCCAGGGGTACCATCCCCATAACTGCTATTGTTCCCAATATATATACTACAGTAGTTATTAATGTTCCCAGCATAGTGGCTTTGGGAATGGTTTTTCCGGGGTTTTTTACGTTATCCGAGGGAATAGTTGCACTTTCAAACCCCAAAAAAGCATAGAGCGTCATCGTTGAGGTTATGGCAATAGCTTCAAAACTTGATGAATCACTTACATTGAAGGGTATAAAGTTGTCAATATTAAAAAAGAAAAAGCCCCCAACTATAATCATTACGATGGGGGTGAGTTTAAGTATGGTTGTAACAACCTGTATTTTACCTGATTCCCTCACCCCTTTGGAATTGATCCAGGTGAGCAACCAAATAGCACTTAGTCCGGTTAGAACAGAAACCAACGGATTATTCCCCAATATTGGAAACAATACAGTTAATGCGCTTACAAAAGCAATAGCCATTATTGCCATACCAATCCAAATAGAAATCCAATATCCCCAGGCTACCAAAAATCCGGCGAATTCCCCGAAGCCCGACTTTGTATAGGCATAGGGCCCACCGGCTTTCTCCAGGAATAATTTACTGAGTTTACTAAAAACCAGGGCCAGTACAAAAGTACCCAATGAGGAGGCCAGCCAACCAAGAATACTGATTCCTCCGTATGCTGCGAGGGCCGCAGGCATTAGAAAAACGCCTGCTCCAATCATATTGCCGATCACCAGGGATGTGCTCATCCATAACCCCAGTTTTTTATTATTCTTGTTTTGGTTCATTGGTTTAGGTTGGTTCTGAAAAGAATTATATATTTTTAAATGTACAAATTAAATAACCTAGTGACTGAAAAACTTAGAATTGATCCGGATATTAAAAAGGCAGAAACTTTGCCAGCCTCATTTTATCGCAATCCTGATTATTTTGAGGCTGTAAAGGAGCGCGTTTTCTGCAGGTCCTGGCAATGGATCGGCCATAAAGGTTTAATGGGTGCCGGGCAGAACGCATATCCATTTATATTACTGGATAAATTTTTAACTGAGCCCATGCTTTTAACCAGGGATAAGGCTGAGGGGCTTTCCTGTCTTACGAACGTCTGCACGCATCGCGGGAATTTAGTTGTTGAAAGCACTAAGGCTGCTAAAAAACTTATTTGCGGTTACCATGGGAGAAGCTTTAGTCTTCACGGTGAAATGGAGCATATGCCGGAATTTGAAGATGTTGAGAATTTTCCCGGGGCATGCGATAACCTTAAAAAATTTCCATTGCAGCCCTGGGGACCTTTTTTATTTGTAGGCCTAAATCCTTCCTTTGAACTTCAGAAGGTATTGGATGCCATGAATAAAAGGGTAGGATTTATGCCTTTGCAGGAGTTTAAACCTGATGAAAAGCGAAGTAAGGACTATTTTATAAATGCAAACTGGGCACTGTATTGTGATAATTATTTGGAAGGTTTTCATATCCCTTTTGTTCATGAAGACCTGAATGCAGTCTTAGACTACGGGAACTATGATACTATTTTGTACGACCATATGAATTTGCAGATAGGCTATGCCGAAGGTACCGAAGAGGTCTTTGATCTTCCTGTAAATCATCCGGATTATGGAAAGAAAATAGCAGCATATTACTATTGGGTGTTTCCAAATATGATGTTTAATTTTTATCCCTGGGGTGTTTCCGTAAATTTGGTCCAGCCTCTCGAAATGAACAAGACTAAAGTCTCCTTCTATAGTTATGTCTATGACCCTTCCAAATTAGATAAAGGGGCCGGTTCGCAATTGGATAAGGTAGAAATGGAAGATGAAGCTGTAGTTGAAGGCGTGCAGAAGGGTATACGCTCTCGCTTTTATAAGGCAGGCAGGTGGTTCGGCGCGGCATCAATCCTTGAGGTATTCCCTGACAGGAATGCCGCGATTATGTTTCTCGCGAATCCCCAGGATTTCTACTCAGGGAATTTCTATGGGTGGAGATCCAGAATCTGATGATCGCCACTACGCAAAACATCCGCAAATATATACGTCACGGTGGAGGTAAAGGCAGTGGGCCTTCCACCCTGCGCAATATTCTGCGTTTTTTCTCGCCTTATTGGGGCCAAGAAGTACTATTTCAAGTAACAGGACGGCTCATAACCACACTGAGATCCTTACTGGGTCTTCCCGCCTCGATATGTTGTATGGCTCATGAAAAATTGAATTGAGCAACACGCCCTGGAGGCCGGAGGCTTGAGGTGAGA
>Ga0209536_100013993_pt1 | contig 11538 bp, 11 predicted proteins | sample DeeMarSeWOR28_12_FD_187461 | JGI IMG/M metagenome (GOLD analysis project Ga0209536, IMG submission 187461) | Marine sediment microbial communities from White Oak River estuary, North Carolina - WOR-2-8_12 (SPAdes) (version 2) | ecosystem: Environmental > Aquatic > Marine > Intertidal zone >... | reverse complement strand
ACGTGAAATGTCAAATAATCCATAATATAATTAATAAAATTTTTTATTATATATTTCTTACATTTAAAAAAAATAAAAAAAATAACTTGGGATTAGGTAATTTGCAGACACAATTTATAAAAATTTCAAGAAAAAGGAAGACTCTTCTTCACGAATTTTAGCGGCTATAAAAGTAAATTAATTCTCAATTTTTAAATCTATAAAAATCGTAAAATTTTTTAGGAATGCTTTATTTTACCACTTACTCTTTTTAGTCAAACGAACTTTAAAAAAATTGAGTGGATTTTAGGTTTGGAACATAAAACATTATCATTGGAATATGATAAGAACTTAATCAATAAGATTCTTGACGATATTGAGATGAGATATATTGTTCTATTTCTATATGTGGTTAGAAATGACCTTTTTAAGGATTTAAATGATCAAGAAATAATTGATTCGTATGAAAGAGTATTAATCTTAGACGAGGTTTTTAAAGGGAATTTATTAACCTTTTGGAAACCTTCCTTCCTTGAGATTGCCGTTGATTTAGGATTACTTAGAAATATAAGAAGCATTAGGGAATTTGAAGCTAAAGATGATGATTTTATCGTAAAACTAGGAGATGAGACAATAGAAATAACGCAAAATACTATTATTGTCCCTGAAGAATTAATTTTTGCAATGATTAAAAAGAAATTTAAATTTCTAACTAAAAGGAATTTTAATCTAGCATTAACTAGGTTAAAGGGGGTACGATGTGAAATAAGTACTGCTATCCATCCTTTTATTTTTGAAATTGGAGCCAATAACTATAGTCTTTTAGACGATCTTTATTATATTTTAGATCAATTTGGCAATATTTATCAAGCTATTAAAATGGAAATTACTATTGAAGGATTTTATGAACGATTTAAAGAAATTAAAGATGAGATTGAAAAATTTATCAAAATTTTTGACCCTTTATTAAATACCAAAAACCTCATTAAAAAGATAAATAAAGCAATTGAAGAAAATAAGGATATTATCAATTATCTTAAAGAGGAGAAGATTAAATTACCAGATAAATTTGATATTGACCATATTAGAAATGACGCTCCAATTTGTAAAGATTGGAATTCTAAACTTATGCAATTATTAAATTTTAGGTATAAAATGGAAATAATTAATGATAAATTAATAAAAATTAAATCATATTACTCTGGAAAAAATAAAAAATATAACTATATGGAATTTATCGAGAACGTTTCATTCAACGAAAATAATATCGTTGATGAGATACAAGATGATTTGATTGCTTTAAGAAGAGAAATTATTGAAATAAATAATACACTTTCAAATTTTACTGAAAAAGATATGAAACTTTTAAATTTAGACTATGAACGATTTATTATAACAAACAGTGATGAATAAAATTGAATTGTCCTTCATGTAATATTAAGATGGAACAGCTAGTTTCGGGAATATTTCAATGTCCTCAATGTAAAAAAATAATGAAGGAGGTAGATAAAGAAGCTGAAGCTGAAGAAAAAAAGAAAATTGAAGAAGGCGGATTCCAAGATGGAGAATATTATCATAATAATGTGAGTTTAAATAAACAATACGAAGTATGTGAAAAAGGAATTACTATTAATAAAACACCAAATAGGTGGTTTAGTGTGTTAATTTGCCATAGTCCTTATTTAACAAGCGAAAAGTATGTTAGATTATCTTGGTGGAAAAAATCTTTTTATCAACATGCTGGAATGTTTAAAATTTATGAAAAAGAAGTTCTTAAAAATATGATTAAAGCTTTAGAAAAAATAGATAGCGATTTCGATGATCTTTGGACTTTTAAAGGTCAATTTAGAAAGAAAGCTGCTAAAACTGAAGATCAAAAGGAAAAAGAAAAAAAAATAGATATCATAAAATATCGAATTATTGAAAATAGGACATGCCCTAAATGTCAAAAAAAGATGGATAAAATGAAATCGCATTATGAATGCCAGCATTGTGGAGAAATAGTTATTCTTGAAGGATATAACCAGCCAATATTTAATATTGCCCCCTCAGATTTAGATCTTAATTTTCAAGGAGACTTTCCTATAAATTTCTATATGCCTATTGCTGGAATAACTGTGAAGTGGTTAATGGGAGAGTGGAAAGCTTTAGTAGTAATTTATTCTAAAGATAATCCCAATAAGAAGTGGCTTAGATTCTATTGGTGGTCAAGAGATTTACAAAATATTGTTAAATATGGTCAAAGAGAAATGGGAGAAGGGACACAAATGGGTTGGAAAGCTCAAAAAGGAGTTGCCTCTCCTAATCTTTACGATAAAAAATTATTAAAATCTTTAATTGATGCTTTAAAAAATATAGCAAATGAATTGGATTGGGATATAAATTAAAATATTAAAATGATATTTGATGATTGAACAACAAGATCCTACCTGGAAAGAATTGCAGCAAGAATTTATTAAGGGTGTAGAAAATGCTATTCAGCAAGTGAATGAACGAGATGTTGAAAACATTCCTGGTGCGAGAGAAGCGTTATTACAGCGATTAAATAATATGCGAATCCACTTTCCTAATAACAATGGAGCTATCTTTCTTAAATCTATTGATGATAAGATACAAAATGCTTTCTTTCCTAACACTAAAGATTTTACTGAGGCTTTCCAAAAAATCTTAAAATCAAGGACTCACGAACAAGATTTTATTATAAACGAATTATTGAATGGATTTGTTACGTCTAAAGCAAAAGCTATTGCTATGGATACACAAGGACCAATCATCGACAGGATGGTTGAAGCATTTAGTAAGAGGAACGATTTTCATATTGTTGACCATCAATTTTTTGCTATGTTTGGAGATCCAAATAAACCACGACATTATATTCAAAAACAATTGGAAGAACTAGTGAATCTATTTGGATTGATATCAAAAGAACTTGTAATTGAAAAGGATAGAAGAAGAAGTGAAAAAAAAGTTTATACTTTTTATACTTTTCCTCCTGCCATTTTAAAAATTTTAGAAGAAAAGTATTTAATAATTGATGATGAGTTAGGATATGCTTATGTCTCTGAAGCTTTTGATAGAAACATTTTTATTTGTATGTTTTTAGCAAATATAGCTGTTAATCGGGATGATCTTGAAAAAATTGGAGGATCATACTCTATTAATGGAATATCTGCTATTTTTGCTTTAATTCTAATTTTAGGTTTTATGCCTAAGATAACTATTGATGAAACTAATCCAATATTGAGAGATCCTTCATTTGATAATCAAAATATGAGTGTAATTCCTAAATCATGGATGTTGAAACAAGTATTAGAGCCACTTTTTGGACCTCTTATTAAAATAATAGCGTATAGGATAGGTGGGGGTTTATGGTTATCGAAAATAATAGATTCAGAAATTAATAAGAAGATTCATACACAAATACGTTTTCTTCTTCGTGACGTGAATAAGTGGATCCTTGGGAACCTTTGTCGTGTTGAGATTCCTATTTTCGTTGAAATTGCTAATATATTTACTGAAATTACTGTAGGTACCGATACAGAATAAATAGATGATGATTGAATGGTAAGGGAAAAATGGACTGATATTTTACCGAGATATATGACATTCATCAGTCATATGAGGCCGATACTAAGAGAAACGAGAAGAATAATTTTAAACTTAGATCCAGACCTTTTATTAGATATAGAAGTCCTCGATAAAATCCGTCAAGAAGAAGAAAAGAGAAATATTAGAAAAGTTAGGGCACTATCGGAATTTTCAGCAATGTATAGAACTAATGTGTACGAAATTATCAAAGATTTCATTGTTAAATATAGAGAGGATATCCCCATCATTGATATCAAAGATTATATTGTAGAATTCCTATATGAATCAATTGATGCGTTAACAGTATTGCAAAATATCACGAATCCTGATCAAAGAAATCTAGAGGAAACATATTTGTACCAGTTGGTTAAATTTATTGAACTAACTATTTTTTCAAGAGGTAGTAGCATACAAATTATTTATGATAAACTACTGGAAAATTCCGTAAACTATTACGAATGTCAGAGACATTTACTAATGCCCCATACTTATTATCGAGAAAAATTAGAAAATCCTGATTTTTTTGTGATCCCTGGAGTGTCTCCTAAAGTATATCAAATTATCAATAATATTACTTCTTTATATAATTTGGATCCTAATTTTGGAGAATTCCCAGAAAAAGAAAATTATGAAATTCCTATGGTTTTAAAAAATGAGATTTTTTCCCCTTATATTGATTCGATTGCTAATCCAGAAGAAGAAGCTATTGAGAGCATTGCTGAACGAATAGGTCTCCGTATTTTGGATGGAATTTTTTTATCTCCCCAACAAGAAGCAGTCGATATATTTCTCAAAAATAATTTTTTTCGTGAGAGTAAACAATCGGATGGAACAATTAGATTAATTCCTCAATTTAGTAATGAAACGTTAATCTTATACTATTTAGCTTTTGCATCAATGAGACGTGGATTTTTATCAAAAGAATTAATTAATTGGATCTCTATGAATTTTGCGTTTTTAATTTATATGGGGATCTTAAAGTGGAAATTAACAGATGAAAATATATTTTATTCTATTTTCAAAGATTTACAAACAAATGAAAAAGTTTTACCTTATTTAATGAAGCTTGCTTGCTTCCCTAATTATCTAGGATTAGATAAAATGAAAATTAGAGATTCACCTCAATACAGGAAGGAGATTTTTAATTTTATCGGGTCTCAAATTGATAATCTCAAAGATTTTATTAATGAAATAGCAATTTATTGTAAAAAAATTGAAAAAGAAAGAAAAAATAAATAATTAAAAAGCTATGGTGATTAAAAATGAGTAATTCGACTAATGAGGAAGAGGCTGATGAACGCCTTAAATATACAGATGATAATATAAAAGAACTTCTTGGAAGATTTGGAGCAGTATATTTTCCTTCAGATGTGAAAGATTCTATAGAAGACATTATTGGAAACGAAGTACAAAAAGAATTATTAGATGATTTTTTTAAAGGTTTAAAAAAATATGATGATATTAAAGAGCAGTTAAAAAAAGCGAATTTAATTCCTAATTTAACTATTTTACTCTATGGACCTCCTGGTACAGGTAAAACTACACTTACTAGAGCCTTTGCTAAGGAATATAAAATTCCCGTCTGTATTGTGGAATCAAATCGGCTTATATCTCCATTACTAGGAGATACTATTAAAAGTATTACGAGAGTTGTTGAGTTAGCTGCAGATATAGCAAGTGAAAGAGGAGCTTTTATTTTGTTTTTTGATGAATTAGATGCGGTTGGTTCTGAAAGATCTAACATCCATGAAGTTGGAGAAATAAAAAGAGCAGTTATTTCATTTTTACAAGTTATAGATAGAATAAATTATGAAGGATATCCATTAGCTATAATAGGAGCTACGAATCATCAACATCTATTAGATTCTGCAATTTGGCGGAGATTTACGTTTCATCTTTCTTTTGAATTTCCAGATTATCGTATAAGAAAATTAATCATTGAATTATTTATTCAAAAAGTGAAAAAAACTAAAATAGGAGTAGATGAGTCCATACAACTCAAATTAGACGATGAATTTAAAAAAATAGAAGCCATCGATAATGATTTAGAAAAAAAATTGGGACATAGAATATCAGAGTTTGATGATAATCTTTTTTGGAAGGAAGTAGAGAAAAATGATAAGATTGATGGATTATTGAAAATGACTCATGGCTATACAGGCTCAGATATTCAAAGAGGTATTGAAGTTGCTTTATTTAAAATAATGCATACAGAAATTTTAACATATGACATTTTATATGGGTCATTAAAACTTGTAGGTGGAACGGCATCCCATGTTGAAACACAAGATATATTGAGTACTTCAAGACAAGTATCAAATAAAAAGAAAGGACAAGGCCCTCCAGAAATATAAAATTTTATAAATTAATACTTTTGAAAATCTATTGAAGTCAAGTATTATGGAAAACCAACTATTTAATTTTAAAAAAATAAAGGAAATTACAACTCCAGTAGAAATTCTCCAAGGAAATTTGTTCAGATTAGAAAGCATTTACAAAGAATATATTGATAATAAAGATGATGCTATTAAAAATTTCAGTGATCAAGATTTCATTAATCAAATTCAAGAATTAACTCAACTTTTAAAAAATATTAATGAAACTCTAATTAAGGTTTCGAAAGAGAATATTGGCAAATTTATATTTTTTCAAGACGAATTAATCAAAAAATATAAGGATGATTTTGTTCATAAGTTAAAAAAATCCAATTTAAATCATAATAACATTAAAAAAATTGGCCTTAATTTAATTGAAAATAAAAAAATTAGTAAAATTATTTACCAATCTTCTTTCTTATTTTCATTAACGCTTGCTGAATGGTTAGATTTATTAGATTCGCTAAAACAAAATTCTTTATATTTGGCAACTATAAAAAAAGTTGAAAACTATTATACTGAACTTCTTAAAAAAAGACTTCAACAAGAATTAAGTAAAATTCCAAAAAATGTTGATCCTAATTTAATAAAGGATTATGAGAAAAGTTTTCATAACAATCCTATCACATTTAAAGAATTTATTCAAAATATTGAAAGTGAATTAACACAAAAAGAATTAGAAGCTAAAAGAAAAATTATGGAAAAAACCAAAGAAGATGCGACTTTAACTATATTAAAAGAAAAACAAGAAAGACAACTTCAATCCTTTGAGGATTATGTTAAATTATCTGATAAGGAATTTAAAAGAAGAATGCGAAAAAAGAAAAGGGAAAAATTATCCGATATTGTAGAAAAACCTAAAAAAAATAAAATTGAGATATCCGAAGAAGTTTCTGAAAAAATTGAAAAATTTAAGTCTAAATTTGAAAATAATTTTGAAGAGAAATTCTTAATTAAAAAAGACGATGAAATAGATCCTTTAGATTTAATAAGAAAAAGAAAGGAAATGAAAGAAAGAGAATATAAAGAATTTATTAAAAAATTAAAAGATAAAGACAATTAAGATGTGATTTTATATATCCTCAATATTATCTAAGATTTCAATAGGAGATCGTGATATACAAATAAAAGATAGATTTACACTAATACTAGGGAAATTTAAAAAAGAAGGATTAAACACACTTCAAAAAAGCAATATATTAGAAATTTTAAAGGATTTTAACACATTTCCTATTGATAATTTGATTAAAGTTTTTGAAAATCAATCTGAAGAATATAGAGATTTGAATAAATCTTTAAAATTGCTTCAATACTTTAGTGAATATCGAAAAATTGCTAATTATAATTCAAACCTAATTGTACAATATACAAATATCGTTCAATCATTAATCTTAGCATTAAACTATAATATACTTGTAAAAAGAAAAAAAAAATTATTAAAAGAACTAGAATTATCAAAAATTAAAATAAAATCGAGTGATATCGCTGCTAAAACGGACTTATTAAACAAATTGAATGAAAGTATAAAAAAAAATAATAAAAAATTAAAATACCGAGAAAAGGATTTCTTATTTCTTAAAAACCAGAGAGATCAAATACAAAATACTTTAAATCAGTTTAGTTTAAAAATTAAAGAGTTAAATACAAAGAAAAAAGAAGCTTTTAGCCAAATTAATAGCATCACTAGACAAATGAGTGAAAATACTCAAAAAAATAATTTAAATCTCAAATTGGAAGATAAAAATACTCCATCTAAATCCGAAATAATTAAAGATTTACAAAAACAAGCTAAAGATTTCCAATATCAAATAAACCAGACTAAATTAGAATTAAATAAATCAGAAATAAAATTTGATGAGATCAATCCTAAATATGAGATATTAGAGAAGGATTATAATACACTGCTTAAAAAAATAAAAGATGATGAACTACGCTTAAAAAACATACAAATTGAATTAAAAGAAAAAGTTTTGGATAAAAAGGAGGATTTAATAGAGGAAATGGACTATAAGGAATTGGATTTTTTAAAACCTCCACAAGAAATTGAAGGTGAAATTCAAAGAATTGATAGCGATTTAAATAAGATTTCTGAATCAAATAAATATTTAGACAATAAGAATCCTGAAAATTTATTAAAAATTCAAAATAAATTGACAGAAATCAATAAAATTTTAAAAAATAATAAAAATGATGTCTTTATTTCTTTTGAAAATAATGAGATCGAGGATTCAGTTAAAAATTTTAGAAAAATTGAAATTTTTATTAATAATTTTGAAGAACTATTGAATAGATTCTTAATTGAAATAAATTTAACCATCCATTTTCAAATAAAAATCAGTAGTGATTATAAAGATTTTTCTGTTAATTTGGAATTTATTCGATCTAGTAAAGAGAGTTTAGGATTTGAAGAGTTAACTACACCTGAAAAGATTTTTTTTGTAATTATGTTTTATATCTCAATTCAAATTTATATAGGTATTAAGAGTATTATTTTTTCAAATTTATTTATACCCAAAATTTACAATAAAAGAGGTTCTGTTTTTCGAACAATTCAAAAAATAGTACCAGTCTTCGAAAAAGAGAATAATCTTAAGGAATTTAATTTAATTTTTATAATATCGAATTTAGAAATGAAGAATCCAATTGAAAATATAAAAACCGTAAAAATTGAAACAAGTTGAATAAATCATGGAAAAAGAGAATTTTAATCAAATTGTAACAAAGATCACTAAACTTATTTTAACAAATCAACAAAAAATGGTAAGGGAAGAAGACCTCAAGAATTTATGCGAAGGCTCTAATTATGATAAAATCATTAATGAGGTTTACCTTAATTTAAAAAAGGTAGGTTTTGAACTTATAACCACTAGTTTTATAGACCGAAAATACTATGTTTTAACCTCTGAAGGAAAAGACGATAACATTACTCCTAGTCAGTATGGAACTCTTGCTTTAATTTTAGCTCTAAGCAAAGAAGTTGATGAAAATATAAAGGTTGACGACTTAAAAGAGATCTTCTCTGAAGTATGGACTTCTGACGTTAAATTTTTAATTGAAAACGATTATCTAAGAAAAATTAGTATAGATGACCTTGAACTTGTAAAAATTACTCCCTTAGGGAAAGCGGCACTTAAAAATATTATCCAAAATATTCAATTAAAAAATTTACTTGAGGTTTTCAAGGATATAAAGCCTTAATTAAAAAGTAAAAAATTAAAAATTAAAATTTTTTATTCGAGGTCCATTTTGAATTGTTCAAATATTTTTTTGACTCTATCTGCAGATGGCCCAGACCCCCTTACTCCATTTTCATCAACAATAATTTTTCCGTTTAAAATTGAAATAACATTTTGTTCTGGAATATAGTTCACATGTCCTTTAGAAAAGATTTTTGAAATCCTTTCAGCCAACGCTTGCATTGGAAATGGTTCTTCTTCCACACTTACATAATTATAAAATGAGCTTTTTAAAAGTATTTTTGTAAATTCTTTGCTCTTTTCATTTTTAGCATTTACCAAGATTAGGTTTGAATCCTCTGAAACTCCTTTTAATTGACCAACAAAATATTTATCATTATCACAATATACTTTTACTATTTTATCAATTAGAGTTTGCAATTCAGTATTATATGGTCTTATTGACATAGTATATTTGCATTTTATTTTTTAATTATAATAATATTATGTTCTTTGCTTTTTATTATTATTTAGGTTGTAAAATTTAAATTTCTAAAGCTTCTATGAGCTTGGAAATATTTTCTCCCGTTGTAGCACTGGTGGCAATTATTTTAAGATTGGGATTTATTTCTTTAGCATCATTAATCATCTCTTCTAAATTAACGTCTGTTATGTCCAATAAATCAATTTTATTTATAACAGCGATATCTGATAATTTAAATAACAATGGGTGTTTTCGAATAACCCATGGGCCCTCCGTTATTGAAACTATCACAATTCTACTTTCAGCACCTAAAATAAAATCAGAGGGACATATCAAATTACCTACATTCTCAATGAAAAGAATTCCATTCTCATAATCTTTTAGATCAATATTTTTTATGACTTGAGAAATATGATAAGAATTTAGGGCACATTCCCGACCAGTATTAATTTGTATTGTTTTTACACCATGTTGCTGAATTCTATCTGCATCTATTCTAGTCGCAACATCTCCATTTATGACTAAAATTTTATATTTTGTTGATAATTTTTCAGATAAAATTTCTAAAATTGCTGTTTTACCAGCACCTATCGCTCCTACGATATCGAAAGATTTAATATTGTATTTTTTTAGAGATTGATTATTATCATTGGCTAATCTCTCGTTATTCTCTATTAAATCCTCATTCAATTCTATAATTTTAGAGACTTTTTCTTTTTCTGGCATTTTTTAATAACGAGGTCTGTATTTTAACTTAAATATAAGATACGATGCTAAAACCCCTCCTAAATCAGGAAAGTTGTACGCAAAATATGCGGGATCTATTAACAATCCAAAAAGTAATCCTGGTATTAATCTAAATAAGATTAGTACAATTAAAAGAGTTCTTCCTTTCATTCTTACCGGGATAAAAAAACAAAATAACATCATTTCATTATTTGGATTGAAATAAATGATAAATGCTATCAATCCTAATATTGCACCTGTAGCTAAACCTACTGGAATAATGATTAAATTAATCGGGTAATAAATCCCTAGCAATATCCTAATTAAAATATACAAAAGACCTGTAAGGAAGGCGCAAAATATATATAATTTCATTAAAAACTTTGTTCCAAATCTCATTTCGATAGTTCTTGAAATATTATATAAAAAAAATATTAAAATCAATAAAAAAAATAGACCAAAAAAATCTGGTGAAAAACTTACGAATATTGCGGTGAATATCGTCCATAAGTATAAGTTTAAAATGCCAAAAAGACTAAAAGCAATATATTGTGGAATTCCAATCATAGCAAATATAGTCGCTGTAATAGAAAAAATAACTATCATGATTATTAAAAAATTAGTGCCCTTATTTTTTCCTGTTCCAGTTAATCCCATCTCGAAGCTTTTCATTGCTTGCCTTCTTTGCCTTTCTTGTTGCTTTATATAGTTTCTCCTTTCCTTTTCCCATTTAGCTTCGTAATCTCGAGAATCTGGCTTTAAAGTAGCAGCATCTTGATAAAGTGGACGTGCCTCTCTCGAAGTATCAGGTACAAGTGGCGAGTGTTTTAATTCAAAGGTACATTCGTGGTTTTCGGGCAAACGATGTTTCTTACAAAAAGTTCCATTACAATATTTACACTTAAAAGGTAAATAACCAATTTCCTGTCCACAGTATTCGCAAAAAGGCACAATTTTTCAACTGAATTGCTTTTTAAATCTTTTTTTTTATGTCTTATTAAAACAATATTTTAAATTATTAAAACGCAAGGTTTTTTTCTCTAAAGTTTCTGTAACTCTTTATTTTAATCCCGGATAATAAAGCGATTGATCGGAAATCAATACAAAAGTTAGAATTAACATTATAAGTAACGAACTAACCAACAAGATGTAAAGGCTCTTATTCCATTTCAATATATTCTGGCCATCTAGGATACCGATAGGAATACAA
>Ga0209536_100013992_pt1 | contig 11538 bp, 9 predicted proteins | sample DeeMarSeWOR28_12_FD_187461 | JGI IMG/M metagenome (GOLD analysis project Ga0209536, IMG submission 187461) | Marine sediment microbial communities from White Oak River estuary, North Carolina - WOR-2-8_12 (SPAdes) (version 2) | ecosystem: Environmental > Aquatic > Marine > Intertidal zone >... | reverse complement strand
GCATGATCTTTACCTATCCCCTAACAATTCTTTGCGTAACCCACTTACCAGTAGAAGCGTTGTACTTCTCAATTGCTACGTTTCCATTGGAAAGTTTACGACTACGCTGCTGGCCGTTCTTCGGAGTAGAACTATTACCAGGACGAGGACGAGACATGCCCTGAACACGGTTCGGAGGCTCACCCTTAGTGATTCGCTTGTTAGCGCCGTACCACATCGTCTTGGCCTTCGGTTTACCAGGACCCTGGCCTCCACCCTTCTTAGGGCCAGCGGAGTTGTAAGGGCTAGTGGTTTTTCCGTTGCCACCCTTACCTTTAGCGGCTGGAGTTTTCGTCTTCTTGGTGTTCACACCGACGCGGCGACCATTCACATACGAGGCAGTCTTACCGCTCGCCAACTGAACAGTCCCAGTAAAAGCCTTGCCGTTCTTCCCAACAACACCTTTACCCTTAACCCACTTCGTGTCGCTGATGCTCTTTAACTCACTAGCGCGAGTCTTCTGCCGCTTAGTAAGAGCCTTACCCTTCAGGGTTGTGGCCTTACCCATTTGCTTACGAGACAAACCAGTTGTCTTGTAGCCCTTCTTAGCGGCTTTCTTGTAGGAACCGCTGCGATAAACGTCCCCTACTTTGCCGCGCTTTGACAGGTCCTCAGCCATCTACTTCTTCTTTCGGTTCATGCGCCGCTGCTCGCTCAGGGCAATAGCGACTGCTTGTTTACGACTTTTAACAACAGGACCCTTCTTGGAGCCGCTATGCAACTTCCCGGCCTTGTACTCACGCATGACCGTAGCGGCCTTCTTGGCCCTCGCTGGCTTCTTCACAAATCCTCCAATGGGACACGGTGTCCCAAGTGAAGCGCCCCCTCCCCGGTAGTGGACAGGGAGGGGGCTAACTCACTAGGACTTCAGACCAGTATCGGTCTTGATGTGCAGCAGCGCTTCCGCACGGAACACGCTGTAGCCGACCAAGTGGTACCAGCCTACCGAGGCGAAACGACGCAACTTGTCCACAACAGGCGAGACAACGGTCTTCGGCATAGCGCCAAAGCCAGGAGCGCTGCTGTACGCCTTGGCAAGAGCCTCAGCGCCCATCAGGTAACCCTGACCCTGGTTGGTGAGGTGGTTGTTCACGATGATGCGAACACCTTCGTAAGTACCGATCTCACCCATGAAGATGCTGTTACCAGCGGCACCCTCGTTACGGCCAACGGTGTAGCGCCATCCGGTGTCGGTCGCCTCAGACTTCAGGTGCTGAGCCTGGTACGGCGAAACAACAGCGACGTAAGCGCCGCCACGCATCGGACGCACGTTGGCGGCCTGAAGGGTAGCAACACCGTTACGCAGCACCTCACCCGTGAGGTAAGTGCCCGTGCCGCCGCCGATAGAGCCGACAGTCGCGGTGCTGGCATCGTCGTAGGTAACCGAGGTCGCATCAAGAGCGGTGCGAGCCAGGGTATCGACAGACAGACCGGCGTTGTAGCCGACGCGCTCAGCGATCAGCGGGTCCATGGCGATCATGGAGGTTCCACGGATCAGGGCGGTGTTCGTGACAGCCGTGCCGTACTCACGCATAGAAACGGTGAGTGCCTTGCTGGAGAGCGTCACCGAATCAACGTCGATGTTCTCCAGAAGCGGCGTGGTCTGCTCAGCGATGTCATCAACGAACGAGAACCGAACCGAACCGCCACGATGGGTGGTGTTCGACGCACGCACGGTAGCGAACTGGTCAAAGATCAGTTCCGGGCGCAGCGCCGGGTAAACGGCAAGGTCGTAAGCCTTGGTAACGAACTGCGAACCAAGGGTGATGTCCACGACCGGGGCCGGGGCATTGATGGACAACGGACCCGCAGCGGTGACAATCTCACCGGGCGAGTACATGGGGCTGGTGGCGGGACCGTTCTGGTTCGCGCCTGGAGTTCCAGTTCCTGCTGGCATTTCAGTTTTCCTTTACTGTTCGATGCTTGTTGGTATTCCGAATGAACGGGCAACGTCCAACATCGCTTCCATGCCGCCTTCCTCCATCGCTGCTTCCAACTGCGCTAACGCTGCATCCTCAGTAAGCCCCTCATACGCGGCTCCTGCTGAAGCAGACATCACACGCTGCTGCGCTTCCGCGACCTGCTGATATTCACCAGAATCGGTTTCTGCTGGCTGCTGCGATGTCAGGAACCCTGCCTCCAAAGCGGCCTCACGAATCGCCTCCGCTGTCATCTCACCGTCATAACCCTTGATGAAGTAGCCCATCCGTGGGTCATCCATGGGGATACCAGCCTTAGAGAAAGCGAGTTCACGCCTCAAAGACGCTAGTTCCTGCTCCAACTTCTTTGCCTTATTCGCTGCCCGACGCAGACCCTTAGGGGTTTGGTCCTCAGCCAACTCGTCAATGTCGTCGGAGTTGAAGTCGTCATCTGTGTAGTTGTCAGACATTGTTGCCCTTCCCTTTCCTTTACACGACTAACCGGGAGCAGTTAATCGGAGGTTCTGTTTTGGGACACGGTGTCCCGAATAGTTACTTGGTAGCCAAATACACAGCCGGAGCAGGCCAACGCTCCGCTGGAACAAGCACCACAGCCAGCACACCCACCTTTCGGCAGGGCCAACATCGGCACTACGCACAGTATAAGCAGATACCGTTAGCGAGACACTTTCGGGGATCAGCGTGTCGCAGCAGTACCAAGACCCGACACACCGCCACGTTCAGAAGCGAACTGGCCGCCCTCTTGGAACCTGCCGGTCCTGGCCCTAGACGCACGCTCTATCGCACGCAACGACTCCTCATCCTGACCGAACGTCCCAGAAATCAACTGCTGCTGCGTGACGACATCACCGCGCCCCTGCGTGAGAGCCTGAGCGCCAGCGACCCGACCAAACCCTTGGCGGGCTTCCTCCTGAGAGATACCCAGGGAAGCCAGGTTCTCAGCGCCGTAAGCGTCGATGGTGATTCCCTGGCGGGCAGCCTCAGTACCGATGACGCTAGAGGCGTACTGCTTCTCCAGCAGCGGAGTCGCCTTGTCGGGGTCAAGGAAGTACGCGGTCATACCGCCCTGCTCAATACCGTAGTAATCCCTGAATGTGTTTTTAATGTCATCCGGTGCTTCAATCGCTGCCGCCGACGCAAGCATCACCCGATCATTCAACTCACTAGCCGACACCTCATTGGTCAGCAAATCAGTCACAGACCCCATCAACATGCCCTCAGGAAGCCCATAACGGCGTTCTAAGCCACTAGCGGTCCTCTCGTAGTCAATATACTCAGCCTCGCTGATAGCCCTCCCCTGCTTCGCTAGAGCCTCCATAGCGGGGAACCGTTGCTTGTACTCAGGGGTAGTACGGATAAGAACCATGACAGCATCAGCGTCATAGCCCTCCTTGATGAATCCCACAACCCGGTCATACAGGCTAGAAAGGTTGTACTCCGTCAGGAGCGCCTTCATCGTGGCTATGGCGTTCTGTTGCCGCTTAGCCTCCTGAGCAGCCCTCACCCGCTCCTCATACGCCTGCTGCTCACGCATACGCATAGTCTCAGGGTCGGTGTCATAGTTATAGGTTTCTTCTTCTTCAATAGTTCCCGTGGCAGGCTGAATCTGCTCATTAGACCAATTAACAAGACGGTTCATCTCCTGGCCAAACGCAGGAGAACTAATCGCTTCCCAGTCAATACTCATATCAGCCGCCCATCAATCCGAACATCTGCATAACCCGACCAGTCACCGATGTCACCTCATTCTGCGCCGCAGCCGTATTCTCCCAGCGCGGGTCCTGCCTCAACTTCTTCTGAAAATCCCAAAGATTCATAGGAGTGAAATCCCCCTGGTCATTCATGCCACTCAAAGCCTGACGAATATACGGATCATTCAACGTGATCTGGCCAGGATCAATCTCAAACTCCTGCGCCATCGTCCGAATATACGGCGAGGCAAGATCATAAACATTCATACCCATCTTGATCTTGTCGCTATACACAGGGAACAAAGAAGCCGCTTGCTCACGAACATCCCGCTCCCAATCCTCAGCCGTAGAAAGACCGGAAGCGACACTCTTAGCAGCCGACAAATACCAGTTGTCAGTAAACGACACACCATTCGCCATAGCGATATTCCGCAAATTGCCAGCCAAATCACCAGCACCACCCATCAACTGGGCAGCACCACGCTCATCAGGCAGGAAAGTAATCTCCTCACTCAACGCCTGACTCAACAGCATCTGACGCGACGGGTTCTCCCAACCCTCATACACATAACGGCGGGCAAGAGCGTTCAACTCCTGCTCCGTTACATCAGCACCCATCGCTGTCGCAGCGGTACGAACAGCAGTACGCGCATCCTGAAGGCGAGCCTCCCAATCAGCCCCACCAACACTCTCCTGCGCCCACGCGATACGCGCATACTCGTTATTGCTCTGAAACCAATCGCTGTTCTGAACAGCAGCCTGGAACCGCTCAGGAGTCCACCCCTGCTCAATCGCCTGCTCAAACAGCGGCTGAATCTCAGGGACCGAATAGATAATCCCCACAGCAGCCTGATACTCAGCGGCCAGTTGCTCCCGCTCTAACGGATCAACCTGAGGAGCCTCAGTCGCCTCCTGCTGCTTGCGATACTCACGCCGCTCCCGCTTAGTGACCTTGCCATCCTGATTCAAGTCAGCAGGCTTGTACTTCGGAGCCATCAGACCCTCGCCTTCAATGAGTTAATGAACGTATCCAGGTACGTCGTTGCCGCCTGAAACTCACCAGACCCCTGCTGACCGCGAGCAAACTCCTCCGCAAACACAGACGGATTAAACCCACCCTTCGACACGACCTCACTCTCAACATCAGTCATAGCCGCACCCATAGGCGTAGTAGTAGAAACCTGTGTCGTTATAGACGGGGACTTCCGCTCAGCCTTATTCAACGCACTCAGAAACTGCTCCTGCTCCTGAGAATTAGCCCGCCTACCCAAATAACTAGACAAAGCATCATCCACAAGTTTCCGAGCCGACATCGGATCAGTCAGGTTCACCGAACGGGTGCGCTGGCGAGTAGTGACAGGACCCGTATAGCCACCACGTTTACCGCCAACCTTCGTCCCATCCGGCGACACACCATTAGCGGCATCCTCAGCGAGCAACTGAGCCGTAGCATCCAACGCTGTCACACGCATATCCATGTTCGCTGCCGCGTAAGCGGAAGCCTGCAAACCACGGTTATACGCTTTAGCGATCCACGACTCCTTCCACACGCCCTCCCCATACAGGCCATCCATCTGCTTACGCAAAGTCGCCTTAGCGTCATTAGACAGGAAGTAGTAGGACACATCAGCGCCAGCCACATCCATGAAAACGTCTTGCTTCTTCTTCGTTTTCGGATCAACCTTCGTACCCATATACGCCCACTTGGATTCCTTCAAGTAGACCGCGTTCGGGTTAGAAGCCTTATTCACACCTTTAAGAATCAGCGAGTTCTGCGACTGGTTAGTCGTATTCCCGAACTTATTAAAGTTCAGGTCCTGCTGTGGCGGTGCAACCATTATTCGCCTCCTATTGCTGGCTGTTCATAGTATGTCGCAACTTGCACCCCTGGGTCTTCGGGGTTGTCGTCACCATTCAAGAAACGATTAGCGAAAGAAGTCCACTCAGGGTCCTGCTTCAAGAACGCCCGAGCATCATCCCAATACTCACGAATGTCCTCGTTATCGTTATTGTCAATACTGCCCTCACGAGTAGCCAAAGCATCCCGCACAATCTGACGGTGATACAGATACTGCTGAGCGGCAGACCAAATCGGAGTGTTCCCATACTCCTTCATAAACTTCTCATTCGCTAACGCCGCCTGCATCACCGAAATAGAAGACAACGTGCGAGAAGACCCAAACTCCTTGTAATCCTGCCACCACTCCTTGAACAGCGGATTACCAGCCATGCTCGCCAAGAACTGGTCACGCTCAGCCTTCAACTCAGGCGACTGACGGAACGAATTGAAACCCTGCTGCTTCAAGCGAGCCTCTAACTCATCCAACTTAGCGATATACGCCGTCCAACCAGCGTTCGTGCGCGACTGCGCCCACGACTGCTCAGGCTTTTGGCTTTCACGGAAGTTCACATTCACGCCAGGAATGTTGTTAGCAAACTGCCACCCATAAGCAGAATCGTCATACAAAGCAGTAGCAGCGCCACCCATCGTCAGCATCGACAGCACCGACAAGTCACCCAACCGCTCCAAACCAGGCGACACCTCATTAATCAAATCGGCGTGCTTACGAGCGACCTCCACGCTATCCGCATACGGCCCCATACCCGCGTAGTTCTTGCTGCTGGAGAAATCACCAATCATCTGCAACATCGACCCGTACTGCTCGTAAATAATCCGAGCCGCATCATTCGGGTTCTCCCGCTCAATCTTGCGGATAGCCTGCATCAACGGGTCCAACTTCGACTCGTACTGCGGCGGAGTGAAAGCAAAAATGTTCGCCAACATGCGAGAAATAGTCAGACCACGAGTCTTGTTCATAATCTCGTTACGGTCAGGCATATCGTCCCGCTGCCCAGCCATCCACTTCAACGTTTCACTACGGTAGATGAGGTTGTAGTAGTAGCCGAACTGTGCGTTATCCGTACCCTGAACGAATTGAAGTACCTTCTGCGCTACAGGAGGAGTCATCATTGACAGCGACAACGTATCTGGCGCAATACCCTGACCTTCGCCATACAGGTAGTTCTTCATCACGTTCCATACCTGATCTGCGCCTTCCTTACCAAAGAACTGACGCAGCACCTCAGGTGACTCAACGCTGACACCAAAGAACCCATGCTTCATAACCTGAGAAGCAGGTATACCGACAACAGGACCAGGGCGAGGAACAAACGCAAACCCAGACTCAGGAACCACAACATTCAGAGAACCCTTATTGATCTTCCAGTTCTCCATATTGCTTAACCCAAGGGCGTTCTCAACGCCATCAGGAATCAGGTCATGCGGAATCGGGATAATGATGTTCCCATCCTCATCCTCAAACCCAGCCGCGTTTGGGGCACGCCACAAATCAATCAACAGCACCGCTGTCTGAGGATTGTTGTAAATGATCCGACCAACAGTCGTTGTAGAGTTTTGGGCCGCGCTAATAAACGGAACAACAACCTCACCATAAGTACCAAGGTTTGTGCGCCGCTCAATCGTGTACAACCAATCCTTCGTATCCTTCAACGCTCTCGCGTGCGCGAGCCGATACAACTCGTTAATCTCACGCATCGTCACTTCACCAACCTGGCTAGTCAGATCGGTGTACAACTCACCAAGCACTTTGTTGAACCGGACACCGTAGAAAGGCTGGCGAACAAACGTATCTTCAGGCAACGTGCCAAGAATCTTCATACCCGCAGAAGTAGCGGTGCGCCAAATATCCATCGGACTCTTAGCGCCAACTTCTTCAGCGATATTCCCAACGACCGGAGCCAAGTCCTCAATGAACTCACCCTGAGCGTTCTTAGCCCCAACAATCGACTCAATCACTTGACCATTCAGAGTGTCATCCGCTTTCGCTGTACGCATGAACTCACGCAACGTGGCAGACGGAACCAACTGCTCATACCTGTCACGAATACCAGCGACCATGTTCATTGCGTCATCACGATCAAACTTCTTACCCTGCATCAAGAAATCCATGATTTCCCGACCTTGGGTTTCCGTCATCAAGAACTCAACAATCTGATCGTCAGTTTTCCCTTCAATGATGCGACTACCGATACCGCTGTTCTTAATGTCACGCAGAACCGACGCAAGACCATCAAAGTAGCGCGGCATCCCAGGGCGAACATCCTGATACGACTGCTGCCTCATAGCACGGAAAACGCTGTCACCCATGTTCATGCTCAACTGCAACATCGACTGCTGCGTGGCATCTGCCGACAGCATGGATAGCGCGACTGGCGTGAACGTGGACTCAGCATCGAACGCCTGCTGAAGCACCCGACCATCAGGCCCAGGCTTGGCCTTACTGAAGACACGGCGCTTAGCGGAACCCTGTTGCGCGTAGAGAGCGACAGCGATGTTCTCGTCGTCTAACGCTGCGCGACGCTGCACGGAATCGTCGTACAACTTAATGTGGGCACGCAGGTTCTCAAACGCAGACTCGCTCGCAGTATTGATACCGGAGAACTCATCAATGTTAGAAATCCGCACCCACTCACGGTTCAAGTCCGTCAGTTCGGTTTGCCGCATAGCGATCTCGTCTGCGCTCGCACCAGCCTCACGAGCAGCCTTAATCTCAGCCTCTATCTCATCGCTACGACGGAACAAGAAGTCAGCGTAAGCGTCACGATAGTCAGGACCCATCTCAGCGAGCCTCGCACCATCACGATCAATCACAGCACCCAGCCGCGCCGTTTCCTTATCCCGAGCAAGTATCTGACGCTCCAGCCACCTCTGATACCGCTTAGGCATCGGCACATTCGCGTTACCCGCTTGACGCAAACGAGCAGCACCGACAGCCTCCTCAATGCGCTTAGCGTTCCGCAGGGACACGGCCCGGTTACGAACCGAGTACATGCCGTTCTCAACTCCATACCGCAACGGGTCAATAGACGACGTAAACGCCATAGCACGGAACTGACCTTCCGTGACGTTACGCAGCGTGTAGCCAAGACGCAGCAGAACGGATGGCCGCCAGAAGTCATTGAAGACACCATAAATCTTCATAAAGTTGTCGGAGATGTACTGGCCTGTTTCATCCAGCCACTTGTTCATTCCGGCTTCATCCCACAACCGGGCCTGCTTCTCTAGCGCCCGATAGTTCAGCATGTAGGTGCCATTCTGAATGTGCTGCTCCAGCCACGGCAAGGCATCAAAGTTGCCGTCCTGGTCCACAAAGAAACGGCGCTCAGGGTCTTTGATAGAACTCATCGTGTCTTCACGAACCTGGCGGGCCTTACGCAGAATGTCATCCGCTTGCGCCTTTGGAATACCGTGCCAGGACATGATGTCAGCGAACATCGCGTTCTCAACACGATCCAAAGCGAGAGCGGCAGCGTTAGAGCCAGCCGTCGTGTCATTCACGGCATCCATGTACATCTGGAGTAGTTGCTGCTTACGCTCCACGCCACCGACCTGAATAACTGAACCATCGTCCAGGGTGATTGTGCGGGCCTTACCGCTGTAAATCTCAACATCGTTCATTACGGCGCGAACTTCACGGAACGACTCTTGCGCCCCAATGCCCTTAGTCGTTACATAACCAGCCGGGTTCTCCTCACCCATCCACCGCCACAATCGGACACCACGACGGAAACCACCGATACCGAACTCGTCTTTCTGCCAGTACGTCCTGCTAAACGGAGTGCGGCCACGCGACTTCAACTCAATCGCTGTAGAACCATCCTTACGGACAATCGTGCTACCTGTCTCCACCAAAGCGCCACGAGTAGCGGCAGCCTGGTAAGCGGCAGTAGCACGCCTTTGACGGGAACGCTCAACAGCGCGACCAATAGCAGTATCAGCGGGCACACCCTTCAAGCCCTCTGTCTTACTCATCGCACCCCAGATACCACCGATGCGATCAACCTCATCGCCAAGAGCCTTCTGCAAAGCCCTATCGCTCTTGACTAGATCATTAAAAATCTGCTTAGACGCAGCAACACCCTCAGGGGTTGCCATCGACACCGGGTCAAAGTTTCCTTCAACAATATCCACAAATGTTTGATTAGCGTTGTCACGGAACTTAACCGCTAACGCCCACTCATCAGAGCCTTCTTTACCGGCCTTTTCCAAAGCGGCAACACGATCATTAGCCTTATTCGCGGCCTTCTGAGCAATCGACTCCACCCGCTGCATCTCATCAGGATTCAACGCTGCAATCATGGCAAGCCGTTCACGCTCAGACCTAGCCATCGCATCCACAATGTCGGCACGCTTACCAAACAGTTCAGCGCCCGCCTCCGCGTCACCCTTCGCGTACCGGAAAATCAAAGCAGCCGTGTCATAGTCATTAGCCGCATACAAAGCCGACGCGACTTCTTCACGCTTAGCCGCATACCTCAACATCGGGTGGTTGTAGATCGCCTCATAAGGTGTTTCCTTCACACCATCAGCGGTCTTACGAGTTGTCCAATCAACAAACTCAGCAACAGGCGACAGCGGGCGAGTGCCAGCGGTACCACCATTAACAATGCTTGCACCAAGATCAAGTTCCTGCTTCAACTGGGCGCGAGCCGCTGGAGTGTCCATAGCCCGGTCAATCCACTTCAACCGGGCAACCTTCGTAGCCGCGCCACCAATAATCAGCGGGTCAGCGAACACAAACCCAAAGTCAGTAACACCGGAGAAGAACTTTTCCGCACCCTGCTCAAAAACCTTACGGTCCTCAGGGTTAGTGATGTCCCAACCCTCTTGCTGGATTTCAGAATCAGGAGCAAGGTTCGCGCCAAGCGCACCAATCCAGTTAATGGGGCTAGCGATAGTGGCAAACAAGTCACCAGCAGAACCCTCACCACGGCGCAGCCTGCCGACAGACTCACCAATACCACCGACAACGACCTGACCCACAGACACATCAGCCGCTTCATCCCAAGTAAGCGTGCGAGTGCCACCAGGCAAACCAGACAAACCAGCAGCCGTCACCTGAGTCAAACGGTCATAACCCCAACCAAGACCAGCGAGCAGCGAATCCCACACCGTTTCTACCGGGCTATCGCCACCCACATAACCCATGACCGCTGTCGATTTTGTCGGATCAAACGTGTCCGACGTATCAAACAACCGACTAAGGAAACCCTTGACAGCATCAACCGGGCCAGAACCAGCAGCAACTTCCTCAGGGTTATTGACGTACTCACGAGCCTGCGCCTGCTCCTCAGGAGTAAGCACCGCTGACGCTGGAGTGTTCTTCGGAATAACCCCACCCTGGAACTTCCCAATCGTGTTCCCAGGATTATTGATCGCGTTCGGATCAGTCCCAGGAGTGAAACTCATCGCCCCCGCGCCAACACCCTGCGCGACATTCGTAAACGTGTAAATACCAAAATCTTCTGGCTTCCAACCCAAGCCAGAACGGTTACGCCGATCTACCTCAGCATAAACGTCGTAAGTCTCACGAACCTTCTTCTGCTTCTTCTTATCCACCATAAGTAAGCCGGTCCCTAATGCTCACGCCAGTTAAATACTTGATGAACTCGTCACGGTTGTTGTCATCCGGCCACGGCACTTCAGACAGAGCGAAAATAGTTCCCGCGTTCTCCACCCCAAGAGCATCCGTAAACGCCGCCAAATTGCGGATAAACATTGACGAGTTTTGGGAGATGCCTTCTTCCATCCACACCATTACACACCCCTGATGTATTGGATCAGAGTCTTCACGCTGTCAGGTGTCTCAGGGTCACGCATCGTAGGTTCAAGAATAGGCAGCCAACGCTTCAACGCCTGCGCCTCAGTTCTACGCGGGTCATAGTTGGTAAGCGCCTCACGGCCACGACCAGCGCCACGAGCCAACCCATCAGTAATCGGCTCATTCGGTCGCTGCGTTGGGGTAGTCAAACTAGGCAACTGGTCAGGGTACGTCGGCAAAGTTTGG
>Ga0209536_100013991_pt1 | contig 11538 bp, 8 predicted proteins | sample DeeMarSeWOR28_12_FD_187461 | JGI IMG/M metagenome (GOLD analysis project Ga0209536, IMG submission 187461) | Marine sediment microbial communities from White Oak River estuary, North Carolina - WOR-2-8_12 (SPAdes) (version 2) | ecosystem: Environmental > Aquatic > Marine > Intertidal zone >... | reverse complement strand
TCAATCTGGTGCAGCGTTACGACACGCGCAAAGACGCCTGGGTGCAGGCAACGCCGCTACCGGGTCCGCCGGTCTTCGGCCATGCCGGCGGCATCGTCGGCAACACCATCGTCTATTGCGACGGCGTCGCGGTCGAGGTGCACGACGATCGTCCGCGTGACTTTGTCGCGGTGCCGGACTGTTACCTTGGGATCATCGACGATGAAGACGGACGGCGTATCGACTGGCGCAGTGTCGACTACCATCCCGGACTGCCGCGCTATCGCATGGCCGCGGCAGGCGTCGCTGAAGTGAACGGCGTGCTGTTCGTCGGCGGCAGCGAGAACCCCTACAACTACAACGGCATCGGCTATGACGGGCAGCCGTCCGAGCCGGCCGCAGACGCGCTGTTATTCGATATCGACACGCAGAGCTGGCGAGTGCTCGGGTTCGAGGGCGAGTCCACGATGGATCATCGCGGGCTCGTTCCGTTCAAAGGCCAGTGGCTCACAGTAGGCGGCATGGCGGCGGACCAGCGCGTCACCAATCGTGTAACCGCGTACGAGCTTAACTAAAAAAAGGCGGGCCAAAAGGCCCGCCGAACAGCCGATACTGCGACCGGCCTGAGGGGGAATGAGGCTGACTTGTCGTCCCGTACTGAGGGTGCCGGTTTTCATTGCGTATCGGCCCTCGACGCAATTTCATCGACCCGGTCCGCGTAGCTGCCGGCGCGTGTCTCTAGCTGCGACACCATGACGGCGAGCTCGCGAGCCTGCTGCTCGTCGAGCAGCACCGGCATGCCGCATTGTTGCCTTGCCGTGTCCTCGTGGAAGGCATACATCAGCGACCGGAGCGCGTCCGACATGTCCTGCGCCACCTCGGTATCCTGCATCAGGATTCCCATCGCAATCTTCGATACTTCCGCATCCACGCGCGCGCGCTCGAAGCGCGCACGGATCGTGACCCAGACCAGATCCAGCTGGTCGTCGGAGTGCGCAAGGGCATCGGCGAACAGAGACGGAGCCATGTCTGCGACGGCACCGTTCAGTTCGCCCGAAACGCCGGGCTCATTGGCAAGCAGCCGCAGCGAGCGGTCTGCGTGTTCCTCGCGGACGAGAAATATGCCGGTCTGTGCTTCCGTGTCGATCTCGCGTATCAGGTTCTGGTAGCAATACTCGACCGGATCGCTGGCGGCATGCGCCAGTTCGATCTTTGTCAGGTTCTCAAGTGTGACCTTGCGTTGCGTCCATCTGTCGACGTTGGAGAGCAGCCCGCCCTCGGCGCTGAATGCCTCGTACAGGAAGCGCGACACCGCGGCATGGATAGCCTCGGATCGCGTGTAACGGGCGGTATCGTTGGTGACCAGGTTGAGCATGTCGTTCTCCGGCGAAATCAGGCCTACACTCTAGGCCCGCGGGTCGGCGCGGTCTGGTCAATACCGGTCAGCGATTGTGCATATCGCATCAGGCTGCAAAACAGCTTGAGCCATTGCTGTTATTGGGGTTCACTATGCATAGCCATGCTTTACGAACCCACGACACTGGCGAGCGTTGCACGGATCGTCGGCGAAACGCTGCAAAAGGACTACGGTATCGATCCGGCGCCGATTTTCGGGCAGGTGAAGATCGACACGAGCAAGTTCCAGCGGCCAGGCGCGCGTGTGCCGCTGTCGAAAATGACCCGCCTCTGGGATACGGCCGTCTTCGTAACCGGGGATCAGCAGTTCGGCCTGCGTGTAGGCGCACGCGCCGAACCGAGCGATTTCTACGTGCTCGGGCACGCGTGGCTCGCGAGCGCCACGTTGAGAGGCGCACTCGAGCGGCTGTGCCGCTACGCTCACGTGCTGTCCACGGCGATCACCAAAGCGGAGGTCGTGGAGGAAGACGGTATGATCGTGTTCGTCGAGTCGTTTCCCGACCCGGACATCGTGGTCAACCGTACCGCCGACGAGGCCGGGATGGTCGCGTTTTTCAAACTCTGCGAGATCATCAAGCGGGATCCGGTGCGCCCACTGAAGGCGGAACTGATCTTCCCGCCCGACAAGGCTCACGACTATCTTGATGAATTCCTGGGGTGCCCCGTCACCTACGGCAATGCGCGGGAAAAGTTCTATTTTGCGAAGCAGGCGTTCGACGAGCCTCTGCCCGGCCACATACCCGACGTACTGGACTCCACGTCGCGGATTGCGGAGCAGTACCTCGAAACCCTGGACCAGAGCAAGGTGGCGACGGAAGTCAGGCGCCTGCTCGTGCAGATGCTGCCGTCAGGAAAGGCCGACCAGGATACCGTTGCCGGCCGCCTGTACCGGAGCACCAGCACGCTGCAGCGCCAGTTGACGGCGGAAGGCACAAGCTACCGTGACATTCTCGAAACCACGCGCCGCAGCCTCGCGGAGAAGTACCTCAGGGACGGCGACTACTCGCAGGCGGAGATCGCCTACATGATCGGTTTCTCGGACCAGAGCAATTTCGCGCGGGCCTTCAAGCGCTGGACAGGAATGAGCCCCGGGCAATTCCAGAAGACGGCCTGAACCGCATCAACCGGACAGCACCGATTCGCGGATTTCCTCGATCTGGGGCTTGATCGTGCGGGGCTGCTTGCCAAGACAATGCTTGTCCCGGGGGCACGCCGAGCTTCGCGGACAGATGATCGTGGCCTCTCTCTGCGCGCCGTCGGCAATCCAGCCGATATTGAGAATCCGGCCGATGCTGCCGAGCTGCTTGCGGGCTTCGGCCGGGATCGGTCCGGAGCCGCCGTTCGCATTACAGCTGGACTCGATCATGTCGATCGTGGCCGCAGTATCGAAACCCTGGGATTCGAGTGCGGGCGACAGGTCGACGCCGGCGCACAGTACATGGCGGTTGCCGGCGGCATCGCGGCTGCGGATCGACTGGCAGCAGTAAAGCCGCTTGTCGTCGCCCGCGCGCAGCACCGAGATCTGTGACGAAGGTCTGTTCGAGCGGCTGTGCAGCATGCGGAATACGGCCCAGTGCTGGCACGGATCGGAAATCATCGACATATTGCCCCAGGGCAGCGGGATGCCATTGCCGCGGTAGACCGCGCGAAAGCTGCCGGGCGGGTAGGCGTCGAAATAATGCCAGTGAGGGTAGGGCGAGACACTCGGCATGCGGCGCATGACCAGCGTCGTGGTCAGGTCGACCTTGTCGCCGGAGTCGATGGCATACGAATTGCGCGCGAGGAACTGTCGGAACGGCGTCTTGGGGGCCAGTAACGCCGCGGCGAAGTAACTGCATTCGAAATCGCGCCAGGCATAGAGGATGTCGCGCGCATCGACGTTCTGCGTGGCGTCGTCCACGGGTCGTGTCGAGCTTCTGCTGCCGGAGATCTGCGGTATGCGCGCGCCATCGCCGTCGTGAAGCACCTTGTGCGCGACCTGGTTGGCAAGGTCGAATTTGAGCCTCGCGGGCGCCTTTTCGAGGGCGCGATTGAGGTACACCGTGTTGGGCGCGTCGTAGAACGAGCGCACCAGTGACTTGACGCGAAGGTCCTCGCCGCGCTCGCTGGCCGGCGGTTTGTCGAACCAGCGAATTTCGAGGCCGAGGTGTTTGGCGATGCCGAACACCGTTTCGAGGGATACCGGGAACAGCTTGTTGCCGATGTCCTCCGCTGCGCGCTCGATATCCGGAAAGCGATTCTGGTTGGTTTCCTGGTGCGCGCGAATCAAGAGGTGCGCGAACTGCCTCCCCGTCGTTCCGGTCTGGCTCAGCAGCTCCGGGATGGCAAGCTGCAGCAGGCTTTCCGCAAACAGGAAGCCGGGTTCGAGCGGCATGCCGCCGACGGGCGCCTCCGGCGCCGTGTCGATCGCGGTGTCGTCCAGCGACTCGTCGAGAAACCAGTGAACGTCTTTCTGGAATATCTCGGCGATGATGGCGAGCAGGCGCTCCGATGGCACGCGCTTGCCGTTCTCGATCATTGACAGGTAGGACACCGAGGGACCGGCCTCCGGATCGATCTGCACGCATCGCACGGAAAGGTCTTCGAGCGTAAGATGGTTGCGTTTCCTGAGCATGCGTATCTTGGTGCCCAGGAAATGCGATTTTCGCCGGAGGCTATGCGGTGACGACATAAGACTTTTGTGAAATTGACATTGTGAAATTTTCGCTGTGAAATTTCATCAGGTGCCTGCGTACTATAGCGCCTCGAGTGGGTGCTTTCACGCACAATGAAGACTGGATATGGGACGAGGTGTTCGTCATGAATCGAGAAGAGCAGATCAAAAAGCTTGAATCCGAGTGGGCCGAGAGCCCGCGGTGGAAGGGCATCAAACGGGACTACAGCGCTGCGGACGTCGTGAAACTCCGCGGATCGGTCCATATCGAATACACGCTGGCGCGGCGCGGTAGTGAGAAGCTCTGGAATTATGTTCATGAGGACGAGCCGCTGTGCGCGCTCGGAGCCCTCACCGGCAACCAGGCAATCCAGGAAGTGCAGGCGGGGCTCAGGGCCATCTATTGTTCGGGCTGGCAGGTCGCGGGCGACGGCAACAGCGCCGGCGAGATGTACCCCGACCAGAGCCTGTACCCGGTCGACTCCGTGCCGAAGATGGTGGAGCGAATCAACAATGCGTTCATTCGCACGGACGAAATTCACGCGCTCAACGAGGACGACAGCATCGACTGGTTCGCGCCGATCGTCGCCGATGCCGAGGCCGGTTTCGGCGGCAACCTGAATGCGTTCGAACTCATGAAGCACATGATTCGTGCAGGCGCGGCCGGTGTTCATTTCGAAGACCAGCTGTCATCGGCCAAGAAATGTGGCCACATGGGCGGCAAGGTGCTCGTTCCGACACAGGAGGCGGAGGCCAAGCTGCTCGCCGCCCGGCTCGCAGCCGACGTGTACGACGTTCCGACCGTCCTCATCGCCCGCACCGATGCCGATGCGGCGAATCTCATCACCTCGGACTCGGACGAACGGGACCGGCAATTCATCACCGGGGAGCGGACGCCCGAAGGCTTCTTCCGCTGTAACGCCGGCCTCGACCAGGCAATCGCGCGTGGCCTCGCCTATGCACCCTACGCCGACATGATCTGGTGCGAGACGTCGCGGCCGGATCTCGAGCAGGCGCAGCGCTTCGCCGACGCCATTCATGCAGAGTTCCCGGACCAGCTGCTGGCCTACAACTGTTCGCCGTCATTCAACTGGCAGGCGAATCTCGACGACGACACGATGAAGATTTTCCGCGAAGAACTGGCCAAGATGGGTTACAAGTTCCAGTTCATCACGCTGGCGGGCTGGCACGCACTGAACTCGAGCATGTTCCGTCTCAGCCGTGCCTACAAGGCCGAAGGCATGTACGCCTACTCGCTGTTGCAGCAGCGCGAATTCGCCGACGAGCAGCACGGATTCCGCGCGGCGAAGCACCAGTCCTTCGTTGGCGCCGGCTACTTCGACGCCGTGCAGAATACGATAATGCACGGGCTGTCATCGACATCCGCCCTGGAAGGCAGCACCGAGGAAGAGCAGTTCGTCGCATAAATAGACAGGTGTCATGAGCAACAATGAAAAAGGCCGGCAGGAAGTCGGTGGTCTGAAAGTCGACACGGCCTTTTTCGATTTTGTCGAGAAAGAGCTTCTGCCCGCGATCGGCGTCGAGCCGGCCGGTTTCTGGACCGGTTTCGGCGCATTGATCGATGAATTGACCCCGGTCAACCGCGAGCTGCTGGCTACCCGTGACGTCCTCCAGCAGAAAATCGATGAATGGCACCGCGCCCACCCTGGCAGCGACTACGATCACGCCGAATACGTCGCCTTCCTGAAGTCCATCGGCTATCTGCTGGAGGCTGGCGAAGGGTTCACTATCGGAACCGCGAACGTCGACGCGGAAATCGCAGCAGTCGCCGGCCCGCAGCTGGTGGTCCCGGTGAGCAACGCGCGGTTTGCCCTGAACGCGGCAAATGCGCGCTGGGGCAGCCTGTACGATGCACTCTATGGAACCGACGTAATCAGCGAAGAAGACGGCCGGGAGCGCGACGGACCCTATAACCCGACCCGCGGTTGCGCGGTCATTCGCTATGCACAGGAGTTCCTCGACCGGGCTATCCCGCTCGACGGGGCGAGCCATGCGGAGGTTGCCGATTACGGCATGGCCGGCGACGAGTTCGTCGCGGCGGCGGACGGCAAGACCGTCAGCCTCGCCGATCCCGCTGCGTTCCGGGGCCACACGCGAGACGGCGATGCGGTTACCTACCTCTTCGCTCACAACGGCCTGCACATCGAGATACAGACGAATCCGCAACACCCTGTCGGACGGGAAGCCGCCGCAAACGTTGCCGACGTCGTGCTCGAGTCGGCGATCACGACGATCCAGGACTGCGAAGACTCGGTCGCCGCCGTGGATGCGGAAGACAAGGTCGGCGTTTATCGCAACTGGCTCGGGCTCATGCAGGGAACGCTGGACGCGACCTTCGCCAAGGGCGGCGAATCGCTGACGCGGCGGCTGAACCCGGATCGCGAATACAAGGGTGCCGACGGCGAAGCCGTCGTCCTGTCCGGGCGCAGCCTGATGCTGGTTCGCAACGTCGGACACCTGATGACCAACCCCGCGATCCTCGATCGCAATGGCGACGAGGTGTTCGAGGGCATCATGGATGCCGTTATGACGACGGCGTGCGCCCTGGCCAACCGCAAGGTGTCGGGCAGCCTGCCGAACAGCCGCCACGGCAGCGTTTACATCGTCAAGCCGAAGATGCACGGGCCGGACGAGGCGCGCTTTACCGATACGTTGTTTTCGCGCGTGGAAGACCTTTACGGTCTAGAGCGCAATACGCTCAAGGTCGGCGTGATGGACGAAGAACGCCGTACGACCGTGAACCTGATGGAGTGCATCCGTGCCGTGAAGGACCGGCTGGTCTTCATCAATACCGGGTTCCTCGACCGAACCGGCGACGAGATACACACGAGCATGCGTGCCGGACCGATGAAGCCCAAGGAGGCGATCAAGCAGGAGCCCTGGATCAACGCCTACGAGGACTGGAACGTCGACATCGGCATCCGCTGCGGGCTGCCCGGCCGGGCGCAGATCGGCAAGGGCATGTGGCCGAAGCCCGATGAAATGAAGCAGATGATGGACACCAAGCAGGCGCACCCGGAAGCGGGCGCCAACTGCGCCTGGGTGCCGTCGCCGACGGCGGCAACGCTGCATGCAATGCATTATCACTTCGTCGACGTGGCGGCGCGCCAGCGCGAACTCGCATCACGGCCCCTCGCCAGCCTCGACGACATCCTGACGCCGCCGCTTTGCGACCCGGCCACGCTCGACGCTGCATTGATACAGGACGAGCTCGACAACAACGCCCAGGGCATACTGGGATACGTCGTGCGCTGGATCGACCAGGGCGTCGGCTGTTCGAAAGTGCCCGACATCAACGACGTGGGACTCATGGAGGATCGTGCGACGCTGCGTATATCGAGCCAGCACATGGCCAACTGGCTGCTGCACGGCGTCGCCAGCAAGGAGCAGGTGCGCGAGACGTTCGAGCGCATGGCGGCCGTCGTGGACGAGCAGAATGCAGGCGACCCCAATTATCTCCGGATGAGTGACGACTACGACGGCAGCATGGCTTTCCGTGCCGCCTGCGACCTCGTCTTCAAGGGATGCGAGCAGCCGAACGGTTATACTGAACCTTTGCTTCACGACTACCGTCAGAAGCTGAAGGCCAGCCGTTCGGGATAGTTCCATCGCACCACGACTTCTCCTCGTCGCGTTGATCCTGGTACCGGTCGCAGCGACCGGGGAGGATTACGTCACCGTCGCGGTGGCGAGCAACTTTGCTGCGACCGCACGCGATATTGCCGCCCGGTTTGCCGAGCAATCGGACTACGACATTCGCATCACCGCGGCCTCGACCGGGAAACTCTACGCCCAGATCGTCAATGGCGCGCCCTTCGACGTATTGCTGGCGGCTGATGCCGAGCGGCCGCAGCGCCTCGAGCGCAGTGGCGCAGGCGTCCCCGGAACGCGTTTCACCTATGCGCTCGGCGCGCTCGTGCTCTGGTCGCGGCAGGTCGAGGACTGCCGGGCGGCGCTCCATGGTGACGACGGCGGGCGTATCGCGATCGCGAATCCCGAGACGGCGCCATACGGCGCTGCCGCGAAATCGTTTCTGCAGCGATCGGGGCTGTGGGAATCGCTGCGCGGTCGCCTGGTCGTCGGCGAGAATATCGGGCAGACCCTGCAGTTTGCGGCATCCGGCAATGCAGAGCTCGGCTTCATCGCTCGTTCGCAGCTACAGGCACCGTCGCTACCCGCGGCATCCTGCAGCTGGCCGATACCGGATACGATGCACGCCCCGATCGACCAGCAGGCAATATTGCTGCAACGTGGCGCGGCCTCGGCAGGCGCGAAGTCGTTTCTCGCCTTCCTGCGCGGCGATGCCGGACGTGCCATCATCCGGCGCCATGGATACAGCTTGCCCGAGGTGAAGGAGTAATGGCATCGACCTTGGGGCCCCTGCTGCTGTCGCTGCAGCTGGCCGCTTTGACCACCGTGATCCTTGTCGTTCTGGGGACGCCGCTCGCCTGGTGGCTGTCGCGCACGCAGTCGCGCCTGAAGCCGGCGATCCAGGCTGTCGTGGCGTTGCCTATCGTACTGCCGCCGACGGTGATGGGTTTTTACCTGCTGATCGTGCTTGGGCCCTACGGCGCGATCGGCCAATGGTGGGTCAAGGTAAGCGGTGAAGCACTCACGTTCTCGTTCACCGGGCTCGTTATTGCCTCCTGTTTCTACAGCCTGCCGTTTGCGGTGCAGCCGTTGCAGAGCGCCTTCGATGCCCTCGGCAGACAGGAAGTCGAGGCGGCGCGCACGCTCGGCGCTTCGGAACTCGATGCGTTCTTCACGATCGCCGTGCCGCTTTCCGCGCCTGGTTTCCTTACCGCAACGGTACTGAGCTTTGCCCACACACTCGGCGAGTTCGGTGTGGTGCTGATGGTCGGTGGCAACATCCCCGGCGAAACGCGCGTCGTGTCTATCGCGATCTACGATCATGTCGAGTCGCTCGACTATGCAAGCGCGCACCAGATGTCGATCATTCTCGTGGTCTTCGCGTTCGCGGTGCTGCTGTCGATGTTCCTCGCCAACCGCCGGCTCGAGAGGCGGTCGCGGTGAGCAGGCACATTTCCGTCCGCTACCGGCTGCAGCGCAGTGACTTCTCGCTGGACGTGGACGCCGATATTCCGATGCGGGGGATCACCGGCGTGTTCGGCGAGTCCGGTGCGGGCAAGACCGCGCTGCTGCGCTGCATTGCCGGACTCGAGCGCGACGCCAGCGGCCGCCTCGCCGTCGCGGACGAAGTGTGGCAGGACGACAGGGTGTCGCGCCCCGTGCACGACCGAGAGATCGGCTATGTGTTCCAGGAGCCGCGTTTGTTTGCGCACCTGAGCGTCCGGCAGAACATCGAGTACGGTCAGCGCCGCGGTCGACGCGAGGATGTCGGTTTCGACGAGGCCGTGGAGCTACTCGGTCTGCGCGACCTGCTCGATCGCCGCGTCGATACCCTGTCGGGCGGCGAAGCGCAGCGCGTGGCGATTGCCCGGGCGCTGCTGCGGTCACCCCGTGTCGTGCTGATGGACGAGCCGATCGCGGCGCTCGATCGCGTGCGGCGCGATGAGATCCTGCCGTTTCTAGACAGGTTGCACTCGGCGCTCTCCATTCCCGTTATCTATGTGAGCCACAGCATCGAGGAGGTGATTCGCCTTTGCGACTACCTGCTCGTCATGGAACGGGGACGGATCGTCGCTGCAGGTGAGATACAGGAGGTGCTGCTGCGCGCCGACCTGCCGCTGCTCGGCGGCGAGGAAGCCGGTGCGATCATCAACGCCGAAGCCATCGACCGCGACGTCGGCGATGGCCTGACGAAGATCGGCTTCGACGGCATCGAGATGTGGGTTCCGGGGACCTACGAGACCGGGGCGCCGCTGCGGCTGCGTATTCGTGCAAACGACGTCAGCCTGAGCCGCGAAAATCCCGGTGCCTCGACGGTTCTCAATGTGCTCCCGGCGTCCATCGAGTCCATTCGCGACGATGGCGAGTCCTGCGCGCTCGTGCAGCTGGCGATCGGCTCGGGCCATGTTCTCTCGCGGATCACGCGCCGGTCCCGCGCCCTGCTGGACCTCAAGCCGGGTGACCGGGTGCTGGCGCAGATCAAGTCCGTCGCCGTCAAGAACGCGCCGGCCGCCGGACGCTGATCAGAGGACCGGCGACGCCAGCCTCGCGAGTCTTGCGGCGACCCTGAACAGGTAGTTCTTCTCGTCGAACTCGCCGGTTTGCATGCGGCGGGACTTGCTGAAGTCTTCTTCGAACATGGCCTTAACAGCTTCGGCAAATTCCTGTTCGACGACCACCGCCGTGATCTCGAAATTGAGCCGGAACGAGCGGTTGTCGAAATTGGCGGTACCGACCGTAGCTACCGAATCGTCGATCAGCATTACCTTGCCGTGCAGGAATCCGTCCTGGTAGCGGTAGAATTGAACGCCGGTCGAACCGACTTCGTCGAAGAACGAATAGCCTGCGAGAGTAACGAGAGCGCTGTCCGATTTTTCCGGGATCAGGATTCGAACATCGACGCCGCGAAGTGCGGCGAGCTGCAGCGACTGCACGATGGCGTCGTCCGGAACGAAATAGGGACTCGCGATCCAGATGCGCCGCGCCGCCGCGTTGATCGCCTGTGTGTACATCAGGGAAGCGGTTTCGACCTCGTCGGCCGGTCCGCTGGCAATGACCAGCGATTGCGCATTGCCGCCCGGGGCAGGCGCGGGTTCCCAGTTGAGATCGTAGAGTGTCTCGTCGGCAGCCCAGCGCCAGTCTTCCACGAAAGCAATCTGGGCGCCCAGAGCCGCCGGTCCGGCGAGTCGCATATGCGTATCCCGCCAGCGGCCGACGGCCGGGTCCCTGCCCAGGTATTCGTCGCCGACGTTGTGGCCTCCGATCCATGCTTCGCGTCCGTCGACGACGACGGTCTTGCGGTGATTGCGAAAATTCAGCTGGAATCGGTTGCCGGATCCCTTGCGACTGTGGAACGGCAATATGGCCACACCGCTGCGCCGCAGGTCATCGATATACGATGCCTCCAGGCCCAGGCTGCCGATTTCGTCGTAGAGAAAGTAGACCTGGACGCCGCGGCTGGCTGCGTCGATGAGCCGTGACTGCAGTTCGGTGCCGAGATCGTCGCCGCGCACGATATAAAACTGCACGAGCACATAGTCCTGCGCAGAATCGATGCCGGCGAAGATGCTCTCGAAGGTGGTTTCGCCGTCGATCAGCAACTCCACCTCATTGCCGCCGGTGAAAGGCAGGCGTGCGAGGCTTTCGGTGCCGCGGATCGCCGCGTTCTGCCAGTCCGTCGCAGCGACCAGCTGCTCGACCCCTTGCCTCGCGCGCCGCCACAGGTCATCGAGGCGCTCGTCGTCGGCGCGCCTCGCGACGACGTAGCCCTCGAAACGGTTGCGGCCGAACACCCAGTATGCCGGCACACTGACGACAGGCACGATAACGAGGGATACGGCCCAGGCAATGGATCCCTGCGGCGTGCGGACGTTCATCAC
>Ga0209536_100013990_pt1 | contig 11538 bp, 26 predicted proteins | sample DeeMarSeWOR28_12_FD_187461 | JGI IMG/M metagenome (GOLD analysis project Ga0209536, IMG submission 187461) | Marine sediment microbial communities from White Oak River estuary, North Carolina - WOR-2-8_12 (SPAdes) (version 2) | ecosystem: Environmental > Aquatic > Marine > Intertidal zone >... | reverse complement strand
ATTATAATTTTATTCTTTTTTTTCTTTGATTTTTTTTTTATGTTTCATCTTTATTTCTCCATTTCTTATATTTCGGCTCACCTAGAGAAATCTTTTTAGCTTGTTGTACTATTTCAAACATTTTCTTAGTTCTTCTAGTCCATGTAGGATTACACTTCTTAACTTTCCACTTATCTTCTATCATCATTAAAGTTGGTTGATAATAAGGAAGTGAATTAATAATTTTTCCCTTAATGTAAAAAGCATAACCCCAAGCTTTTTTAACAGCTTTATCTTGTCTTTTTCTTTTCTGATTAGTAGAGTCTAAAATATACTCTAAACTAATCATATGTTTGTAGATTTTTTCCATAGTTTTAGTTATAGGACAATAATTACATTTTTCGAAAATAGGTTTTAAAGCTCTAAATGTTTTGTCGATAACATCTTTTTGATCTTTATTTAAATGACAACCACATTTATTACATTCAGGACAAATATAATATCTACAAGTATTACAAAATTTTATTTTTTTAAAAATAGAATCGCAAAACCAACAGTTAGCTTTTAATCCAAATTCCCATTTTTTTTTAGGTTTCATTATAATGTTAAATCAATCCATTTAACTTTTTTATCCTTAACAAAATTAGTCATATTCAATAAACTCGAGGCAATATTCCAAAACAAAAATAGCTTCTAGAGATTTTAAAATCTCTAGATCTAATAATGATTCATTGTTTTTTTCTTTTGTCTTTATGCTTATTGTTTTTGCCCCCCCAATCGTTTATTATTTCAACTTGCACCCAATCACCACAATAGCCTATGCCCCTATAAATAATGAGAGTCATTTTGTTTTTCCCTGGAGTTTGGTTTGTCCTGGAATAAGAAATTTACACTTATGCTTCTCTTGTTCTGGTTCTCTCCAACTAACACCATTAAAACTATCGTCAATATGGATACGATCAACATAATTCGACTTAGTTAAATGGTAAATATAACAGCCAACAATACAATCCTTTTTATCTAATATTTCCATGGCCAACTTCTTATCCCAACTCATCAACTCATCAATATAACAATAACAAGTGTACATTCTGAATCGTTTATGCCTCCAAATAGGAGGATCTTTAAAACCACAACTAGGGCATTCTCTTATTAAGCATCCCTCATTTTTTGATTTATTACTCTAGGATCAAACTCAGGAATGCAAATACTATAAAATTTGCATTGTTCTCCATCTATACCCTCTTCACAACTTGATCTATCTTCACAAGGAAAATCAGATGTAATAAATTCTTCTTTTAATGCTTCTAAATTCATTTTTCTTTCAGTTCCTTTAATGCTTTTTCTATTGTCATATTAGGTTGTTTTAGCCATTCTTCAACTGCTTTGATTATGTTAGGATGTAAGTAAAAATCTAAACTGTATTTTTGTAGAAAATATTTTAGTTTCATTTTTCTTGCAATTCCTTCAAAAGTTCTTTTCTTGAAATAGCATCATCTAAATAACATAATTTACAATTCATTTTGCAAAATTGTTTACATAAATGAGAATCAATAGAAGGTTTTTGTTTTAGCCATTCTTCCACAATTGGTTTAAAACATTCGTTATATTCTTCAAGTATTTCATTCATAAAGTCTTTTTGCTCTTTTTTACTCCATTGAGCAATATAAATTTCTTTTAATTTCATTTCTTTTTTTTCCTGAAAATATTATCAACGCATTTATTCCGGCAATGGCATTCTAAGATTTCACAGTTAATGCATTGTCTTAATTCTTTATTTGATAATTTTTTAGCCAAAAAATAAGCACCTTTCAACATGGTTTAATCATTATGTTGTGTGTGTCTGTGTATAATATCTCGAGGTTTTTGTGACAATGGGGGCATTTATCAAAGAATCTAGCTTTCAATGGCATAATCTTTTGAGCCCCATTTCAACTTTTCTTTTTTGGCAAATGCTTTCAAAACTTCGATATTATTAAACTCTAAACTATTTAGAAAATAGTTTAAAACTACTAGGTCAAAAAAGAATTGCTTATCTGATTCATTCATTTTTATTCACTACCTTATTATTCATTATTTTCGCATACTTGAATCAATATTGATCTAATAATGGTCATGTGGTTTTGTATTTTATCTATTTGTTCTTTTATTTTAAAAAATTCTTTTTCTGTTATGTTCATTTTTAATCATCTTCAAAAAGTATTCCGAAATGCTTTAAGATTTTATGACCCCATTCGAGACCATGAATAACCGATAGAATCACAAGTAAATTAAATGTCCATGCTACCAAATCTTCAATAGCTACACTATAATAAAAAAAGTCAAGTGGTGCTTGCAAAGTCACTATTTTATTTCACCCCCTTTTTCAAATTCAGGTTTTAATAGATAATAATTCCATAAAAACCCAAATTCTTTTTTACTAATCAAATCATTTTCTAAATAGTCACAAAGATTTAGTTTAATAGCTAAATCGCTTGTGTTTTGCAAAATTCTTATTTTATTCAAATTTTTACCCCCAATTTGAAAGGATTAAAGTTTATTGCTGAGACTATTTAAGAATTATTCTATAAGTGAACAACATAAAGACAAATAGCTAGAGGTTATTGTTCTACACAACTACAAAAGGCCTTAGTGAAATATACACATTGCAGAAATTGACATTTTCACTCTTTTTTCATGGAAAAAAAAATTGCTGGCAGCAAAACGAAATTTACATTTTTTTGTTTAAATTCTGTACGACACAAAATACAAGTTTTTTCCATCAATGTGATATACAGATCAGATCATTAGAGTCATGTTGTTGTAATACATTTCTTTTTCTCTTTAATTCAATCTCTATTGCATGGGCAATTCGATAAAGGCATAACGTCAAAATTATTTGCCCCTGAGACCCTCAAATACTGTGTATGCACTAAAAACAGCATAGACTATTATTATGATCATATACCAAACATTATTTCCATAAATATCAAGTCTTGCATATAACTCAAATTCGTAAAGCATTGAGAGAATAAAAACAAAGATTCCGGCATATTGAGTTAAATACATTGCGATTAATCCAAGAATCATAAAAATTACCATTCCAATATAGGCATATTCTCCGAAAAATATTTCTTCAAAACTTAATATTAAATCTGGTGTTGGAGTTGGGCTAGGTGTTGGGGTTGATGGCATGATATCAGAACCATTAGAAAAAAACATATAGTCAAGACGGATTGTAAACTCTGATGCCGGATTACTTGACATAACCATTAAAAACCTATCCATACAAGACCAATCAGCATTACTAGCAATTTGTGTTGCTATTGCTTGAAAATCTATAAAACCATAGTAATTCCAACCGACCCAATTATCATTAAAAGTCACATAGTAACCGTCTGTTGCATTATTCATAAAACGGAATTGTATTGTTTCACCTGAGCCATTGCCATAAAACCAAAACCACCAATTAGACCAAATGCTCAAGTCAATATCTTCATAAAATCTGTATTCAATGTTTTGATATTGAGACCCAGAGGGCACTAAAATAAGCTGTGCTGTGTCACCTGTGAATTTATTATCTATATCGTTTTGCAAGCCCCAAGACCATGTGTTAATGAAATTGCTGAACCAATCATCAAAGATTATAGTTCTATCATCTTCATACTCTAACGCATTGACAAAATTGTTAATTGAGGGGGTGACCAAAACTAAGAGAGAGAGAGCTATAAAAAACAAAAAGGAGAACGTCTTTATTTTTTTACTAATAATTTTAGCCAAACCCCCCAAATAACCATGTTCGCATTAAACCATAGCCAATTAATGCAGATAGGCAACCAAATGCTATAAATTTTACTGACATTGCACTCATAAATCCATGATTGCTTATGAACCAAGCCGGCAAAACAAAACCCAGAATAACCATAGTTAAACCGGCTAATCCTATCATAGTCCATGTGTAATCCCATGTTGGTTCAGGCTCAGAATAACCTAACGCAGAGACAACAAAACTTTCCCAATGCTTATCAGTCGGATTATTATATGCAGTAGTGATTAATGCCCCATAATATGACCCAACATTATAAAATCTAGGTGATATTGCATAATTCGAGACATAAACCCCTGATATATGCATATTATCCTCTGTTAATACTGTAACGTAATCTTCCCATTCATCAGTAATCGGATTTAATTCAGCAATAGAGACGTTAAGCCAATCATAACCGGTATGAAATGTTTGGAATGAACAGAAATAAGAATCTGCATCTTTACTAATTCCAATATTAATTGGAGTGAACATATAACTTGAACCATCAAAGACAATATCTGAGCTAATCAAATCCAAATCACCCCCACTAACATCAATTTCAAATAATTCACTTCTTACGATCTTTGAATCATCAGCATAACATAATAATAATTCAGTACCATAATCTTGTGGGTCATAAGTATTTTCTGAATATGAGACAGTAGTCGGAAAATAATGGTTGTTTGTATCTCTCCAATAATTTGCATTAGAATCTGATACAACAAAACGAGACCCAAAACCCCCTGATCTAGTACAATAAACACCGTAAACTCTAGCCGGTGTTGTAGACTGTGCAGTCATTAAAATTAAAACCGTATCTTCGGCAACCAAGTGCATATCAATATATTGTGCAGTCATTGAGTATGCAGTCAAATTAAAATCATATCTAGTAAATGAGGGTGATGCAGTCAAACCATTGCTTTGAGCAAACCAACAAAAAAGGCTATAATCCCAAGTTGTTAAATTTCTATAAGACCCTGCAATAATCACTTTATTATCTTGATCTATAATACAAGCCGATGAAGTGCCATAACCCCCCCCTGTGCTTATAGTCCATTGGTTAGTTGTTGGAGTTGCTACATCATCTTCAATCTCTAAATGGTAATATCTAATATAATCGTTGCTTGTTGATGTGTCGGCAACTTGGCAAACATGAACAACCTCTAATTCACTATCATAACAAAATTCTGGTTTAAAATGTCTTGAGTAATCAGTACCCCCCCCTCCATCTGCAAACGTGCCCCCTCCAGAATTTGCCCATGTAACTCCATCGTCATCACTAACATAAAGAGTCACACCCTGAGCAACACTCCAAAAATATGCATCATTCTCTGATGAGAAAATAAATTGATTTGTGGGTGACATAGTATAACCAACTCCATTATCATAGACATCACCTAGATAAGTAGCCCCAGATATTGATGCATGAACCGGATTTAAATTGATCAAAAATAAAACTATTGTTAAACCTAAGACTATCAGCATTTTTTTAAGTTTTTCTTCTCTCTCTTTTTGTTTTTTAGACTTCTTAATTTTATGCCCCCCCTCCTCCAAACACAGAACCAATAGCTCTCAACACTAAAATAAATGAGACATAGGCAACAGCGACCCAGAAGGGTACAGCTAGAATAGCATTTAAGATTGGGTCGATATCCGGCATTCTAAAAAATAAAATCATGCCTACAATATCCCAAGCATTATATGAAGTGTTCACCTGATCAAATTGGATTCCTAGCCAAATACTTAGACCCCCTTTACTCATAGCATCTTCCCAACCTGAATATGTGCCGGTATCAAAAGAAAATATGATATATACTTTAAATTGACTGTGTTCTGTCCATCTTCCTATAAACCTTTCATCTTGAGTATAACTACTATTATCTAGACTCTCCATTAAAAGAGCATTTTGAAAATTTGCGTCATAGTAATAACCGGTAGAATCAAGCCAATCGCAAGGCTCGAGCCTATACATAACTAACCATTCAAACCAATACTCATATAATATAACACTATGACCATTGGCACTATAAGAACCGGTTAATCGCATACTGCGACCCCCAAACTCAAATTGTATATCTGTTGAATTTGTGACTGTTGTGTTATAAGATTCTGCAATATATAGCAAGTCGTGGCTTTCCCAACCATCAGGATATGAAACGCTTGCTACATCTCTTTCACTAGATGGCAATAATGGTTGAGGCATTAAAACAATAATGAATGCAAAAATTCCTATGAATGTTGCAACAAGTATAAGGATTCTAGACTCTGAAATATCACCCAATTATTAACCCCCAAACATTCCCCTCATACTATATGCGAATAAGAGAGCTATTAATAAACCGGTAACTAAAAGAATCCAATAATGAAGCCAGCCAACGCCCACAGATATCACTAACGCAAGTATTGTGACTGCAAGCTCGGGGTATATTCCTTTTTTTCTTTTGTTGATTAATGCAATAGGCAAAACCATGCACATGACCAATATTGCACTTAAAACCATGCCCCCCACAAAGCCCTGATCATCAAATCCTAATGCCTCTGACATATTGGTGTTCCAATCAGTCAAATTTAAAGCACTAGACTCTGTTGCATAGACAACCGGTATAAATAGAGATATCACTAGGCAAATTAAAAAAAAAGGGGTGATGAATCCATACCTAAGATATGGATTGGTTGTTTTTTTCTTAGGCAACTATCGGCACAACCTTTGATTATTCCATCTTTGAAATGGCAAACGCACCTGCAACTGCAACCAATAGAATCGATGCATAATACACTAGGGGCACTAATCCAACTAGAGCACTAGCTCCCTCTGCCCCTGTGAAATTCCATGTGTCATCTCCACTCATTGCTTCCTCAACTTGTGTAATGACTGTTTCTGCCATTGCAAGCATGGTGATAAGGATTATAATTAATCCAATAGTTGCTTTTACTTGCTTATTTACCAAGTAGACACCTAACAATAAACTATTTATTGACACAGATTATAATTCTTTTGTGTCAATGTATGGGGGTTATGGTATGTTTGCCGGTTTTGAAGATTTACCTAATACAGATGTTTTAATTAGAACCACTAGAAAATTAGCTCAAATTAAAGTTAAGATTCTGCAAGTTAATGTTTTTGTGATTCTTGAAAATGGTGTTGTTGGCTCGCTTCAAATAAACTCTAAAGATTTTAATGGTGTTTTAAACGATAAAACATTAAACAATCTTAAAGTTAGAATCTTGACAGATTTTAAAATGTATGGAGATATAGAAAATGACAAGAATAAAAATATTACACATTAAAGGAAAAAATATAGATATTGAGAAAAGAGACATCACAAAGGAAGGTGATGCAGTCAAATTTAAAGAAGGTGATAAAATTCCTTTTAATTCTGATATGATTTTTAATTTAGCAACTAAAAGTTTTAAAAATAAAGTGGCTATAAAACGCAAGCCGGCATTACTCTATAATTCCGGCAAAAAAACCTTTTTAAAAATTGGTGAAAATGATGAGACAATAGAGGGTATTACTAATGAAGATAGAAGGCAATTTACGTTTAGGTCTCTTGCTAGGGCACTAACAAAAGTTAAGCCAATCAGCATGACCCAATTTATCATTATTATTGCTTTACAAATGGTTTTAATTGGTTTGGTTATTCTCTCAATTAGAGGGGGCATACCATAATAAAACCGGTTGATTTTGTTAATAGATTTCTTGAGGCATTAATCAAAAAAATAGAAGGTGTCAAAGATATCAAGAAAAAACTTGATTATCTGGGTGACCCTTCAAACATTCATGGATTAAGTGATTTAGAACCTAGACAAATTGATGCTTTAAGTGGCATGATCACAATAGGTGATTTATACCCTGAAACAATGAAATGCCTTAAAGATTTTGCTTTATTATATATGAAAATGTCACCTTCAAAACAAGGAAAAAGAGCTGAATTAATAGCTCAAGTTATGATGCAAGTTGCCCCAGAACAACCTAAAAGCATCACTCAAATTAATACCGGATATCAACAAAAAGAAGGGGGTGAAAAATCTTAAAATTTGGAGATATCCAAATAAAATTTACTCTTAAAAAAGATAATGATTTAGCCACATGGGTAAAAATGGGTCAAAAAATCTGTTTAAGTGTTTTTAGCATCTTAACCGTTTTTAATCCATTTTGGCTTATAATAGTTGCATTGCTCTTTATGGTAGATATTGAGATAGAAGATGAGGGTGATTAATGGTTAAATGTCCTAATCCTGATTGTAAAAGCGAAAATACAAGAGAATATTATGATAATAGAGTAGTGGCTTTTATGGTTAAATGTGATGATTGTGGGCATATTTTCACTAAAAGAGATAGTGAATTAAACAATTTTTATGATAGAGGGCTTTAAATGGATTTAATAACTTTTGTTTTTTACTTTATTAATTTAATGCTTATTGGTGTCTCTTTTGGTTGTTTTGCAGATTTATATTCTGAGTATTCATATTTATTGGCTAATGCACCGGTTGTAACATTGGGTCTAGATAAATTTTATATGTTTATGATGGGGTTATGTGTAATTTTCTTTATTTTTACTATTATTGTAATGGTTGAATGGGAAGATAAAAAAAATGGATAGTTATGTAGCATTGATTATCAGCTTAATTTTTTATTCTTGCTCTTTTGTAGTTATGAGCTTAAATTTTCTAAGTTTCAACATTTCAAATTTTTTGCTATCATATTTATTTTTAGGTTTTGCATTAATGGGAGTTTTTTTTAATCTGTATTATTTGAAATTAGCTGATCAAGAAAAATATAAAGAATATGAGGTTTAAATAATGGTAAAAATTAGTCAAGAAGATTTTGAGGCAACCAATTTTTTAGCCGGCATAGTGGGGGCACATCACCCATATTTGAAACGTCTTGCAATGGTGTCTCAAGATGAAAGGGAATTAATGAGCTATGTTGAATGTGCCAAAATAATGATTAAACAAAAAGAGGTTCTTGAAGCATTAGGTGATGGCATCACAGATAAAGAAATGCTCGAGTTTTTAGAGAAAATAGTTAATCCTTTATTGGAAAAATTAGGTTTGGCTAAATTCAAAATGGGTGAAATATCACATCTTGCTTGTAAAATTGGCTCTAAACCAAAAGAGTATGTTGGAGACTTGCCAAAAGTATGAGGGGCGATTTTCTAAGTTGTTTAAACATGATTTATGGTAAACCGGCAAGTGTCACAGTTATTAAAGGAGATTGGAAAACCGGTAAAACAAATTTTGGTTTGTATCTTGCTCAAGTATTAAAAAAATGCAATTTGGTTCAACAAATGGGGGGCAATATAGAATGCTTCAAAGATTTAAAAACTCGAGAGAGAGACCCAAAATTCGAATTTATTGATAATTTTCTTAGACTTGAAATGTGGGGGTATACACCATTTAGAAAAGTCTATATTTTTGATGAGGCAATAAAAAATGCACCTTCAAGAAATGCTATGACCAAATTAAATAAGAAATGGCTCGAGATCATACCTGAATTATCTAAAATGAGATGTCATTTAATCGGCATCACTCAAGAAGATGAGTATATAGAGAGTATTTTCAAGAATAAAAGATTCCTTCATGCTGAATGGAATAAATTAAACTATTCAAAATCACACCCCTTTTATCGAAAAGTGGTTACTTTAAAGAGTAGCAAATATTTTCATGGAATTAAAAAGTTTAAGCCAATTCCAAAGACATCTTTACTTTATGACCCATACCAAACAGCAATAATGACATTAGAACCTAAATCAAATACCATAGATGGTTTACCAATGGAAATTAAGATTGCTTTTGACTATGGAGATGGTTTAAGTATGCAAGATATAAAAGAAAAATATAAATTACCAACAAGAAAGCAAAGCACTAGAGAAGTAAGAAAGGGAATATGTAAGGTGAAATACTTGTGTCTTGTGTCAAATCATTTGCGTAGGGTTATAGAGTCACGACCTGTGACACAATCTGATCAATCTTGATGTTTAATTACTCAAAAGGTGCATTTTGGGTAAAAGTATTTTAGGGTCTGAGATATCATAATTTTATAGGCGATCTCTATGACTAAATACAACAAAAAAATAACTACGTTAATGTATCCAGATGAATTTAATAGACTAATTAAAGAAAAAAAATTTCTTAAAGATTCCTATTTAGCATTTATTATTGTATTATATTATACCGGTATCAGAGTGTCAGAGGCATTGAATTTAAAAAGAGAATGCTTTAAGCGAATGGGAGATAATTTATATATTGATGTGGGGCATAGATTGAAGGGTTCAAAGGTAACCCCCCCTTTGATCATTCCTTTATCAAAACCCCACATCAATTTTTTAGTTCAATACTATCTCTTTTTTGAAAAACCAAACGCTAAAATATTTTTATTCAGTCGAAAAACTGCATATAATATTTGTAAAAGATTTTTTGGATATCCACATTATTATAGATTAAATAGAGTTACATTATTTTTGATTCAAGGTTTCACAATTCCACATATCAAAACATGGTTCGGGTTAAATGCAAAAACCATTGATCATTATATTGGTGTTGCAGATATGCATAAGATGAGTAAATCATTATGAAAAAAAAACTATTGCAGATATTACTTTTTCCATATTCACTTTTTATTTTCATTGTTGGGGGTTTGATGTGTCTTATTGACTTTGAAGATGATGACTGCAAACCTGATGAATATATAGATCATTAAGAAGATTGCCCAAACAAAAAAAGGAAAATTAGTAATTCTAACTTGATTATAGAATTCATAGGTAGCTATATAATAAAATATTAATGTCCAAAAAAAAAGGAAAATTTTATCTAGATTGTCTATGTCTTTGTTGGTTATCTTCAATAATATACACAGTCCAACCTAGCATAAAAACTAAACAACCAAATGGTAATATTGCTAACTTCAATATTTTATGCATTTTACCCTACCTTTTTTATTAAAAAACCCCTACTCAATTTTTCTATAATGGCATATTTTACAATATCGGTAAGACACCCATTGATCAAGAAGATTGCAATAACAAGACATTGTTTTTAATGAGATCACGCCCATGTTTTTGCATTTCTTATTCTGGGTTTTTGACAACAAACTCGCCCTCAATTTTCCAATTATGCACAGCACAAACTAGGTTGATATATTCTAAGGTTCTATCATATGTTAATCCTATATTATATTGAATCCAATTAATCAATTTCTTTAACTCTAGCTTTTCTGATTGTGCAAAACTAGATGCCATTTTCTTTGATATTTCATTGAGTCTTTGAGTCTTTAAAAAAGATGCATCACGCCTAACGATTTCACATACCCCCTTTTGAATATACATTAATAAATTAATATACATAAAAAGATTATGGAATATAATTATATTATATATTATTATATAATATATTTCTTCTAGAAAATAGAATAGAATAGATATAGATTAGTTATTATTTTTTTACTCTTTGTGTATATTAATATTAATTTATATACGAAAAATTATGAGTGACTTACATGGCCTCTTTCCTTTATTACGCCCCTTCTTAATGACAAAACAATTATGAAGCTCTCTATCTTTTTTAGATAGATACCTTTGATATTTTCTGCAAAAATATTTTTTTCTCATAAATACACCATAAAAGCGAGTTTAGTTCTGGGGCAATTACTACATGAATCTTTAATACATTTAGTCCCTAGAGGGCAAACTCTAAATTTTTGATATATACCCAATTCATCAAAAATTATAATTTTATTCTTTTTTTTCTTTGATTTTTTTTTGGTTGTCAAAT
>Ga0209536_100013989_pt1 | contig 11538 bp, 10 predicted proteins | sample DeeMarSeWOR28_12_FD_187461 | JGI IMG/M metagenome (GOLD analysis project Ga0209536, IMG submission 187461) | Marine sediment microbial communities from White Oak River estuary, North Carolina - WOR-2-8_12 (SPAdes) (version 2) | ecosystem: Environmental > Aquatic > Marine > Intertidal zone >... | reverse complement strand
CGCCGAACCCGTCATTCCGGACGAGTCCGCCTACGGCGGGCGAGATCCTTGGTTCGACAGGCTCACCACCCTGAGCGAAGTCGAAGGGGAATCCAGTGAAGGTTAAATATAATCATATTCTTCCTGGATCCCGGCTCGCGTCCCGCTTTGCGAAACTTGGCCGGGATGACTAATTGTGGCGCAGTCTCCCAGGTATTTCCGCATGGACACTAAATAAAATTCCCCCAACCCCCCTTTACAAAAGGGGGGCTATCAAACCTATAAACAATCCAGTTTCCCCCTTTGCCAAAGCGGCTCGACATGAGCTCGTTGAATGTGGGGACCGGGAGGCTGTCCGACAATGTCATTCTGAGGCGTGAGCCGAAGAATCTCAGAGGCGTAAGTATCTAGGTTTGTGAGATTCTTCGTCGCTTGGCTCCTCAGAATGACAAACAAAGCGCGAGTTTCCAAATGGACACTAATTGAGTGCAAATATTTAGCGCTAACGGTTCTAGCTTTCAAGCATGCATGAAAATATGGTATGTTAAATATTCGATGAATAGGAGGACATGCTTCCAGCCCGGATGTTTCATGAATTGCAGTCGCGAGACCGTGCAGATGGGCGTGCCACCGGGCAACCATCCCGCGGTACCGCGGGATTGGACCTGAGGCGTACCTGAACGGTACGTCGCAAGGTGCGACACCCGAGGACGCCCGGAAGGACGGCCATATCCGCGGTCGCAGTACGTAATTCATGAAATATCCGGGCTTAGCAAACGAAAATGGAAGAAAGCACCAAAAGAGAGCTTGAAGAGCTCATAGGCCAGATAAAATGTCCAAAGGACTTTGTCTGCTATAGGTCTGGATTAGAAAAGCTTTGCAAAGCTGAAGACATTGGCATGAAATCCTTTCTTAAGTGTTTGGAAGAAAACCCAAGAGAATGCGTGTTTTCACAGGGTTACGCTGAATCTCATTATTGCACCTGCCCTCTTCGTCGCCACATCGCCAAAAAAGAGGGCAAATAAAGGCCATTTCGCATATCAGATTTCTCAATTCGCATTTATCATTGAAAACTCACAGATAACATTAATTGAAACATTTGAGTAAAATGCCAGATGATAATTGATAAATGCGCAATGTGCATTGTTTCTCCTCACCTCTGACCTCTAATCCTCGTCTCGCCCCGTTCCAACTTCCGCGTTCTCGTCTTTGGTGCCTAGTCCCTAGTGCTTAGTTCCTAGTTTCTCCCGTCCTCTGTCCTCTCAGCTCTTTCCTCAATCCTCCATGCTCCCTGCCCCATGCTCTTATGTCCTATCAAAAAAATGGGCTTTTGTATTGAAATCCACTCCCTCTAGAGTTACGCTTTGTTTATGACCCTCTTGGGCCAAGCTAACCGTTGATTGCACTAGCGAAGCTTTTTCGGCAAGGAGGACGAGGTTAAATCTGTCAAACTTACATCATCCCATGAATCTTGCGGGAGGAGGTTCACCATGGATGTCATCACTTCCAACAGAATCAAACGAGTTTTATTGCCTATCGTGGTGGTCTCTCTGATGCTTACCTGGACGACTTCAGCCTCAGCCTTCGATGAAGTCAACAAAAATTTCTTCGGCGTTGCCATTAAAGGATATGATCCGGTGGCCTATTTCACTGAGGGGGAGGCGGTAAAAGGCAAGAGAACATTCTCGTACGTTTGGAATGAAGCCAAATGGTATTTTGCCTCTGCTGCCAATCGCGATCTGTTTGCCTCAGATCCGGAGCGTTATGCCCCGCAATACGGTGGCTACTGAGCTGGGACCGTTGCTGCCGGCAAGGTTGCCGGTGTTAACCCACAGGCCTGGAAAATCATCGATGGCAAGCTCTATTTGAGTTGGGACAAGGAAGCTGGTGATAGATTTGAAAAGAACGCGGCCATCAACATAAAAAAGGCTGACGAAAATTGGGAGAAGCTTCGCACTCAGAATTGATCGCTCAGAGCTGAAGCACCGTCAATAGAGGGATTCTACTCACTCAAGCCCTGCCTTGCGAAGCCCCTCAACCAGAGCAGCGCGATCCGCTGGATTTCTAAACGCACTTCCGTAAGACTTTGTTTCAAAAAAGGGATCCAAGCGCAGAACCTTCTCCGCCGCCTGTCTGGCCTCTTCAGATCTGCCTAACTGGGCATAAGCGGCGGCCAGGCCGAGATGATGCCCTACGAAATCCGGCTTCTGGCCAACACCTCGTTCCAGTATTTTTGTTGCGTCTTCGTATCTCCCCTGAAGGTAATATGCCAGCCCCAACTCCATGAAGTCACCCGGCGAGAGATATGGATTGAACCTCATCTCAGTCTCCCTTGCCTGAATGGATTCCTCCGATTGCCCTGAGTAGAGCAAGACCGAACCTAAGGTGCCCAAGCTTTTCGCATCGTTGGGGTTTAGTTCTAGCGCCCGTTTCAGCTCGCCGGCGGCAAGATCATACTGGGCCCAGCGGACATGCAACAATCCCAGCAATCGATGAGCGGAGGCGTTGGCTTCTTCTAAGGCTAAAGCCTTTTGCGCCAGCTCGTATGCTCTCTGAAGCGCTTGGTCCGGAAACTCGGTCCAGCCGTAACTGGCAGCCTGATAGTAATAGGCGCCCAGGGCGACATAAGCCGAGGCATACTGAGGATCTAGTTCGATCGCTTTTTTGAACATTTGACGTGCCTGGCTGTTCATCGGACGCGTTTTGTGATCAAAGTAGTGCCAGCCACGGAGCAGATAGTCGTAAGCTTCCAGATTTTCGGTCTTTTTGCGCAGTACCCGAACGCTCTCAGCCTCACTAATCTTGATAGCCATCGTTCTTACGATTGTTTGGATGATCTCATCTTGCAAAGCGAAAAGGTCTTTTAGATCCCGGTCGTAACGCTCAGCCCAGAGGTGATGGCCTGTGGTGCCGTCAATGAGCTGAGCATTAATACGAACCTTCCCACCCATTTTCTGGACACTGCCTTCCAGGACATAACGCACCCCAAGCTCCTGGCTCACTTGTTTGATTTTCACCGGTTTACCTTTGTAAGTGAACACCGTGTTACTGGCGATGACGAACAACCGGTTGAATTTAGAGAGGTCAGTAATGATGTCGTTAGTAATCCCATCACTGAAATAGTCCTGCTCCTCATCGCCGCTCAGATTTTGGAACGGAAGTACAGCTATAGATGGCTTGTCGGGCAGGGAAATCGGTTTCTCTTTATCGGAGATGAAATCCATCTCCTGCTGAACAGGTCGCAGCGAGAAGTTCCAGATTGCCAGCCCACCGATCCCCACAATAATAACTGCGATCAGGGCCAGCAATCCTTTCTGCCACTTAATCCCCCTCTCCGCCTTATCTCTATCCACTCTCGGAATTGTTGCCCCTGGCTCCAGCCCCACGCGGTAAACCTGTACAGGCTTAGGGATATTTTTGACGGTGTGTTCTCCCAGATATTCACACTCCAGGGCAAGCTTGTTCTCGATCTGCTCATAAGCGCTTCCGGAAATACAGATGCCTCCTGCTTCAGCCAAGCCCTCTATGCGGGCGGCTATGTTTACCCCATCGCCGTAGATGCGCTCTCCATTCTGAATCAGATCCCCGAGGTTGACGCCAATGCGAAACTCCATCCTGCGTTCCTCAGGCAGTTCGGCGTTGCGCACCTTGAACTCTTTCTGAACTTCAGCGGCACACTGGACCGCATCTACCACACTGGCAAACTCCGCCAGCAGGTTATCCCCGGGAGAATCCACAACCCGGCCTTGATGATCGCCGATCATCTTGGCCATTATTTTCCGATATTCGGTTATGGTCCGGACTGTGGCAACATCATCTGCGCTCATGAGGCGACTATAGCCTTTGACGTCGGCACTAAATATAGCGCAGAGTTTGCGTTTTACGCGCTCCTCTGTCATAACAAAATCGACCTTGTTTGAGCTGAAAAAGATAGGGGAAAGCTCGATCTATGTACTTCAGCCCCAAATCTGTGCTGAAGACCTAATTTATAATAACCGATCTGTTTAGTAGTAAAAAAGATTTATTGTATTACCTTCAGTTTGCTCAACAGAGGTTGTACATCCACAAAGGAGTTGGCAGTTTAGAAGTCTACGGGGTTTCAAACAATTCCACAACCATTAAGCTACCATGGCTTAATCCATTCCTCCTGAGTTGATCAAGTTGATCCCTTCCCTTCTGACTTTTGTGGTAAAATAAGTGTTCCTCTGCACTGCTTGTCAGATCAAACCTTGCCATCCGACCACAAATATTTAAGATAGAATATACCCGATTGCCAATTCCATCATTCCGTAAGGAGAGACTCATGAAAATGTATATTGCCGGGCAGTGGACTGAAACCCAGGACAAGATCCAGGTACTAAATCCCTTTGACGGCAGTCTGGTGGATACCGTGCCCAGTGCCGGCCCGCAAGAGGTGGAGCAGGCGCTGGAGAGCGCAACCAGAGGAGCAGACCTCATGGCAGAAATGCCAGGTTATGAACGCTATGAAATACTCATGAAAGCAGCCGAGTTGCTCAAAGAACGCCAGGAGGACTTTGCCCGACTTATCTGTCGCGAATCCGGCAAGGTTCTGCGAGAATCCAGATTCGAGGTCACTCGTGCCATTGAAACCATTGAACTGTCTGCGGAAGAAGCAAAACGCCTCCGCGGGGAAACCATCCCTCTCGACGCGGCTTCCGGCGGGCAGGGCAAATTTGGCTTTACCCTTAGAGTACCGTGTGGCGTGGTGGTTGCCATCAGCCCTTTTAACTTTCCCCTGAATCTCCTCTGTCACAAAGTTGCACCTGCCTTGGCAGCAGGCAACGCGGTGATCGCCAAACCGCCCACAGACACGCCACTCACCGCTCTCCGATTTACTGAATTACTCTTGGAAGCGGGTTTGCCTCCTGAGGGTATTCAATGCATCACCGGGCCTGGCGGTTCGGTTGGCGAGCAACTTTGTGGAGATCATCGGGTCCGAAAAATATCTTTTACAGGAAGCCCCAGCGTGGGCGAACGCATCTGCCAGATTGCAGGCATCAAGAAAGTCACCATGGAGTTGGGGTCCAACTCGCCCCTGATAATCATGCCGGATGCCGATATTGAACAGGTCGCCCGGGCCACAGCCGCCACCGGCTACGCCAATGCCGGTCAGGTATGCATCTCAACTCAAAGAGTGTTGGTCAACGAGGGGATTTATGGTGACTTTCTGGATGCCCTCAAACCTGTAGTGGAATCCATCACCACCGGCAATCCCCTTGAGGAACTGACCCAAATGGGGCCTATGATTCGGGAGGAGGATGCTGTGCGGGTGGAAGCCTGGATTAATGAGTCAGTGAGTAGCGGTGCCAGACTTGTCACCGGAGGGGGCCGCCAGGGAAACCTTGTTTCGCCTACAGTGGTAGCCGACGTGGATGCCAGGCAGAGAATTTCTTGCGACGAGCTATTTGGGCCGGCCGTGGCGGTCACTCGCTTCAACGACATAGATCAGGCCATTGCTCTGGCCAATGATTCCAAGTATGGCCTAAGCGCCGGAATCTTCACTCGCAACCTGGATTGGGCCATGAAGTTCGTGCGTGAGGTTCACAGTGGCAATCTCATGGTTAACTGGGGGCCGCAGTGGCGAGTGGATCTTATGCCTTATGGAGGGCTCAAGCGAAGCGGATTTGGTAAGGAAGGTCCCAGTTATGCCGTAGAAGAGATGACAGAACTGAAAATGGTGGTATTACATTTGTAGAGGTCTGGAGTGATGGAGTATTGGAGCATTGGAGGAATAGAAATTCCAAATCACAATGACTAAGGTTTCAGTGTTCCCCGCTGCCGCTTCGCTTCAGACGGAATCTTCGACAGGTTTCAGCTTTTTTGTTTTTCTTCCCTGACACCTGACACCTGAAACCTGACCCCACCATTACACATTACCAGTTGGGGTGGATCATTGAGCAAGGAAGCTATGAATCTTTGCGGAAAGGAAATACGCGTTACGCGGCTTTGCAGCCGAGCATACTCTAGCCACAGTTGGATTGCTCTCACCTGAGAAAGCGAACACCCATCTTGTACAAGCTCTTCTCAGCACCCGCATTGGTCTTATAAGACCACACAACCTCAGACGGCACCTCCAGAGAGAACCCATCAGAAAATTTGATAGTTAAATCCACGCCTTCCCTCGGGTCTAGTGGACGCTGGCAACAAATTAGAGCACCATCTCCACTAAGGTTGCTTGCTTTTCCTAACATGGTGCCTTCAGATGTTTCCACCGTAACAGAACATTTTAGGTGGTGTCTAATGAATTTCCTTCTTTCCTCTTGCATACACTCCCCCCACTCTTAGCAATCATTGACAGGGCTCTTTGCATGTAGAGCGTGACAGCGGAGAAGATAATGACCGAACCCCAATGAGAGAGACTTGTCAGAGATCAAACGCCTCGATCATCTTTCTTCTTTCCGGATTAGGACATTGGGCTAGCTCTGAAGTTAGTGCTGCTTCGTGTGTAGGCAGTTTTACATCCGGATATCGACAAAGGAAGATACCATCTACTTCTTTGAATTCTCTCCCACCTGCAGAGATTTCGGAGGACTTGGCCAGTATTTTAGCTTTTACATAGCAGCAGCGATCATTGCTTGCTGGGTATGTTCTCGCCAAGCAGTACTTGCGCACAAATCCCAGGTCTTCAGAGTCCGTCTTGGGCCATTTTCTCATTGCAATCACCCTTTCTGGGCAGCATTTCACCGACTGCCACCCCTCTCAGACTGCCTCGAATGATCTAGTGAGCATCACCATAATGTTTGGGAGGCTCAAACGGCCGTTTTACCCCAGTCTGAAATGCTTCCATAATTGCGAACCTGTGGCACTTGTCGCAGAGAAAGTACGTTCCCCAGGGAATAAAATACTCTCTCCTGCCTAGCGCTACGTAGTGATAGCTGGCTTCGCAACTGTCGCACTTTGTGCATGGGTCGGTTTTCATTTTTGGTTTCCTTTCCTCTCGGTGGATTTGCTTGGGTGGACGAGCAGGAAACCAGTTGGACTTTGTGGGTATTCGCTATCGCGGGGAAAGCAGCATAACTTCAAGCCAAGTCTTTTGATTGTCTGGAGGTGAAAATCAATCTTCTTCTGAGCACAAGGTCTTAATCTGGTATGGATCTATAAGAGCCAAGAGTTCCACCGGAAATTCAGTTTCGTTTACTTGATAAATCCATGTCTTTTTCCCTTCTACAACCCTTGCATTTTCATAGGTTGACTCCGTGCCGTTTAGCAGGACTAATTTGATTTTCTTGCCCATGTGGATACCGCCAAATCTATTTTAAAGGTACATCAAGCTTGTTTCAGGGGACATGTTCGTTGGTAGTACTTATGAGCAACTTGTATGCCAGGTCGCAGGCGGCGGAGTGAGATTTAAGCGATCAATTTAAGGCTTTGATATATTAGGATATTTTCCGATTAGAAAACATTCACTGGAGGAGAATCTACCAGGTCATTTTCGAGAACTTGCCAACTAAGTTGGCAACTTTTTAGATGAGAAAGGAAAATACTAGTGATTTGAAACAATTGGAGAATGAAAACTTGGTTACCAGGCGGTGCCAACTTGGTTGGCAAATTTTGGTGTGCGAATGGGGTCAGGTCTTGAATTATAAGCTTCTGGTTGAACGCAATTCATGGCCATGGTTTGACTGCATATAACTGCCGGGGAAGTATTAACAGGAAGTTTGTCGGAAGCTTATAATTCAAGACCTGACCCCTTTTGGCCTTTGTAGATCACCCAGGTCCGGAGAGTGGTAAACAGGTCCACAAGCTGGTAGAGATAGCACCAGAAGCAGAAATATTGTCGTCATCGCTCGCATGCCAGATTCCATGCTAGTAAAGGATCACAATGCTAGCCCGGATGTTTCTATCCTTCAGCTGTGGATGCCCGCCGCACAGCCAATATGGTAACATCATCATCCTGGGGTGCGTCGTCAATGTGGGTGGTCAGGTTTGCTATGATCTGCTCTAGTAAATCTGATGCAGAAGAGAAAGGTTGCTCAAATAATAATTGCAGTCGCTCTTTAGTAAATAGCTGATCGTGGGGAGAACGAGCGTCAGGGATTCCGTCTGTATAGCCAACCAAAGTATCACCCGCTCCAAGATGAGCCTGCTGAATTTTAAACTCAGCGTGAGGTATCACGCCTACTGCTGGCCCACTTGGACTAAGAGTCTCCTTCACGCCAACTGGGCCAATGATATAAGGAGGTTCATGGCCAGCATTAATGTATGTTAGCGAGCCTGAAGCCGGGTCCAACACGCCGAAAAAGAGCGTGGCAAACATACCCGTCTCGCCATGATTTTTGGAGATGTAATCGTTGGTGAGCTGAACGGCCTCGAGGGGTTCTATCCGGCAGGAATCTGCCTCCGTCTCATCGGCGGCTGAGCTGACCAGATTGGCGAGCGCTTGGTCGCCTAGAACACACAGTCCATCCAGGGAAATCTGACCCGAGAATATCCGGATTAAGCTTCGGAAAAGAGCCATAAAGAGCGCCGCGCCTACCCCTTTGTCGCACACATCAGCAATAACTAAACCTATACGGTCACCGGGAAGCTCGAAGACGTCGTAGAAGTCGCCTGCCACCTGGCGTGCCGGTTTGAAAAAAGCAGTGATTTCCCATCCGGATCTATGCAGTAATTGAGCGGGTAGAAAATTTGTCTGCATCTGCCGACCCCGTTCCAATTCGTTGTTGAGAGCTATCGAATAGGCTTCAACTTTCTCGAGACTCTCTTGCAGTGAGTGTTCAGCCTGTTTACGTTCACTAATCGCTTCTGATATTTGGTTGAACATTTGCATAAACGCCGCTATAACCTCCCCCAACTCATCTTCGCGGTGAATGGAAGCAGAGTAGAATGCGGGAGCTTTTTGATCCCTTTTAATTGCATCACCCGCACTGATCAGATCACCTCGTAGCTTGAGAATAGGAGTAACCACGATCGGCTTCAAGGCAATCAACGCCCCCAAGGTAACGAAAATTGAGATGATGACAACCAGACCAGCAATCCGCCGAATGAAACCATATAAGTCTTGCTTTACTGAAGATGCATCATGGCGAATGATCAGGGTGTAGTCCCGTCCTAACTGAGTCGCTGACCACACCACATCATATCGGGAGCTATTTTGGCTTTGGGAATCAATTAGATCAGATGTAGCAATTTTGGGAAATGCAAGTTCGGGCTGCTCGCCAAATATCCCAATATTCTTTCCGTCTGACCTGTAAAGCGCTCCTCCCAGAATAGGAGAATTAGCTTGGAGCTTTCTCACCTGATCCAGTAGTTCTTCATCAGATACACCTGGAGTGGTTAGCTCCATAATGACAGATATTTTCGCTGAAGTAGTCTCTCTCAGTTGTGATAGAAGCTCTTGCTTACGATTGTTGTAGGAAGGAATAAGAATAATAGCTTCAATCACAATAACGCTTACAAAAACCCATAACACTATACGGCGAGATAAGCGGGCTGTCGGTAGTTCTTTTAGCTCTCTAAGAATATCTGACATTAACTTTCTCCTGCCCCTGGACACTCCGACTGGGCACTACCTTCAGAAACGTTGGCTAGCCCGGATATTTCATGAACTGCTGTCGCGAGACCGCGAAGATGGGCGTGGTACCAGGCAACCGCAGGGTGTTGGTTCCGAGGCGTACATGAACGGTACGTCGCAGGGGCCGACATCCGAGAACGCCAGGAAGGACGGCCATATCCGTGGTCGCAGCAAGTAATTCATGAAATATCCGGGCTAAGGGTGAAATCTCAGTCCCTACCTTTGCACGAATCTGCCCGGGACCCTTATAAGTAATGTAAATTACCTGATATTCTAATCTTAACAGAATCTATCTAACTAAATAAGATTTCTGGAATGAATTTTTCTTCTCCGGCTCCTACTACATTGCTGATCGCTTAAATTAGTTAGTCGCTTGAGCGGCGAAACAGTTACAGCCAGATTAAGATTGTGGCTGGTTAGAAATGGACCTCTTACCTACGAGAAATTCTGTGGGGCTGCGCTCAGGTCCCACTCTAAAAAGAGAACGGCGGGTTCCACATATTGTGCCGCCTTGTTCTTTCAACAGGCTCACTAGCTTGTCTTTAGCCAGCCAATGAAGGCTTTATCCGATTACACATGGGCAACTCTGTGTCGCTGTCAAGCAACCCCACGGCATGAGCTGTGGAAACGGCTGCAATGAGCAGTACAATAAGACCTAACCGAAAAGTCTTCATAATGAACTCCTTCATAGTGCTCGTAGTCCGAGCACTAAAGCGCTTAAGCTGGTTAGTTTTCCTTGTTACTTGGTAGGGATTAATGTAAGTCTTTTGATGAGATATTCAAGTACTCGAGAGGATTTATGAAATCAGGGAGAGAATTAAATCTCGATAGAGCTCAGCGGCGAGTTTTACCTGCGGAAACGAGACCGACTCTTCGGGGGCATGAGCCTTCTCCAGTTGCCCTGGCCCGAGGAGGATGGGCTTTACTCCAGAGGCCCATAACCGATTAGCATCGGAATGACTGGGGAATGCCTGGGGGTCCCAGGGGAGAGAGTGTTGGGAGTAAACAGTCTGAAGGGCTTCCACCACTGACCCTCTTTGTGGAAGCTCATAACCAGCTTCGATGGTGACAAGTCGCATGGCTATATCAACAAGAGATTTTTTTTCGCTGGCTCTGTCTACTATCTCCTCCAACTCCAGGGCAATATCACCTATGGGAGCATGGGGTGGCAAGTGAACATCCAACCAGGCCTCACACCAGTCAGGCACGGCAAAGCCCGCCTGGGTGCTCAGAAGATTGCGGATATTGTAAGTGGACTCAGGCCGGTCGTTCACCATATATTGGGAAATCTGCAACAGTAAGTCGAGCATGGTCTCAATGGGATTTTGATCTCGACTTGCCAGAGAGGCATGAACTCTCTTACCCTGGGCACTGAGCTGGATTTCCAGATAACCATAGTTGCTCAAACACACCTGTAGATCCGTGGGTTCAGCGATGATTGCCCAGGGGAAATGGAATTCCTCCACGAGTCTCTCCGCGCCGTCCCCCTCTTCCTCCTCGCCCACCACCAGAGCCAGTGCCACCGGCAACGGATGGTGACCAGCCTTCCACAAGCTCAAGTAGGCCTCCACCATGGCAGCACAACCCGACTTCATGTCAGTTGCGCCGAGCCCAATTATCTGATCGTCCTTTTCATCGTAGCCATAGTGCTCGAGATCATACGCCACCACCGTATCCAGATGGCCGATGAGCGCCAGAAGGACTTCTCCTGCCGGCGGGACCACTACCAGGTTGTGGCGGCTGTCGTCCACTGACTGACGTATTACCTTGAGGCCATGTTCTTCTAGGTAGCCGTGTAAGTAGGCGAGAATGTCCTGCTCTTTGCCGGAAGGACTATAGATGTCTATCAGTCGTTGCAGGAGTTGACGCAAACGTGGTGAATTTATCATTATGCCTATTCCCTCAGCTCCGCATACTGTCGATACTAGATTTCGATATCCACTTTTATTTACTAACCACAGAGACACGGAGAGCACAGAGGGAACTATATTTTTTGCCCGATCGGGAGACGGCGATCGGGCAAA
>Ga0209536_100013988_pt1 | contig 11539 bp, 9 predicted proteins | sample DeeMarSeWOR28_12_FD_187461 | JGI IMG/M metagenome (GOLD analysis project Ga0209536, IMG submission 187461) | Marine sediment microbial communities from White Oak River estuary, North Carolina - WOR-2-8_12 (SPAdes) (version 2) | ecosystem: Environmental > Aquatic > Marine > Intertidal zone >... | reverse complement strand
CTGCGAGGTCATCGGCTCGGGCAGCCTCGAGTCCTCCATCGGCTGCCTCAGCTACGGGACAACCGCTACCATCAATGTCACCCATAAGAAATATGTTGAGCCCATACCGCTGCTTCCGGCGTATCCCTCGGCCGTACCCGATTATCACACCGTCGAAGTTCAAGTGTTCCGGGGCTATTGGATGGTCAATTGGTTTAAAGAACAATTCGGCCATCTCGAAAAACAGGCCGCCGCCGAACAAGGACTGAGCCCGGAGCAGCTGTTTGATAAACTTGTGGATGATATTCCGCCGGGGTCCATGGGTTTGATTCTGCAGCCCTATTGGACGCCGGGATTGAAAATGCCGGGCCCTGAAGCAAAGGGTGCCGTCATCGGCTTTGGCGATGTTCACACGCGGGCCCATCTTTATCGTTCCATTTTGGAGGGGTTGGCTTTCGCCCTCAGAGAAGGCAAGGAGCGTATTGAGCGTCGGAGCCGCACGCCCGTTACCAGCTTGCGCGTATCGGGCGGCGGCAGCCAGAGCCGAAATGCCTTGCAATTGACGGCGGACATATTTGGCTTGCCGACAGCCAAACCGCACCTATATGAAACATCCGGTCTGGGCGCAGCCATCGATGCCGCCGTCGGATTGGGACTGCACAAGGATTTCCAAACCGCCGTAAAAGCCATGACCCATGTGGGCGCCGTATATGAGCCTGACCAAAAGAACCACAAGATATACGATGCGCTTTATCGCGACGTTTACAAGAAGCTGTATAAGCGACTGAAACCTTTATATGAACGGATCCGGGAAATCACCGGTTACCCCAAATAAAGGAGAAATCAATCATGAAAATACCTGAAAAGGGAATGGCAAAAGAAGACATCTTCAAGACGCTCGAAAGCTACAAAGGCCAGGACCTGGACTGGAAATCCGGCCGAGTTCTGGGATACATCTATTATCCCGGCAAAAAAGCCCATGATGTCATTGATGAAGCCTACACCGCATACTTAACGGAAAATGCGCTGGACCCCACAACGTTTCCAAGTACCTTGCGTCTGGAAAACGAAGTGGTCGGCATGGTCGCTAATTTGCTGAGGGGAGATGAAAATGTTGTCGGCAACTTTACCTCCGGTGGGACGGAAAGTTTGATTCTGGCTGTTAAAACCGCCCGTGACCATGCCCGGGCAACACGGCCGCATATCAAGGAACCGGAAATGGTACTGCCGGTAACCGCGCATGCGTCCTTTTACAAGGCCGCCCATTACCTCAATGTCAAACCGGTTGTTACACCGGTTCACGATGATTCATTTCTCGCAGATGTCGATGCCATGCGCGACGCCATCACCGATAACACGATTTTGCTCGTAGGATCGGCACCGGGCTATGCGCACGGGGTTGTGGATCCTATTTCGGAAATCGCAAAACTGGCGCTTGAAAACAATCTTTTATGTCATGTGGATGGCTGCGTCGGCGGCATTCACCTTTCTTATATGCGCAAGCTCGGTTTTCCTTTACCGGAATTCGACTTCACCGTACCCGGGGTTACCTCAATCTCCGCGGATCTCCACAAATATGGGTATGCTGCCAAGGGGGCTTCGGTTATCCTGTATAAAAACAAAGAGCTTAGAAAACACCAGATTTTTGGCTGTTCGCGCTGGACCGGTTATACGGTCATCAACGCTGCCGTAACCAGCAGTAAAACGGCCGGGCCCATGGCGGCTGCCTGGGCGGTCATGCGCTATCTCGGGGACGAAGGTTACCTGGAGATCGTTCGCGAAGTGATGGCGGCCACCCAAGTCGTTATTGACGGCGTCAATCGAATTGACGGCGTAAAGGTTCTGGGAAAACCGAATATGTGTATGTTCTCGTTTGCTTCGACGTCGCAAAAAATCAATGTCTATCGTCTGGCCGATGCATTGAAAAAAAAGGGTTGGTTTCTGCAGCCCCAGTTCAAACGGGCCAATTCGCCGGCCAACCTTCACATTTCCATGAACCGTTCTACGGTTCACCAAGCCAAAGCATTTTTAAAAGACTTTGAAGAGACCATCGAAGAGCTCAAGCATGAAGAAGTAGATGATAAAACCAAAGCGCTTCAGGCCGAACTCGAAAACCTCTCGCTTAAATTTGATGAAGAAACTTTTTTTAAACTGGCGGCGATGGCAGGTGTTAGCGGCACTGACCTTCCGGAAAAAATGGAAACCATCAATCAAATTATGGAAGTGCTTCCGTACGACGTTTCGGAGTGGATATTAATAGAATATTTAAATAATCTGATGGTACCAGGGAATAAATGATAAGTTTGTCAATACTAATAATTTTATCATAAAACCTTGACTATTAATTTGACATAGTCATATCTTTATCCTACATATATTTTCCGGCGACAGCTGTGTTCTAATCTGAATCATTTCCTGTCAAGTTTAGGCATTCCACACTGCGTTGCTCTGATTACGGATACGCTCGGTTTACCACTACCGCACTGTTTTTTCAATTAACGCTGCATCAAATTATTTTTAAAATATTTTTGAATATTCGCGCTTGTGGCTTCTCAAATGTAGGTGCATCTTTTTTGACGGGTAATTTTCCACTTATATTGAATCCAGGTCAAATATAAGTAAAGGAAAGCTCCAAAAAACAACGGCATTTTGAGGAGCCACATCTTTACTTATAATTCAATTGAGCATATTTCGCTCAAATAGAGTTCTGCTGCAATGATTCCACCCTCTTTTCGATCCACCTTGGCGAAAGCGTCGTTTAAGAATAATGTCTAATCTCAAAATAGCCCATCATTCTATGCGAATACAAGATTCATATTTTGGATTGCATGTCCCTTTGATTTTATAGTATCGTTATATTTGAACCTTAAACATCTTACAAAGGAAGAGGAGCTATGAAAGATCTGATTCGTGACATTGTTCGAGCACTCGTTGACCATCCGGAAGAGGTAATCGTTTCTGAGGTTGAAGGTGAGCACGCCTTGATATTAGAGCTTAAAGTCGCCAAAACGGATTTCGGAAAGGTTATCGGTCGACATGGAAGAACTGCTCAAGCGATACGAACCATATTGAGCGCAGCATCCGGAAAGGCAAAAAAACGTATCGTGCTTGAGATTTTAGAATGATGCGTTTAATAAATAACAACAATATAACCGATTTCGGAATGAACCTGGCGCTGGAAGAATATTGCCTTTTGAAAATGATGGTGTGGCAAATACCGTGATTCGCAACTCAGAAGCTAAACGAATCGGTAAACGCTGCGAAACTAGCGATGATGTATTTCTTATTCGATGGATTGAAACTTCTTCATGAACCTGCGGTCAATATAATCCTTGATGATAAATGCGAGTCTGCCGCCTAACGTAAATCCCGACTTATGTAAAATTCCGCTTCCTCCCCCCATATTGAAAATAAGAAGGTAATTCCCACCCGGATCAAATGGCTTAAGTTCGGCACCCTCCAGTGACGCCATCAAATTATGAAAAAGGATAGGATTTTCACGAACCGCATATACACCCACTTTATCCAGCGGTCGATCTTTAAAATAGATGCAATCGCCGCCCCCGAATATTTCGGGATGGGCTGTGCTTTGCAGGTAGCTGTTTACCTCCATGCCGCCGTCAGGGCCGATGGGCAGGCCGGAATTTTTAAAAATCGGGGATGGTTTCACACCGAGGGCCACAAAAATAAAATCAAGGCTATGGCGTTCTCCTGATTCCAATATAATCTGCCCGGCTCTTATTTCCTTGACATAATTGTGTTCCAGAATCTCAATTCCGCGTTGGGTCAGCGATTGTACAGCCATTTTGCGGACCTTGACAGGGAGGCGCCACATGAAATTATCGCCCGAAAAAATCTGAATCTTGGGCATGGTAGCACCTTGAACGTTTACCAACTGCCAGGTATTGGCGGCAATCTCGGCCGCTGAGGGGCCGCCGCCGACGATGCCGACGGTAATTTTTTTCTGCGAAGCCAGCTCAACAATCCGTTTTTGGGCTTGCATTAGTTTTTCAATCGGTTTTACAGTATAAATATCCCCTGAGCTGTCGGTGACATTCGTCCGCGGTACATAGCTTCCGGCATTAAAGGACAGCACATCATAGGTTATGCGATCTCCTGATTCAAGAAAGACAACCTTCTGCTGAGGATCAATATGGGTGGTCGATCCCAAAATAAAGGTGCCGCCCTGCTTTTTCACCACATGTTGAGTGGCAAAACGAATCTGATCAGGAGCGTATGTCTTTCCGAGCATCCCGGGTCCCATACCGGAGTAATAATGATGCGCTGAAGGACCCGTCACCGTAACTTTGTGCCCCTTTTCTACAAATTGGTGCAAATTCGCCAGGGTCAACATGTGTGCATGGCCGCCCCCGACAAGCACAAGATGTTTGCCCATCTCAACCTCCCTTGAGAAGTTTTAACCTGTTGAGCGTGCCTACGGTCCCGCTTTATGGGGTTAACCCGCATGCCGGTTGAAAATTAAAACCTGATCTGAACGGGCTGCTGCCCAAATGCGCTTCAGCCTCTTTTTGAATTAACATTTGTGCAAGGGGAGTATTTTTTTGCGGGACAAGATAATCTGTGCCGTGCTCACAATAGGGCACGACGCCCCGACGATTTGAACGCGGCACACGATGGTGGTTGTCGGAGGCTGGCAGCCATCTGCCAAAGGGTAAGGGGAACAATTGATGTTTTGGGTGCCAACTCGAAGCCCAATCAAGGACAATCCGTATCTTGCCCGCAAAAAAATACTCCCCTTGGCCTAACTCACCACCGCAGATGCTGCTCAACGGCTGAAACAATAAATCACCATTTTAATGGATTTGGGCAAGAGCCCGTGAAGTTTTGAAACCACTTCAAATTAAGTCCGCTCCATCAACTTGCCCAGTTGATCCAAATGGGTGCGCTCCTCTGAGGCAATCTGCAATAGCACCTTTTTGCCTTGCGGGTCACTGCTTCTGTCTGAAGCTCGCATGTACAGATCAAGGGCCTGAGCTTCGATAGACATTGCGACCCCAATAATATCTTTCACAGCGTCCCAGTCGACTTGAAAAAGGTTCATATATTCTTCGGTCGTCAGTCCGCCTTCGATTGCCTGAACAACAATAGCTTTTTCAAATTCTTCCCGGGTTAGCGACGTTTCTGATATCCTCAGATACTCATTAAAAATACGGTCCTGGTGCTTCACCTCGATTTGGGAGAGGTCCCTAAAAAGGTTTTTTGCATCATCGCTTTTTACCTTCGGCATCATTGACAAATAAAAATCACGCAAACCTTCCTCAAGGGAATATGCGATGACAAGCGCTTGATCAGAAGACTCGTTTCCTTTAAAATACGCTAAGCCCTGCTCCTCCGGACCAAAAGCGGTTTCGCTGTTCCATGCTTTGATTCCGCCGGAAAGATTGTACACATTATTAAACCCTTTTCCGTTAAGCATCTGGGCAGCAACCCGGCTGCGCCCCCCGATGGCTCAGTATACCAAAACGGTCTTATGGGCGTCGAGTTCATCGAGCCTTTCCAATAAATCGGGCAAGGGGATAAGTTTGGCTCCCGGGATATGACCCGCCTCGTATTCGTTGGGTTGACGAACATCTAAAATTGTCAGCTCATCAAAGGAATGTGCTGTGGTTAATTCTCGTCCCTGGTCTGAGTTAACGGACTTTACGGGAGTAAAAAATTGTTTCCAGCGCATGTCGACCTCCATATAATCGTTGAATTCCGGTTGCGGCTTATTTGAACTAAGATTTTGAAACCGGTTAGTACACGTATAAGCGCTGTTTTTAATTATCCAAGTTGGGATTGCTCGTACAGCGGTCCTCATCATTGCCGTGCGTTGGTTAGTCCCAAATATTGGGTCACCTCGAAAGGGGTAATTTGTATCGCCTCTCCCAAAAACGCATTTCCGGAAATTCAAACTATAAATTCACCCTGAATTATCCGATCTCCGGTTCCGGCAAATTTAGCTCTGTCAAAAGCATACCGACGACTGACAGGATGGTAAAAACAAACACCCGCCACACACAGTTTACGGCAATTTCAGCGATATCAATCGGCGTATTATATCCTAACACAGGAGATATAACCGTATACAAAACTCCAACACAAGCCCCGCATACTGCGGCACTAATTGATCTTCTCCACAATGGGGTCCCACCGGCACCAAAGGTTACAACAGAACCACAAAGCAACGGAACAATCACCGCGAGCGGCCACATCGTCCACAAACCCGGCAGTTCGCCAAACCTCGTGTAATAGACCCAATCGGCAAGTATAAATATTGCCGAACCGGTGATTATGCACAGCAAAATATGCCAATAGCGCGGCTTCAATGTTGCTCGCCATTCACCGCGCTTGCGCATCCTGCGCCGGATTGTCAACGGCCAATTGTAAAATAGATTAAACACTTTGTGTTCTAACAAGGCTCCCCTTTCACCAAAAACCGGAACTGCATGCACGGCTTCGGTGGCCCAGTGCCCTGCCATAAACCTGGCCAACGCAGGGTAGCGATAGGTCATCTGAATCGGAAAGGCCAGATAGCCGATATACTTAAAAAATCCAAGAAACACCGCAATATTATAGTCTTTAAAGTTCCGCTCTTTAATCACTAGATACAGGACATAAAAACCTCGCACCAACGACCCTGGCGAGATTGGCGTCAACTGGAATGCGACTAAAATGAAGCCTGCCAAACCCAGGGCCTCCTTCCAACTCAATTGCGGATTGCTTGCCACAAAATACAGCGCTACCATTAGAGAGACCACCTGCGTAACCGGCAGCGTGCAGACATGCACGGCAAGGCTTTTGAGATACTTCTGTATAAAAGGTTCTTTTATCTGCGAAAGAATCACCCCCGCATCCTCATCGTCAAGCAGATGCGTTTGCTTTCCTGCGGTTACCATATCCCGCAGCCATTGCTCACGCAGTTCGTTGTTGAAATACAAACGAATCGGTCGCCGTAAATAATAATCCAAACGCTGCTTTGCATACTGCCAGTCTGTAGTAAATCTGTGCAGGCCTGCCGGAAGCAATGACAAAGGCATGTGATATAAAAACGGCCGGATCCGGCCGGCCACGCTCAAGGCTTTATTATTTTCAAGCCGCCCTGCCCGGTGCCAGCTGATGACTTTCTCAATAACCCTGGCGCGAACGGCTCGCTTCATGTAGCTCCAACTGGTCAACATTGCTTTGTAATGTTTGCGCCAAACGGTTTGCCCCCAAATTCGCCGAAAAAACCGGCCGATCAACGGAATAAACCCGAGCAATGCAAATATAATGGTCAGAACAACACTGTTTTGCAATTTTTGCTGCTGGCGCTCATCTATCAAGCTACGAACTTTCCATCCCTTAACGGCAGAACGAAGCATAGTTGACCATAATCGAAAGCTGTATAACAGTCGAACATGATTGTGGGTAATATCCGGAACCGAATTTCGATAGACCCGTTCCGCGATCTTCAATTCCTGCAGCATCTGGCTCATATCGGCAAAGGTATCGTTATGGCTTCTCACAAATTGCTCCAGCTTCCGGATGTCTCCCCGGTCAAATTGCACAAAGCTTCCGCGAGTCAGCCCATGGGCAATCAGCTTAAAATCACCCGGACTCATCGGCCCAAATGGTAAAAGGGCAAGACCTGCTCTAAAATCGACAGCCACCAGTCCGTTGGACGGATTGTCTTCTGAATCTTTGCGTTTTAGACAGTTGGGTTGGCTCTTCCAAGTGGTCCATTCATATTGCCGGGCGAATTCATGCGCACCCATATGATGCAACAACTCAACAAAATCATGCATAAACGTGAACTTGGCGCGATACTCCGGTGAACCCAGAAGATCGGCATTCACCGCCTTGCCTTTGACCCAGCGCTTCAGTAAATCCAAACGTTCATCGACTTCCAGACGCCATGTGCGGCCCTCAACCCATTCGCTGAGCTCACCGCAGCTGCCCAAATTAGAATCCACAAACGTCGCATGGATGTCAACAACAGTTGATTCATTGCCGAATCGTATTTTCGCCCCACGGCGGATAAATTTTTGCCATAACGCACCGGACTGCGCAGCCTCAGGGTTTACCTGGAGCTGAAACGGTCCCTGAAAACCGATCCAATACAACGCATTGCGAAACAGCCTGGAAAAACCGGTAGGGGGAATTAAAATCTTCATGGCGAAAATTCCCCCTACCGCCAGATCACCGATAGAGCCATCATCGACCTCAAGATCCAATATTTTTACACGATAAACCTGCCCGGCAAATCCCCCGCCGACAAACTTTTCAACCAGCAAACGTACCTTACCTGTATTGGTATTGGCTACATCACTGATATCATATTCCAGCTCTGTGTCGGCTTCATACCGTTCGATGCGCAGCGGTCGGTGTAACTCAGCGGCGTAAAACGCTTTCTCCAGCTTTCTGTAAACCTCAAGTGCGGCATCTGTTGTCATGCCTGCAATCCTATTTTAACCCCAACAATACAAATCACGATCAAACATGTATAACAGTCCATCCATTATATCGATAATTTTTGAAAAAATCGCTATGGCGTAAAACCGACGGGCGTATGCCGCTTTAGCGATTCTCGTACATATTTTATTTTAAAATATTTCCCCGATGACCGATCTGAACCAGGCAATATTTTTTTCATCCAATCGATAACAGGTCGCCGTACCCTCGATAATCCCTGATATCCATCCGGTTTCTTTTAAAACCTTGAGATGTTGAGAAACAGTGGCTTGGGCAATAGGCAAATGATCCACAATATCACCGCAAATGCACCCGGGATGGGTAACCAGAAACTTTATAATTTCAAAGCGGATGGGATTCCCCAAAGCCTTGAACATATTTATCAGCCGTTTCTGCTGCGTCCCGGAAATATTCAGCGTGCAACATGCAGGCGGTATCGCAGATTTTATTTGATCCATAATTCAAATCCGTTAATCGTATATTTACGATAAATAATATTATACAATTATACAAAAAATTTATTTGTCAACCCTAACTCGCAGAAAACGAAAATAATCAATGGCTTTGAACGTGATCTGCTATTTTTGAGACAGGTTCTATCTAAACAAGTCCAATTTATTGACCGGCGCTTTCCTTGTATCTTGAATCTGCTTCAAATACGCTCGGGATTTCTGAGCAATTTGGTCATCCCCTGCTTGATTGGCTAATTGCTCCGCCTGGATCAGCCAAATTTGCGCATGATCGTCATCACCTTGCAGCACCGCGCTACGCCCTGCCCTGAGATAACGCACTGCTGCGTCCTTAGCGCGACCCGCCCTCTCGCTGGCCTCACCTGCCAAGGCCAGGACCCTCACCATTGAGCGATAATCAAGAACCTCCTGGCGCAGCTTCGCCGCTTCGTCAAAGGCTTCAACGGCCTCAGCCCAGTTGTTTTCAGCCATGGCCAGATACCCCAACAATTCCCAACGATCTGCGCGCAATTGGAACTCCTTCGGTTCTGCGAGGGAAACGATTGCCTCTCGCAGTTTAACCATATCACCCCGCTGGTTTGCGATCAGGCCGCGTAAGAAATGTGTTCTGTTCTGAATAATCGAAGATGCTGGAGGCGTTGTCGCCAGGATTGTCGCCAGGATTTGATCGGTAATATTCCAGGCATGTTCCGAATTTCCGGTGCGCTGAAGGATCGTGGCTTCCAGTAGAAGAAAATCAGCCGAATTGCTCTGGTCTGCCCGGGCCATTTCTGCTTTGGCTTGGCGGACCACGCCAAGTGCCTCCTCATACGATTGCAACTTCATCAGGCAAACAGCCAGGTTGTATTGTGCGTCAATGATGGCCCCTGAATCGTCACCAATGTAAGCACGATCCAGCGCCTTTCTATAATACGTTGCGGCTTGCTGCAATCTGCCTTTATCAAACGCCTGTCGAGCTGCCCGATTATAACGCTCAAGATCTTGATCTATCGCAGGGCCTCTTTGCGCCACCGGTGAAGATCCGCAGCCACCCAAAATTAAAATGACAACGGCCAACAGTAACCCAATGAACCAGATTAAATAGAGGGTGCGCAGACGATGGATCATGGGCTCACCTCCAGCGGCGAGATGCGGGCAGCCGTTTGCGCATGTTCACTCGATTTACCCCCAAGTAACCAGTGGGACTGAAGTTGCTTGATCAAACGTTCCATCTCGACCATGACCTGCTGCACCTGAAGAATGAGTACCGGAAAGGTGTCTGTGGTATTCTCAACATTTTTAACAACTTGCGGCAGTTGAGGTGTCATTTGGCTCAGATCTTTCATCACCCTTTCTACGGATACCAGTGCTTTTTTGAGGCTCTGGGTAATTTTTGGAATATCTTTGGATTGTGCGTTGATCTGGTTTGAAAACTGCGCGACATTCTGAATGGTGTTTTTCAAATCATCAAGAATCGGACCCACCCGCTTTGTTTCTGTATTGATCTGGGCAATCAAGGCTTCCAAATCGCGTACAAGCTTATCTTCTGTGAGTATCCGCCCGAGCGCTCCCTCGCCCCTGTCGATCCTATCGGAAATAGAATTCAGATTCGCCAGCAGCTGCTGCACACCCTTCTCGGGGTCCTGCAACTCTTCGGCAACCGTCAAAAACGCTTGAATGGCTTTTTGGGCATCATCGATGACCGGAAGGACCTTGGCTCGCATTTCATCGATTAATTCACCCACCGTGTCGGTGGGTTTGCGATCAGACACGGCGGTGATTACTGCATATTCCCAATCTAAAGGTTCCCCGGAGCCCCGTGTAATTTCAAGGTATGCATCGCCGGCAATACCGAATGTCTTGCGTATCGTCGCCGTTGAATCGCTGCGAACGAATACCGCCATTTCACTGTCAATTCGGACGTCGGCGTGTATCTTCTGGCTGGGATCGATAACGATGTCTCGGACCTCTCCGGCTTTGGTTCCGAGAATTTCTACGGTGGCGCCTTTGGCAAGACCGGACAGACCCTCGTCCGGCAAAACAACCCTGAGCATTTCCCCGGGATTAAACCATTCTCGGACCCGACCGGAGTAAATCAGTCCGGCGATAAAAATCAGCACCGCCATCAATACAAACAGCCCGACCGCTTCATTTGTATATCGGAATTTTGATTGTTGGAACTTATCTTTCACATTGTCACCTCCACAAGCTTTCTGGCGACCAGGCGATATCGATGTGTCGCTGGAATCGATGCATCATTCCAAATGACACCTTCTCTTGTCAGCCAGATGACGGCCGCCCCTCGGTCGCGCGCATCCCGGATGGCTTGAATCAACGGAGCTACGATTTCAGAACTCATGCCGGTTGTGGGTTCTTGCAGTATGATAAGCGACGGTCGGCCAAGAAATGCCCGCACACAGGCCGCTCGCTGCAGATCGGCCGGTGTGAAATCGCCAGGCAGCCCCAGAGGCACTCCGGGAAGGCCAAATCGCTCTGCCAAGTCTCCGGCTTCATCGCGAATGCGGCCTGCGGATCTGTGCGTGTGGTAAAGCTGAGGCAGCAAAATATTTTCCATCAGCGATAAATGATTGATCCAATTTCCTGCCGTGAATACACTGCCGATTCGCCCGCGCAGCGCATTGGCCAGATCAGGGGGT
>Ga0209536_100013987_pt1 | contig 11540 bp, 10 predicted proteins | sample DeeMarSeWOR28_12_FD_187461 | JGI IMG/M metagenome (GOLD analysis project Ga0209536, IMG submission 187461) | Marine sediment microbial communities from White Oak River estuary, North Carolina - WOR-2-8_12 (SPAdes) (version 2) | ecosystem: Environmental > Aquatic > Marine > Intertidal zone >... | reverse complement strand
ATATCGGCAGCCAACTGGTAGACTTCATCAAATGCTTCACTATCTAGTGATAGTGCTGTCCGGCAATTCTCTTCACGGCGCAGGTCTAGCAACAAGAATTCATCGGCCGGAGTTACAGCAAACTCGTGTTCTTTTATGTCAACACCCCTCACCCAGTATCCTTCTTGCTTGAGCTTTTTTACCAAGTGTCCGCCGATGAAACCACCTGCGCCACAAACTAATGCTTTCTTCATTTGAATTCACCTCTTATCCTAAGTGATCAATACTCCACCAACCTGAATCAGTTCGTAACACCTCGACGATGAAATTCAGCAAGATAGTTACTTTGTCCCCCGGTCCAACCCAATTTGGCTAAACTAGCCGGCCGATGATAATGATTAACGGGAATATTCAAATCTGCTCCGGCCATTTTTAAAAGTTGTTTTGTTCGGATCAGTAATACCAACCGTTCCTAATTTAATACCCTCACTACGCTGGCGCCACCATCGTCCCACCTCCCTCGGAAGGGCATGCCAATATTCTTCTTTCTGTTTCATGGCCTGCAGAAATTCAATGTAGATTTTTAACAGCTCTCGTTTCTTCAGGTAATCGGGATGTGTGTTCAGAAGAACCATGCCGTGATATCGTTCGATAAATCCTACCTTCTCCAACCAGAGTCGCGGCGTACTCTCACCGAGTACAAGGTGAAGCGTGCAATCTTGGATTAAGGTATATGGCAGCTCAACAAAATGTCCAATCATAAATGGCCAGATGCTCATCACCCCTCCCGGCATTGGCTCGTAGGGATCAGTATCAAAGAAGGAAAGGTCGTATTCGACCTCTAACGATTGCATCCATGCGGGATTCCGCATGGTGAGTGGCGATCGGAACCCCACTGCGTTTAGTGCTTTCAGGTGTGCATTGATACGAGTGACCCGCCGCATAAACTCGGCCTCTGAGTGGAATAGCTTGCCATCGTGTTTCAGGCCATGGACTCCGATCTCAAATCCGCGTTCACGAAGCTCTTCAATCAACCCGTGATCGAGAGGATATCGCTCTGGCACAAAGTTGAAGCTGGAGCGGAAACCAAAACTTTCTTCTAAGTCAGCAACGGACCTCGCGAATGCCTGACCTTCATTCGATTCAATGTCATGAGTAAGGATGAATGCAAATCGTTGTCCATTTGGCCAAAAGTGATTGATGTTCAATGATTGTCCCCCGGCGGCAATAACAAGTTGGCGCATCACTTCCCATTGGAAACGTGCATACCGCTCCTCTATTGGCCAGCCCAGGGGAAAATTGGCTCGTGCAGAGGGGCAATGGAGCCGACGCAAAAAACAGGTGAGTGGATGTGGTAAGAGTGGTTTGAGTACGTAGTAGCCTCGTCTTACTAGGCTGAGTTGCCAATGTTTCGGACCAAACTGCTCTTCACCCAGAACCAGTGCCAGTAAGTGGTCTATATCGTTGGGTTGGTAGGGCAGATCCAGAACGGGAATCGCTCTCTGGATTGCTGCTTGCCATTCATCCTTTGGCACCTCAGGCTGGCATAACCAGAGTGATGCCGGGGTATTTTTACTCCACAAGGTGCTTGTCATCCGAAATGTCCGTATAGGAATTCACCGGCAGCCCGGCATACCCAGAGCGGTGCTCTCTGGATGATGGGTTGGGCAATTCTTAACCATGAACTGTGGTCTTGCTTCTGCACGCCTTCAGAAATCAAACAATAGTTCAGAGGGAATTCATTAGCTCCCCAGCGTCTCTTGAAATACTTTAATCCGTCATCATCATTGCTTGTCCGGCCCATATCCATCCAGGAGTAGCCATGGTTGCAGCCCCAACATATGGCTGTCCACAATAACAGATCCATAGCCAATAATTGTCTCGCGATTTCGACGGACGCAGAATATTTGTATATCAAAGTACGATTCCAATTAAGGAAAACTGCGCCAGCTACACACTCGTTTTCTTTAAATGCCAACAGGATAAAACCGAGTTCCTGTCTGGTAATATGATGGACCAATAATTCGAAGAATCTCCAGGGTTGAACCGGAATTCCTTTTCGGCGTCGAGTCAGTGTATGCAGGTGATAAAATTGTCGAACAAAGTCCTCCTCATAACCCTTTTCAATGCGTACCCCTCTGTTTTCTGCGACCCTTACCTGTCGAAAATGCTTGCGTTTGATCCGGTTCGATACCTCCGATGCCTCAGGTGCTAGCCGTAATCTATGTAGAACATAGTCAGAATACCTACACCTTCCAGGCAGGGCAGGGTAATCGGAATGTAAGTCAATTCTTGATATCTCCCCATTTTTTGATAGAGAGACCAGATGATTTGTAAGACATTGCAGTGCGAATTGATTCGAATATAGTGGAGAGCAATGGTCGGTGAAAGGCAACGATGCTAAACGTCCTTTATGAAAGAGCGATCGAATCTTGACTAACGGAACTGCGCCGTGGATGATCCCCTGAGAATTGAAAGCTGCCAAGACAAAAGGCTCGTAGCCATAGGTCTCGGCCAGAAGGTAGGACCAGGCTGGATGGTGGAAAATGTTAGCTTGTGGATTCGTAGCAATATAGTCCGCCCACCGCTCATCATTTGGATCAAGAAACTGCAAGTCGACTACGGCATCTAGTCCTTCGGTGTTCATACCTTCTCTCCAAAATCTAGTGCGCCACTCCCTATTGGGTGATCCCTTGCTTGTATGGTTATCTTGCTCCCGGCGACCATTCTGCTTCCGATGTTAAAGCAACGCAGTACTAAAATATCTTTCAGCCCGATCTGGCAGAACCGTCACGACCCGATTCCGGCCATTGTCGATATTAAGCGCCGCATAGACATTGGCACCAGATGAGGTTCCCACCAGCAATCCTTCCTCTTGGGAAAGTTTGCGTGTCATCTCGACAGCTTCTTCGTCTGAAACGGTGACCACCATGTCAACCAAATTTACATCCAGGACATCGGGCACAAAGCCATCGCCAATGCCCTGGATTTGGTGAAGACCTGGTTCCCGTCCCAGGAGAGCTGCACTGTTTGTGGGTTCAACAGCCACGATTTTAACGTCGGCATTTTTCTCCTTTAAAAACTCGCCCACTCCCTGCAATGTTCCTCCGCTACCAACTCCGGCAACGAAAAAGTTCACCCTCCCTTGCATATCGTTCCAGATTTCTGGACCAGTTTGTCGGTAATGAACTTCCGGATTGAGTGGGTTACTGAATTGGTTAACCACAAAGAATCGCGTTGGATCGGATTCCACAAGCTTCTGCATCGCCTGCAGGCTCCCCAACAAACTGTCCTCCGCTGAGGTGAACATGATCTCGCCGCCGAGTGCCTGGATAATCTTCTTCCGCTCTTCGCTCATGTTCTCAGGCATTACGCACAACACCTGGTACCCTTTCCGCACACCGACCAACGTCAGACCAATGCCTGTATTTCCCGAGGTGGCTTCAATGATCGTCATCCCCGACTGTAATTCCCCGCAACGTTCTGCTGTTTCAATGATGTACCTGGCGACCCGATCTTTAATGCTCCCGCCTGGATTTAGAAACTCGGCCTTAACATACACATTTCCGGAAGACAGCTTCTTCAAGCGAATTAGGGGTGTATTCCCAATTGACTCTAATACAGTATCTACATGCATATCAGACTTGCCTTGGTAATAGTTTGATTTATGAAACAGTTGCAGAAGACGCAATAAGGAGAATGGCCCCTTTTATGGCCTGGTAGTGGTGCTGAGGCGTCTCGGCACCACTACTTTCCATTCAATTGGCTCTCAGAGCTAATTGCACTTATTGCTACTGGACATCGTAGGCGAAGTAGATGGCCCAATTTCCACCCGGGAATTCCATAGGCATGCCGAAGTAGTCTCCACCCCAGGCCGTCTCATCTTCAACACAGGGTACTTCAATCCAGATGATGACCGGTTGGCGCCACTCCACTGGATCCAGGATGATGCCTATCACCTCGCCGCAACCAGGCACGAACCCTTCCCCGTTGGCGATGGCGGCAGCAAGGATTTCTTGAGCGCGACAAGGGGACCAATCCCCAAGACTCGAATGGTTGGCCGGCGGGTCGTCCTCAAGTAGTTGCCAGATCGCCCACTGCACATCGCCGTAGGTATAGGCTCCATCGCAGCTCGATGGTCTACCCACAAAATCCTGGTTGATGATCCAATTGACGAGATCCAGGTTCTCCGCATATTCGATGGGGACGGATGGCGGCAGGGTTTCGTAGCTAGAGTAGACGTTCGCTAAGCCTGCGACTAAACGACCGCGGTCTGCATCGACACAATAGGCGTCGTAGGTGCCATCCAGCATGGTACCGCCGCTGATCGCTACATCGAAGTAACTTGGAGCGCCGTATCCCAGACCGGGGAATGTGGTGGCCATGGTCACATACTCTGGTAGCATCACACCGACTCCGCCCGCACCGCCGGTCTGGACGACCCCGTGGGCGGCGATCAAGACTTCAGTACCAGGTGACCAACTGATGGGAATGGTGTAGGTGAACTCTGCCACGCAATTGTGTTCACCCTCATAGGTGAAGTTGCCCGGATTAGGATTGCCGTTATTTTGAGGAATATTCGCGAGTGTGGTTGCTACTTCCAGGTGTGTCTCGACGAGGCACCAATCCCCGTCGGTAACCACATACTTGACGTAGAGATTTTCAGCATCATTCCAGACCAGCACATCACCAACATCCCTGGCCGTTGTGACGTTACCACCGCCTGCGGTCAGATCGGTGATGAACGGATCACCTTCCGTGTGGGCAAAGGCGATGGCCGGTATCAGCGCCAAAAGCATGCTTCCAATGATTATAAGTTGAGTTAGCTGCTTCATTTTTCATTGCCTCCGTTCACTTCTTTGCTAGTGTTGAATTGCTTGTTGACTGTCCATTTGGTGGTTTGCGGTTCCTCGATTTTCTCTAACCACTCTTCGCGCCAAAAGATAAAGCAGGAGCGGTCACACCCTTGCGGAAACGCCATGCCCTGACAAATGACCCCCTCTAAGAGTACAATGCCGCTTGTCCTTTTTACCTGGTAGGTACGCTCGTCGAGAAATCGCTCCACTAGCTTCAATACCCGTTGTTCTGTGCCGCAATAGCGCCACATCTCGGCCATGAAGAGACAGCTCCTCAGCTCATTCTGACCGTCAAGTGTGGCTTCTATTTCTTCCCGAGTGCGTACACGCACCAGGTCTCCTGGTTGCATATAAACTTCCTTCTTCATGTTATTTGAAATAGCCAACCATGGGCGGGATCAGCTAGTCACTACCTTTCCGGCCGGGATTGGCAACCCCAATGATCTGACCTCGGATTGCTCTGTGGATCCAGCTTCTCTTCTTCTACATAGGGAGTAAACATCAAGGGCAGGAAAACTTGCTCGGCAGTAGTGCTCGGCACAGCAAGATAGGCAGTAGCCGCAATGGTCACTTTAATTTGCTCTACCCAATAATCGAGATTCATGTGGGCGATGTTGTCCTGTGGAGAATGGGCGTATGGATTGTACTCATCTTCCCTGTTTTCTATTTGCAGCACGGTCGGAAATCCCTTCGCACGGAAGGGGATCTCATCCCCTCAAGGACAACTCGGGATCACATGTGGATCCAACTCCAGTTGGTAAGCGTCAATGGTGGCGCTTATGATCTGTGCCAACGCTACGGAAGGTGGATGATCCCCATGCCCGAGTTCCATCACGCTATCTTCGTTGGCATCATAGCCGGTTACATCCCGGTTGATGACGTATTTGATAGCCGCCAGTTCATCCGGAGAGAGGTCATCGAGGTAGGCCCGCGTACCGCGCACACCCTGTTCCTCGCCCGTAGAGAAGAAAAGCACGATCGTGCGGTTAAATTGATAATTGCTGAATACCCTGGCCAACTCCAAACCATTTACCACACTGCTGGCATTGTCATCAGCGGCCGGGTATGGTTGCTCAGACCGTTTCACTCCATCCACGTGCGCCACCAAGTAGATCTCTTCGGTGGGAGTAAGCACACCCGTTTTCCTCGCAATAAGGTTGCGATCAGAATAGCCGGACAGGGACCAGTCGTGAAACTCGACCGTGTAGCCCATTGAGTCAAGATTCTCGTAAAGATAGTCCATGGCCCAACTAAGCTCATCACTGCCGGTAAGACGATGGGATATGGTGTAACAGCCGGTACTGATGCAGAGTGGCTCTGCCCCGGTCAGCCGCCGGAGATCTTCTTCAGCCCTTTCCTGGTCCACCTCTGCCAGCATGTCCCATATCGTTTCCGAAGTACTGATTGACGTCAACGGAATCAGATCCCCGGGTGTTTGTCCTATTTCTCCAGATTGCAGATAGCTTCCCACAAAGTTCCGGGTGCGTAAGAGAAAACTCCTGGCGCTCTGCACCAGGTTACCCGGCGCAACTACCCCGGCTAACACAATAAATCCTAACAAAATTGCCGGGATGGCCAGGAACAGGGCAAGAGATTTCCGTTTCATCGCATCTCCTGCAGTAAACCTCATGTCTATCTCCTATCGTTATTCAACACGCCCCACTTCAAATTCAACCAAAGCGCCGTCGATAACGTTCCACCGCTCCCTGGATCGCTGGATTACGGCCCTCTAAACCAAAAACCTGATGGTAGGGCCAGCGCCACAAAGGGCTAGGCACAAAGTGGTAAGACTGGGGCATAAGGGTAACGCACCCCCCATAACCCAACTTAAAGAAATCTGGAGTACTCCTTAGCTCTTCGGGCAAGGATCCCCCTGACAGTATCTGTTCCGCGCCTTCCCGATTAATCCCTTCCATATCGAAATAGTGGTAACCATGGGTTTTTGCCCACTGGATAGCAGCCCAGAATACTGCATCGTTGGGCCGGCGTTTACCCTCCTCACCTGACCATCCCAGGGTCTTGGGGATGACCGTATTCCCAAAGGTAATGAGTAACAAGGCTGACACTGGTGCCCCTTGATATTCAGCCAGGATCAGGCTTATGGCGTCCTGTTCCGAAAACACCTGCCACATCCGCCTAAAATATACTTCTGGGTAGGGGGTGAATCCTTGCCGCTCACTGGTGGTCACGTACATCTGATAAAAAATGGGCAAATCAGCCTCGTTTCCTTCTCTGGTCGTGATTCCTTCTCGCTCGCTGCGGCGAACGTTTTGGCGGGTCTGCCTCTTCATCTGTTTCAGGATTTCCGGGGTGCCCTGGGATAGATCGTGCAGGATAGTGGCGGTTGGAGCAAGCTCCAGCCAGCTCTGTCGAAAGCCATGATCGGCCAGGAGGGCCTGAAATTTCCGTTCGTTGTTTGCCGGTTGGAGGGCAATCAACAGGAAGTGATTGGCTCGAGCAACCCGCGTCAATTCCTCTATGAACATCCGTACCAGAGAAGGATCCCAGGTCAGAAATAGGGGTCCCTTAGAAATGTAAGCGATGGAGACAAATGGTAGTAATTTCCTGATGAGGAATTGTCCGCCCGCCACAATGCGCCCATGGTCAGAAACAATGACCCGCATCGTCCGATAACCCAAAACGCGTTTTACCTGACCCCATAGACTCGTCTGCACATGATGGCCAACAGGCATACTCGATACAAACCTATCCCATTCGGGATCTAATGGTTCGTCGGATAATCTTACCTGATAATCAACTTTAGATACTGTTGTGTCGTACGACTTGAAAAACACGCCCATATTCCCACCTCCTCAATGAAATGCCTCCGCTGCTTTAGGTCAAGCCAGTGGTCTATAAGATCGCTGGGCTGGACAGAATCGAGTTGCCAATCACTCGATCTTCTCCAACCACTCTTCCCGCCAGAAGAAGAAGCAGTTGCGGTCGCAGCGGCCGTAGTCGAGCGTGCCCTCACAGTGAAGCCCTTTCAATATGACCATTCTTTTTACTTTCTTGACCTGGCAGTCGCGCTCATCAAGGAAACTGCATACCGGCTTCAGCACCTGCTGTTTGGTACCGCAATATGGCCACATTTCCTCCATAAAGCCACAACCTCTCAAATTGTTCCAGTTGTCGAGTGTAGCTTTAATTTCTGCTTTCGACCTAACTCTCACCCACTGTCCGGCCGCAAGATCGCTACTTTTGGCGCGGATGTCCGGGATTGATACCGGGGAGCTATCCCCACTGTGGCGAGAAAGCCAGTTGTGGAAGTAGCGAAGGCGACGCTTGAGGACCCGTTTTGCCTTGTAGCGTAGTTGTCCAATTCTTTCTAATCTTCCCAGCGGTTGGGCCATCTGATCCAGGTAATGAATCTGACATGCCGGCTGTGACCTTTCAATATATTCCATGATGACTTCTCACAGCAGTAGCTTTCTAATTAATTGCCACAGAGGAATCTTCCAGGTCCGTCCTGCCCAGTATCTGGAAGTAAAATGCTTCCAGTCTTCTGATCAGTTCTTCCCAGCTAAATTCGGTTTCGGCGACCCGCCTCGCGTTTTTCCCCAACTTTGTCGCCAACGATGAATTTTCAAGCACGGTTATTATTTTTTGGGCGAAATCCTGTGGATCACAGTCCGCTAAGAGCCCAACATGAAAATCCTCGAATACGCGCTTGATATCACCATAGGGATTAGAGATTGTGGGCCGGCCGATGGACATATAATCCCCAATCTTGTTCGGCCATCTTCCTCTGTTGTAGATGGTGTCCGGAAAGGGCATCACAAACAGATCTGCACATCCGAGGTACCAGGGCAACTCTTCAAAGGGCAGAAACCCAGAGAGATGCAAATGGCGCTCAACCTCATACGCCTTTGCCAGATCAAGAACCGCTTTCTTGACCTGGCCAGTCATCAAAAGCTTGACGTTTGGATATTCCCTGGCGATGATGGCCAGAGCAGCCATCACAATCTCCAGGTCAAGATGGCTGTCAGAGCTGGAATAGCCAATGATGGGATCCTCCAATGGTAGCCCAACCTTCCGCCGACACTCCACCTGGCTCCGGGGAAGGAACATATCCGGCATTGTCCCGCCGGGCAGATGGCAAATGCGATCCGGCCGGACACCCAGGCCGATGGCACGTTGCGCCAGCGCGGAGGCGATCACAGTCAACCCGGCAGCGCGTGCGCGGAAAGCTTCTTCGTAATAGGTCTCTATGCCCCCAAAAAGGGGACCGTACCATTTTGGTCGATTAACTGTGATCAAACCACCGCGGCCTACCCAGTCAATCCAATCGGTAAGGAAACGTTTGTGGTGGCGGTGGCAATAGTACAAAGCCGCGTAGATTGTCGTAGGCCGGGTTTCAAAACAATGCACTAAATCGTAGGGACTCTCATCTTTGCTCAGGTAACCAATGCGCCAGGCCAGGTCCCAGGGATCCCAGCCGGAGCGTAATCTACCCCACAACAGGTCCGGTGCTTCAATGATTCTTACCCCATCCCATTCACTCTCAACCAAGCCAAATCGCCGCTCATTGGCCGTAACCAAAAGCGTGACCTTGTGCCCACGCCGGACCAGGTACTTGGCAATGACATGTGCCCGTGTAGAATTCCGGTACTTCCGGTGATGGCCAATCATCAAGATATTCAGTGCTTTATTCATCTTTATTTTTTCCTGCCGGCGCCCCATCGCCGCATTGCCTTTAGGGTACGGGTCGATTTTGTACCGCGTTGTTCACCTGTCCGAGAACCGGGCCGAATCCAGTCACATTACTAACGGGGGATCCAGTCTATTTCATTCAATGGATAAAGATTTGCTAGTCGGGATTCGAGCTGAGGATAGTCGGTAGATAGATCCTTGCGCTCCCAACCAGGAAGCGAACGCTGGTTGTATGTGTGAAACCAGCGCCCGTAGCGGTAATAGGTACCGTATACTCCAGGGGAGGCATGACAGTGGGCTGAGTGTGGTTGTCGGTGATGGTAAGGGTGACCACCTCGCTGCCGGTAATGGTTGGGGAACTTAGATGGACGTCGAGCACAGGCGCCGGGCTGGTAGCAAGCAGGTTGACCGGGTACGACAGGTCCACTGGGAGCAGCCACAACGTATAGGCAGCGGTGTCGCCAGGGAAAACAAGCTGGAAGGGAGGGCTCGCCTGGAGCGCAAAGCCGGCCTCATAACGGCCAATATCGTACGCTTCCCCCATCCGAAAATCGTCCACGGCAAAGTCCTCCAATAGTGTCAAAAGGGAATCTGGTAGATCGGTGGTCCCCAGGTCAATCGCGTTGGTGCTGGCAGCGGTGAGACGAAAGTCGGGCCAGGAGCCGTCGAAGAGATCGTGGTCGTCAACATCGTAATCCCAGAAGAAAGGATCCCCTTCTACCCCATGTGTTTCCCAGTCGGTGTTGGCCCGGATTTCGTCCAACGTATGATAGTATTCATTTGGTGCCGACCACCGCAGGAGTTCGAGTGCCCCGGCCTGCTGAACACCGCCTTCCGCGTATGGTCTCCACCCGTTGCCGAAATACAAATTGTGATCAATGGTCAAATTTCCATAATCGTCGCCAGCACTACTTATGGAGAAGCGATACCCTTCGTTGTTGAGGATGATGTTGTTGGCCAGCTGGGTGTTGACATGGCCATGTGTATCCTCTCCCCAAAGACGAAGGCCATGCAAGGAGTTGGCGACGACGTTGTTATAGTAGACAATGTCCCCATCCTGCCAGGTGCCGGTGAACATGAAGTCGTAGTGGGAGTTGTTGTAGGCAATATTGCGATAGGCATGCACCCCGCTGGCGTAATCGAGGTATAGGCCGAAGCCTCCCATCCCTTGCACATCACTGGCAGGGCCGCCCGACCAGATTCTCCGCATCTCTGAGGTGTAGGTCCAGCCAAATGAGTTACGAAAGATGTTGCCGGTGACCAGCAGATCGCGAAACACGTGACTGTCTGGTGGAGCTCCCCAGAACTTAAGCCCGCCACAGTCAATAGTCAGCTGGCAGGTCCGCTCAAAGAGGTTATCTTTGACCAGGATTTCACCCGTCTTGATCTCGTCCGGGTCGAAATCGTACGTATTCGGTGACTGGATGACCGACCTTAAAAATTGAACGCCATTATGAGCCACGTGGTGAATATGGTTATTATTGAATTGAAGCTTGTCGGCAAAATAAAGGTTCGCCCCATTCTCGCTACGTTCGGCGTAAAAACCTATATGGTGCATCTCGTTGCGCTGAATGGTCGTATTTAGTATCCCAGAGCGCGTGTAGGAATCGGGTGCAGCATTGTTTTCCCACCATGATCTCAACAGGATAGCCTGGGTGTCTATGTGGCCGATTTCTGAGTCCTCCAGAGTAAAGCTTTCGATCCTGTTGGTGGCGGGTGCGTCGGCTCGTACAGCCTGATGCAGCCAAAGTCCATTATCCGCATAGCGCAAGGTGGCATTGCGCACAGTAATATTATAGGATTTATCTGCCGGGCCATTAGACAGATACACAGCACTATCGTGATAGAACTCAACGGTCAGGCCATCGAGGGTGATAAACGATCGATTTTGCATCCTAAAACCACGATCCAGCTGGGAAATTTCGATGTCGTGGGTCGCCGGGTTGCCCGGCGTTTCGGAGAACGGCCAGGGCGGACTGTTCCAGGTCGTCTCGATCCGCGGCGTATCGCGCCACCGGGTGACCAGCATGATCTCCGGCATGCGGCTGACCA
>Ga0209536_100013986_pt1 | contig 11540 bp, 8 predicted proteins | sample DeeMarSeWOR28_12_FD_187461 | JGI IMG/M metagenome (GOLD analysis project Ga0209536, IMG submission 187461) | Marine sediment microbial communities from White Oak River estuary, North Carolina - WOR-2-8_12 (SPAdes) (version 2) | ecosystem: Environmental > Aquatic > Marine > Intertidal zone >... | reverse complement strand
TAATTGGTCAATTGGAGAAGAAGCGCAGAAGTTAACGCCTGCTAATCGCCACTGATTACTCATCACGAGTGTTGGGAGTTGTAGGACCGTGAAGACATTTACAGCCAAGCCATACGAAGTTGCACGCCAATGGTATGTGGTTGACGCACAGGGCCAGACATTGGGTCGTTTGGCGACTCGCATCGCCACTGTACTGCGTGGCAAGCACAAACCTATCTACACGCCGCATGTGGATTGTGGAGACTACGTGATCGTAGTTAATGCTGACAAAATCAACGTGACGGGGCAGAAGCTTGACCAGAAGATATATTACCGTCACAGCGGCTATCCGGGAGGGATCAAACAAGTGACTTTGCGCCGGCGGTTGCAGACTCACCCGGAACGGGTCGTGGAGTCGGCGGTGCGCGGCATGCTGCCCAAGAATAGATTGGGCCGCAAGATGTTCAAGAAGCTTAAGGTTTATGCTGGGCCCGACCATCCGCACGAGGCGCAGCAGCCCAAGCCATTGGAAATATAGGCTCAGGGGGTAGAAGAAACCGTGGCAGAGATTCAGTACTACGAAGGTCTTGGAAGGCGTAAGACGGCTAGTGCTCGGGTGCGATTGTACCCTGGTGGCGATGGCACAATCCTGGTCAACAACCGACCAGCGGATGAGTATTTTTCTCGCGACTCGGATTTGAAGCACCTGGCCGAGCCCTTGGTTGCTACCAACAATGCTGGGCGTTTTAATGTGACCGTCTTGGTGCAAGGCGGCGGTGTTACCGGCCAGTCAGGAGCTGTTCGCTTGGGCATTGCCCGGGCTTTGCTTAAGGCTGATCCCGAGTATCGCCCGACGCTGCGCAAATTCGGTTTGCTCACACGCGACGCCCGGGCCAAAGAGCGCAAGAAGCCAGGCCTCAAGCGAGCCCGCAAGGCCCCTCAGTACACCAAACGCTAAGTCTATTTGCTGTGATGCAGATGCAACGTACCTCTCACAGGTACGTTGCATCTTGGCGTATGGAGGCAGAATTGGTTGCCGCTCAGGCTCTAGTACCCTTTCAGGATGATTTTGCCCGCAGGTCCCCTCTGGGGAATACACCAATGCTCGTGCCTATGTGGGTTATAATAGTCTATCAAAACCACTTTGATGGGGCACTATAACTCGTCTGGCGTTTCTTGTGCGGGAAGTTCAGTGCGTATCACGTCGCCGTGGATATCTACGATGATGCGGAAGCCAAACATCCCCAGCCATGTGCGAGCGTCGTCGGGTAGTCCGTGTTCAATTAGCTGATCCATGTTCTGTATTGAAGCGTCTATCATCGCCTTGGTGAAGAGATCATCTTTGCCTAGCATGGCCAGAATGCCTTCTGTGATCAGTTCCTGATTCGCAAAGAATTCCTCCTGAAGCCACCGCAGCACCTGGCGGTCTACGTACTCGGATTCAACGTGCCGACGGAAGCCAGCATCAAAGATAACGTACTGGGGCTCATCACCGACGTAGACTACCTCGGCTACTTCCTCATCTTGACTAAACACTAGGCCGGCGAAGAGCGCCTGTCGGCGTCCAGCAGTTTCCAAGGCAAAGTACTCCTCTCGTGATAAACTCTTCCGAGGTCCGTTGTGATGGCCGAGGGAGAGTTTCTTTGCCCCCTCACCCGAAATACAGGATGATCACCACCGCCAGCCCGAACAGACCTACCGCTACCTGTAGAGGACGATCCGTCAGTAGCACTTCATCTGGCGCACCACCGTTGCCTTGGATGTGTATCACGTATAGGTAACGGAAAATGCCGTAAATGACGAAAGGGATCGTCAACATCATCGTGTGATTCTCTGGCAGGTTAGGGGCGGAGAAGGTATAAAGAGCGTAGGTCATTACGGTGCTGGCGGTGACAACAGCCATCATTTCATCCACGAAAGGCAGGCTGTAGTGATCCAGGATAGCCCGCGCATTGCTGGCCTGGCTCTTTAGTAATGCGATCTCCTGGCGCCGCTTGCCCAATGCCAGGAAGAGGGCCAGTTGGGTGGTAAAGAGGTAGAGCCAGGGCGAGAAGCGTTCGGCCTCTACCAGGGGCACCCCCGCGGCCACGCGAAGCACAAACCCGGCCGCTATCACCATCACATCTACGATGACTACATTCTTCAGCCAGAACGAATACGTAATCTGCAGTATCAAATAGCCTGTGAGAATCAGCCCAAAGGCCACATCGAGAAGAAAACCCAGGGGCAACACGGCGGCGGGAATTAGAACAGCGGCCAAAATGGCCACTGACTTCGATAGCTGCCCTGAGGGTAGCGGCCGATTGCGCTTGGTAGGGTGTTGACGGTCTTTTTCAACGTCTACCAGGTCGTTGATCAGGTACACTGTTCCAGAGATAAGGCACAGCATCACGAAGCCGATGATAGTTCGAGAGAGAGGCTCGATCTGGAACAGCTTTTCGTCGAAGACCAGCGGTACGAAGATGAACCCGTTCTTCGTCCACTGGGCGGGTCTCATCGTTTTGATCAGTGCGACTAGCAAAGGAATCCCCTGGAGTAAAATCTCAAAGCGCTATGATATAGAAAAAAGACATTATTTGCAAGTTTTCTCCGTAACCCGGGTGCATCCCCGATTTCTGGGCTCACAGCGCAGCAGGCCAGGGGACTAGTCCCCCCTGGACCCCTGGACTTCCCAAAATCTGGTATACATCCGGAGTTTGACACCCGCTTCAGTTGAGGTTATCCTGGCATTATGGGAGACAAGATCCGACTCGATCACCTGTTGGTGCAACGTGGATTGGCTGAGAGTCGCAGTCAGGCGCAGGCATTGGTCTTGGCTGGTCAGGTTCACGTGAATGGGCAGCCCGCTCCCAAGCCAGGCACCAGGGTGCCTGGCGATATTCAGGTGACAGTTCGCCAGCGGCCGCCCTATGTAAGTCGGGGCGGCTTCAAGCTCGCGGCAGCCCTTGACGCATTCCAAGTATCCGTAACCAGGGCCATCTGCGCAGATGTGGGGGCTTCCACCGGCGGTTTTACAGACTGCTTGCTCCAGCGAGGTGCCAGCCGGGTATATGCCATCGACGTAGGACGCGGCCAACTGGCCTGGAAGCTACGTCAGGATGAGCGGGTGGTGGTCATGGACAAGACCAATGCCCGCTACCTCGAGTCATTGCCAGAGCCAGTAGGCATTGTCACCCTTGATGTGTCCTTTATCTCGCTCAAGCTGTTGTTTCCAGCTGTCGTCGGCTGGCTGGCTCCCGGTGCCGACGTTATCCCCTTGATCAAACCCCAGTTTGAAGCAGAACGTGAGCACGTCGGCAAGAAGGGGGTGGTGCGCGATCCGGCGGTGCACGCCCGGGTATTGGAGAAGGTTGCTGGCTATGCCGTGGCGAATGGGCTGGGGGTGCGTGGCTTGATTCGTTCGCCCATCACCGGACCGGCCGGTAACCTGGAGTTCTTGATGCATCTGAGGCAGAGGGAGACCGACCACAACTATGACTTGTCGGCGGCCATAGCTGAGTGCTTGGCCGATGACAAACCTCGTGCTTCTCAGACCTGACCCCGAACTCACCCGATGCCCCGTCACAGTGATTTCGACAAGCTGCATCCGGCCCGCATAGGTACAATCCCCTTTGTATTCCCTCACAGGGACCTGCCCCTCATAGGGACCCGCAGGCATAGTGCGTGTGATCGGGGTATTAGGCTTTTCTAGTTGCCTGACTGTTATGCGTGGTGGGCAGGCTGGCGAGACGGCCCAACTTCGTGGCTCGGTCTACCGCTTCGATCAACTCTTCGATGTCAATTGGTTTCGGCAGAAAATCAGTCGCTCCCAGCACAATCAGCCGTTCCCGCTCTGCCACGGGGTTGGTCACGTGGGCTGAGATGGCGATAATGGGGATTGTGCCGGTTGTGATGTTACGTTTCAGATGGCTGAGGGCTTCGTAGCCGTCCATGCCGGGCAGCCGTAGGTCCATAATAATGACGTTGGGACGGACCCGTCGGGCAGCGGCCAGTGCTTCGTAACCATCGCTGGCAGCTTCCGTGGTGAAACCCACCCGGCGCAGCGCACGGGTGAGCAGTTTGGCCGTGTCTAGGTCATCCTCTACGATCAGTACCCGTCCTTGACGAGCCAGTACTGTGTCTATCTCCTCCAGCAGCGATCGCTGGTTAACCGGTTTGATCAGATAGGCGCTGGCGCCGCGTGCCATCGCTTCCCCATCATCTTCGACGATGGTCAGCATAATGGTTGGGATTTGGGCGGTGGATGGGTTGCTTTTCAGTTGGTCGAGTATAGTCAGCCCATCCGTATCGGGCAGCAACCTGTCGAGCACAATCAGGTCAACCTGGTCTTCGCTGACGCGTTCCAGAGCTTTGTGTCCCTGTCTTGCGGTTATCACCCGGTAGCCATTGTTCTCCAGTTGCATTCGTACCAGTTGGGCTATGTCAGGATCATCGTCCACGACCAGGACGGTCCTGGCTGCGATTGGCGGCACGGCTGAGGGCAAGGCCGTAGACGCCTCGGGCTCCGGCTCGGCACCCGGGACTGGCAGGATAAAGGTGAATACACTTCCTCGCCCTTTTTCCGAATCGACCCAAACCCGGCCACCGTGCATTTCCACAAACATCTTGACGATAGGCAGTCCCAATCCTGTACCGCTGGCTTCCTGAACAACTGGATCGTTGGCGCGGTAAAAGCGGTCGAACACGCGGCCAATGTCTTCTGGGTCAATTCCGACCCCCGTGTCCCGTACGCTTACCTGGACCGCCGTTCCGACGATAGTGGCGTCGACCGTGACGCTCCCTTCCGGGGTGTAGTTGATGGCGTTGCCAACCAGGTTGGTGAGAACCTGATACAATCGGCCACGGTCTCCCATCACCTCTGGCAAGCCGGCGTCCACCTCGTAGCTGAGGGTCAATCCCCGCCCCTGGGCGCGGGCTGCCATCGCCTCGACCACGTCCGCAATGACCTCGCCTATCTTGACGGGGGCCAGTTCAAAACGGACGCGGCCTGTTTCGATGCGTGAGATGTCGAGCAAGTCGTTGATGAGGGCGATCAGGCGGTCCGTGTTGTTCTTGATGACGCTTAGGAAGTGCTCTTGATTGTCATTCAATGGCCCCACGGCGCCGCCAGACAGTAAGTCCGTGTAACCCTTGATGGCGGTCATGGGAGTGCGCAGCTCGTGAGAGACGGTCGAGATGAACTCGCTCTTGGCCCGGTCGGCCTCTACTTCCTTGGTGATGTCACGAAAAATGGTCACCACCCCCAGAAATTCATCGCGGCGCGTAACAACCGGCGCCATGTGGGCGTGGATAACCCGATTGTCCATTTCCAGCATCGAACTCGCAGCTTCAATCGCCAAAGGTGTGCTCGATTGGGCGAGTATCTGTTCGATGGCGGACAGGGCAGTCGTACCGCCTGGATCGTCGAAAGCTTCAACCAGGTGCCGCACGTCGCTGGCTATCAAACTGTCACGCGGTTGGCTCAGGATTCGTTCGGCCGCCGGATTCATCAGGATGACCTGTCCCTGGGGGTTGTTTACCACGACGCCGTCGGCGATCGACTCAAGAATGGCTTGACTCTTGCTGGCTTCCTCTTGTTGGTGACGCAGCATGCTTCCCAATTGTTGCGCTTGCGAGTTGATGAGGCGATAGATTTCTGCGTTCTCGCAAGCGCCAGCCACTTGGGTGGTAGTGGCTTTCACAATAGTCGCATCCTCAGTCGTGAAGCGATATGCTTGTCGCGAGCCAAGGGCCAGCAAACCGTAGAACTCGCCGTTAGCTATGATGGGGGCAACTATCAGAGCTGACATGCCTGGCGGCACCTGTAACGCGTTCAGCCATTCGGCCGGAGGTAGGGCGGCGATGTCATCCATAGGGGAGATGGGCTCGTTGCGCCAACCTTGTGTCCAATCTTCAGGCAGTCTTTCAGGCTGGATGGGATTCATCTCCCATCCCACGTCGGACCAGGGGAGGAGTTGCCCTGACTCGCGATCGAGAACTAGAAGCACGCCGCCGTCGGCGCCGGTAGTCTTGAGGGAGCCTTCCAGCGCACTCCGCACCATCCGGTCCAGTTCCAGGCTGGTGGCAATTTCGTGGGTCACGGAGTAGAGCGACTCATAGTGGTCCCGCTCGCCAGCCACTTGGTCAAGCTGTTCCTCAAAAAACCGGTTGAACTCCCCCGCCAACTCGCTGAGAGCATCGTCGGCGGCCACAAGCAGTTCTAAAGACTGGTCGGCGGGCGTAGTGGCTCGAAGCTCGGCGACGATGCTCCGGCGCAGAGCCTCCAGCAGAGTGTGCCAGGCGGTCAAGCTGAGTGTCGCGCTCGATGCATCCAAAAATTGTTCAGCACTGGAGCGTCCGGCAAGGGCGCCCAGCAATGCACCGCCCACGCTGGAAAGGTTGATTGCCTCCTCAGCCGAGAGGCCAACTTGCGTATCGGCCGCCTCGGCGCCGAGCCAGCGGTGCAAGAGTGATTGGTGATGCTCAGCCAGCCATTCTACGAAATCATTGCCCGGTCGCGGGTGTGGCCTGGAGTCGACGTTGATTTTGGCCACCATCGCTGTCAGCTTCCTATTCACTGCTATACTATAGCACACTTCACCCACATTTATGGTTACAGAACAGTTACAGCCGGCGCGGGACGGCGCAATCGCGTGCCCTGCGGTGCCCTATCGTCGGTGTCGAGGTTTTCCCCGCCCGACGGACCCGCCAGAGCCGGGCAAAGCCTGGCCAAGGTCTTGACTCCCCCAGTTATCTTCAGAATCTGGTAGCCTGGGCATTCCAGCTATCTTGTGCTGGACGGATGCAGCAGGGCGCTCTGCCGGGCCAGAAATTGGGATAGAAGGGGGATTGTTAAGTGGTGGCTAGAACTGGTATACTGTACACGCGTGAGCTTTGACGCGAGACGGTGCAGCTCGCAAGACCAGTGCGTGGCTGAGCTGGTCGGGTGCAAGCATAGACACACTGGCGAATGTCGTGGTATAATCGGCGCGCTCTCATCGGCCGGACTGCCCGTTTATTACTGAGCCAGGACGGAGAATATACTTCATGGACCCACGGGAAGAATTGCTAGAGCAAAAGATTGCAAGCCTTGAGCGGCGAATTGCTTATTTGGAGCGCATTGGCAAAGTGAGCCAGATTCTCAATTCCACGCTCAGCCTTGAGCCACTGCTGCGCATCATCATCCAGTCGGCCACGGAACTTACACATACCGAGGCGTGCTCCATTATGTTGCTCGACAAGCGGACGGGGGAACTACATTTTACTCACTCCGTCGGTGAAGGCTCGGAAGGATTGCGCAACCTGAGCGTCCCCTTGGATAACAGCATTGCCGGCTGGATAGTGCGTAAAAGCAAACCGCTGCTCATCCGTGACGCCAAGGGCGATCCCCGCTGGCATTCTCAGGTTGACAAAAGGATAGACTTCGATACGCGCTCGATCCTTGGGGTGCCCATGAAGGTGAAAGACCAGGTTATTGGGGTCATGGAGCTTCTGAACAAGCTTGATGATCGAGGCTTCAGCCAAGATGACATTCAGATCGCTACCACGTTGGCGGCCCAGGCGGGGATCGCCATCGAAAATGCACGCCTGCTAGATGAGCTACAGCGCGCCTACGACGAATTGGCCGAACTCGATCGGCTAAAGAGCGACTTTGTGAGCGTGGCCTCTCACGAATTGCGAACGCCGCTGTCCGTTATCCTGGGCTACGCTTCCTTCTTGCGTGAAGAGGTAAGCGGCGAAGCGGGGGAACAGCTTAGCATTGTGTTGCAGAGTGCCTTGCGCCTGCGGTCCATCATCGATGATATGGTCAACTTGCGACACGTAGATACCGGCGAAGTCCAGCTCGAGCGTGACATCTTCTCGATGGTCGGCCTCATCGATGAGGTGGCCGGTGAGTTTGACCAGCTGGCCAAGGCCAAGCAACAGGTGCTACATTTGGATCTGCCCGACGATCCGCTCAAGATCGACGCCGATCGGCAGAAACTCTATCTGGTGTTGGCCAACCTGCTGTCGAATGCTGTGAAATTCACGCCAGCCCAGGGGCGGCTGCAGGTCTCCGCCAGGCGAAAAGGCGAGGAAATATGGGTCGACGTGATGGATACGGGGGTCGGCATCCCTGAGCGAGATTGTGATCGGATCTTCACCCGCTTCTACCAGGTTGAGCCCACCCTCACCCGACGTTATGAGGGCATGGGACTGGGCCTTTCTATCGCCAAGATCATGGTCGAACTGCATAACGGCCGTATCTGGGTTGAAAGCGTTGTGGGCAAGGGGAGTCGCTTCACCGTGGTCTTGCCCGCCTCCCCGTATAGTGAAGTGCCTGTCGTCACCGAAGGCGTTGCCGTTGCCGCTGACTGACTTGCCCTTGTCGATTGGGCTGCCTTCATACCCCCTGACCCTTTAAGTAGACCGTGTCTCGAGTCGGGCCTGTTTCCCCGTCTCCCTGGCTAATTGAAGCCAGGTATGCTTCGCCGCTCTTCCCCCAGTGCCGTAGACACTCACGTTTCATTGTCAAAACTTGACGGGTGTGCTAAAATAAACGTTCGGACTTGGGATGCCTTTTTCCTGGTGATATAGAGGGTGGTCGATATATTGTACGGTGTAAACCTATGACAGAAGCAAAGAACTTGATCGTACGCGGTGCGCGTGAGCACAACCTGAAGAATATCAACGTAGAACTTCCCCGTGACACGCTGGTCGTCATCACCGGCCTGTCAGGCAGCGGCAAATCAAGCCTGGCGTTTGATACCATCTATGCCGAGGGGCAACGTCGCTACGTGGAGTCGCTGTCGGCCTATGCCCGTCAGTTTCTCGGTCAGATGGACAAGCCGGACGTGGATCAGATTGAAGGCCTGAGCCCGGCCATATCCATTGACCAGAAAGGGGCCAGCCGCAACCCGCGCTCGACAGTGGGCACAGTAACCGAGATCTACGATTACTTGCGTCTGCTTTATGCCCGTGTGGGGCAGCCGCACTGTCCGCAATGCGGCCGAGAGGTCAACCAGCAAACCGCGCAGCAAATCGTAGACGCTATATTCGAGAAACCGGATGGCAGCCGGGTGATGATCCTGGCCCCGCTCATCAAGGATCGCAAGGGTGAGCACAAGGCGGTCTTTGAAGACGTACGCAAGCTGGGTTATGTGCGGGTGCGTGTCGACGGCGAGATGCGTGACGTAGACGAGGAGATCGAACTGGATCGCTACAAGATGCATACCATCGAGGCGGTGGTCGATCGTCTCATCCTCCGTAACGGCGATAGCGGGGGAGAGGGGACCGACGCCGGTCGCCTCTCCGACTCGGTGGAGACGGCTCTTAAGCTGGGGGACGGCGTGCTGATGCTCACCGACGTGACCGATCCGGACAAGCCATGGGACCGGCTATTCAGCGAGCATTTCGCCTGTGTGCATTGTGGCATCAATTTGCCCGAGATCGAGCCGCGTACCTTCAGCTTCAACAGCCCCCATGGTGCCTGTCAGGCCTGTACTGGTTTGGGTATGCGGCTCGAAGTGGATCCCGACTTGATCTTTGCAAAGCCCGAGCTGACCTTGGAGGCTGGAGCCATTCGCCCCTGGGTCAGGCGTGGCAGCGAGTCGGGGGATGGTTACTACAATCAGCTCATTCGCTCAGTGGCGGATCACTATGGTATCCCCCTTGACGTTCCCGTCAAAGATCTGGCGCCCCAGCAGCGCGACATTATTCTCTACGGCAGCAAGCCTGGAGATCGGATTACGCTCCACTATCGCAACGCGGAGGGCATGGAGCGTGTTTATAAAACTACGTATGAGGGGGTCATCCCCAATCTCCAACGTCGTTACAAGGAGAGTACCAGCGATTACGTCCGGGGCGAGATCGAGCGCTATATGTCTTCCCGGCCCTGCCCGGTGTGCAATGGCAAGCGGTTGCGTCCCGAGGCGCTGGCCGTGACGATCGCCGGCAAGTCCATTGATCAGGTAACCGCTTTGTCCGTGATCGAGGCTTTGGCTTGGGTGCAAACGTTGCAAGGTGAAGAACGGGAGTCGCCTCTCTCAGCCCGCGACCAGGCGATTGCCCGTCAGGTTCTGAAGGAGATTCACGACCGTCTCAATTTTATGGTCAACGTAGGCCTGGATTACTTGACGCTGGACCGGACGGCCGGCACGCTTTCGGGCGGCGAGGCACAGCGCATCCGCCTGGCCACGCAGATCGGCTCGCAATTGATGGGCTGTCTGTATATCCTGGACGAGCCCTCCATCGGTCTGCACCAGCGCGATAACGCGCGTCTGATCACCACTTTGAAAGGCATCCGTGACCTGGGCAACACCGTGTTGGTCGTCGAGCACGACGAGGACACCATGCGCGCTGCTGACTGGATCTTGGACCTGGGGCCGGGCGCTGGCGAGCACGGTGGACACGTCGTCTGCTCCGCACCTTGGGGTGAATTCGTCACCTGCCCCGATTCGCTCACCGCCCAATACCTGCGCGGCGACCGCGTGATCCCGACTCCCAAGGGCCGGCGCTCAGGCAACGGCAAGCAGCTGGTTGTGCGCGCGGCCAGTGAAAACAACTTGAAACACATTGACGTGCCCTTCCCGCTGGGCAGATTCGTCTGCGTGACCGGCGTCAGCGGCAGCGGCAAAAGCAGCTTGATCATCGAAGTGCTCTACAAAGCGCTGGCCCAATGGATGTATCGGGCCAAAGACAAGCCTGGGCATCACGCGGGCATCGAAGGCGCAGACCTGCTGGATAAGGTGATCGACATCAACCAGTCGCCCATTGGTCGCACGCCTCGCAGCAACCCGGCTACCTATACCACGCTGTTCACTCCCATCCGGGAGCTCTTCGCCAGCCTGCCCGATTCCAAGCTGCGTGGTTACACGCCGGGACGTTTCAGCTTCAACGTCAAGGGCGGACGTTGTGAGGCGTGTCGCGGTGATGGCATCATCCAGATCGAGATGCAGTTCCTGCCCGACGTGTACGTGCCCTGCGAGGTGTGCCATGGCCTGCGCTACAATCGCGAGACACTCCAGATTCGCTACAAGGGCAAGACCATCGCCGAGGTGCTCGACATGACCGTCGAAGAGGCCATGGACTTCTTCGCCAACATCCCGGCCATCCGCCGCAAGTTGCAGACACTCTACGACGTGGGACTGGGTTACGTCCGCCTGGGCCAACCGGCCACCACCCTCTCGGGTGGCGAGGCCCAGCGCGTCAAGCTCAGCAAGGAGCTGAGCCGTCGCTCCACCGGCAAGACTCTCTACATCCTCGACGAGCCGACCACCGGGCTCCACTTTGCCGACATCGAGAAGCTGCTGGCCGTGCTGGGCCGGCTGGTGGACGGCGGCAACACGGTGATCGTCATCGAGCACAACCTGGACGTCATCAAGTGCGCCGATTGGCTTATCGACCTGGGCCCGGAGGGGGGCGACAAAGGGGGCTACGTCGTCGCCGCCGGCACCCCCGAGCAGGTTATGAGCGTGCCCGAGAGCTACACCGGCCAGTGGCTGGGGCGCGTGCTGAACGGCGGGTAGGCAGCCAGGGTCGTTGCCAGGTCGCTTGACAAATGTCAGAGGCTTGAACCCCTGCACCGCGCCGCTCGCGGGGCA
>Ga0209536_100013985_pt1 | contig 11540 bp, 7 predicted proteins | sample DeeMarSeWOR28_12_FD_187461 | JGI IMG/M metagenome (GOLD analysis project Ga0209536, IMG submission 187461) | Marine sediment microbial communities from White Oak River estuary, North Carolina - WOR-2-8_12 (SPAdes) (version 2) | ecosystem: Environmental > Aquatic > Marine > Intertidal zone >... | reverse complement strand
CGGTAAGCGGAAAAGTGATGGCTTTGCCGGGACGGGATAAATCATGAAAGGTGACAGGCGGGCTGGGATGGTGATGGTCCTGCTATTGTTTAGTGTGGTTGTTCTTATGACCATGCCCCTTATCGGAATGAAGTTAACACCCCTGCAGGCTGTCCTCGACCCCGTCGGGTCGGGCACCGAAGGGGAGATTTTCTGGAGAATCAGGATCCCCAGGGTGCTGGCTGCCTGGCTGGCAGGGGCTGGACTGGCCGCTGCCGGCATGGCTTTTCAGGCTCTTTTTCGCAACTCCCTGGCGACACCCTTCACCCTGGGTGTTGCTTCCGGAGCGGCCCTGGGCGCCGCTCTCTCCATTCGCTTCGGGGTAGCCCTATCCTTTGCGGGTATATCAAGCACCCCGTTGTGGGCCTTTGCGGGGGCATCGGCTTCCATCATCCTGGTCTACGGAATAACCCGGGCCCGGCGGGGCATGAACACTCCTACCATGCTGCTGGCTGGGGTCGCGGTGAGCTTCTTTTTCTCCAGTCTAAACCTGTTCACACAATATTTATCCGATTTCACCCACACTTTCCGTATCATCCGCTGGCTGATGGGCGGTGTCCAGGTGTCCGGTTACCGGTCGATCCTAGAGATGCTCCCCCTGGTGATGATTGGCCTGGGCATCACCTTGTGGCTGACCCGGGAGCTTGACATACTCACAACTGGAGAAGAGATGGCCGCGGGCAGGGGAGTGGATGTTGTACGCACCAGGAACCTCCTCTTTTTCAGTGCATCGCTCATGGTAGGTGGAGTTGTGGCGGTTTGTGGTCCCATCGGATTCGTAGGTCTCATGGTTCCTCATATCTGCCGGTTCCTGGTGGGCCCTGGCCACCGCTATCTGGCACCCGCCTCCATCCTGGCGGGAGGGACCTTTCTGACACTGTGCGACACTTTTGCCCGGACGATCATAGCCCCCGCGGAGATCCCGGTGGGTGTAATCACCGCGCTTCTGGGGGGACCGTTCTTCCTCGTGCTCCTCATCCGAGATCAGAAATAAACACCTTCGTCGGATGAGGAGCACGGGAAAGAACGGATCTCAGATCTCAGATCTCAGACCTCAGATCTCAAATTGCGGGTTTTCAAGACCTCAATGGCGGGGAAAATATTTTTCTCTGAGATATGAGATTTGAGATATGAGAGCTGAAATTGAATTTGACTGATCCAAAAACACTGATCAGTCAAATTCAATTTCAAACAGTTCGATCTCCCCGTCAATCACGGTGAGCAGGAAAGGAGTCTGCTGGATATCACCGTTTTCGTCGGTAGTAAGCAGACCCTCGGCAGTGGGAAAGTCCTTAAGATTCATGAGGTATTCGCGCAGGCTGATCCGGTCCCGAACCATCCCCGACTCTATCCCCGTCCGTACAATGCGGGCGGCGTCGTAAGCCTGTACCGCCAGGGACTGGGGATCCTCGCCAAAGGTCAGCCAGTATTGCTCTGACAGTTCCCTTGCCTGGGGGGTTTCTGCATCCTGGACATAGCCGCCTGTGAAGAGGGCGCCCTCGACATAGTGCTCACCGAGCTCCACGAGCCAGGGGCTGTTCCAACCGTCGGACCCCACCAGAAGAACCTCATTGACATCATAAAAAGCGAGCTGAGGCGCCAGGAGTCCCACTGTCTGGAAATCCGCAGGGATAAAGAGGGCGTCGAAGTCGACGATGGGCTGAATTTCCACATCCCCTCCAGCCTCCTTGAGGGCAAGCTCTTCCGGGGTCATCTTGCGGTTCAGACCCACCATAGCCCGAATCTGGGGGCCGAAATCGGTCTGGCCCGGCGGGAAGCTCTCCGCGGCCACGATCTCTCCGCCCCGTTTATCTATCTCATCCCAGAACAGGTTCATCATGTCTTTGCCGTAGGGACTGTCAGGGTAGAGAAAAGCAAAGCGGCTCATCATGAGACGATCGCAGACAAGGCGCACGAGAGCTGTGATCTGCTGGGAATCGAGGAGGCTTCTTCTAAAAACGTTTCTCCCCAGAGCGGGTATCTCCGGATCGGGGGAGAGGGAGATAATGGGGGTTCCCGATTCTTCCGCCGCCCCTGCTGCCGCACGGGTCGTGCGTGAAAAAATGGGACCGATGATGGCGATCACCTGGTGGTTCTCCGACAGGTCCCTCACTGCCTGGGCGGCCTGCACGGGGTCTGCTCCAGAGTCCTTGACCACGAGGCTGAATCCGGTGGGAGGCCGTGTGTCAGTGGGCGCAGCCAGAAATCCAAGAGCCGCCTGGATGCCCTGAAGAGCTTTCTGGCCATAGACTGCGAAGCGGCCTGAAAGGGGCAGGACCGTTCCCACTGCGTGGGTCTGAACAAGAAGGCTGTCCCGGAGGCGGGCATAGGCTCTCTGGATCCTTTCGTCCGGGATCTGGTCAGGGTAATGCACCAGGAGATCCATAAGGCCGGCCATGGCCTCGGTCTCGAAGCCTCTTTCAATGTCCTTCTCCACGCGGACCATGGCTATGAGGCCGTACGGTTCACTGCCATCCGACAGGGACATGATCTTTTCAAGTTCGCGGTCCTTAAGCCCCCCGGCGATAAGCTCCAGGGCCTGGACGGACTTCAAGTGTATCTCCGGGCTGGAGTTCAGGACGTTGGCCTGGATAGCATCATTGGCCGCTACCACTGGGTCCTTTTTCCGGAAGCGGCAGACAGCGCGCATGGTGAGGGCTTCCACTTTCTCATCGGGAAGCGTGTCAAAGGACAGCACATTGTCCCCCGCTTCGATGCAATCCCTCCACTTCTCAGTGGTGAAATAGACCCGTTCAAGCTCCAGGTTGGCCCTTTTCCTCAGATGGCTCGCTGGAAAATCGTGGAGCAGTTTTTTTAACCTGGACACGGCGCCCCGATAGTCCTCCTGATAGATCTGGATGCGCGCCTGTTCTAAAAGTGCATCATCGGCAAAAGTGCTGTCCGGGTGCATCATGAGAAAACTATCGAGCATCTGGAAAGCCTCCATCGGACGATCCTCTTCCCGGAAAAGCCTCACGGCCTCTTCAAATTTGAGAAGCTCTTCACGCTCCCGTGCTGTGATCTCAGGTTTTTCCTTTAGAGCCACGACAGGCGGGGCGTGTTCTGCGGGAGGAGTTGCCGAAGCAGCCGGCTCAGCGGCTCTCCCGGAGATGGGGGCCTGTGGTACGCCGGGCCCGGGTACAGTGGCGCAGGCGCTCAGAGTTGCCACCGCAATCGTTGTGAGGTATAACCATCGGAAATGTCGGGGAAAAGAACGCATTGGGGAAATGTGCCCCAGCCTTTCCCGATTGTCAATCGGGAAAGGCAGTTTAGAGTGCAGGGTGCAGGGTGTAGAGTGAATCCAGGAAAACAGTAACCTCACCAGGTCTTGAGCAATTGCGGTGAATTGGCTCTATATTCCTTGTTTTTTTAGAATTTCTCTGGAGGATTTTTTTGAGCATTTACAACCATAGTAGTGAGATGTATCGGGTTTCCGATCAGGCTCTCTCTGCACTCTACACACTACACTCTACACTCCTTTTCATGGCCCCATAGCGGTTGCGACAGGCTATGAAAAGGTACGTTCCCCCTCCTTACGGCCAGCATTTCCTTCATGACAGGAATATTCTCGCCCTTATTGTCAGGACCGCCGACCTGGCACCGGATGATGCGGTTATCGAGATCGGCGCCGGAACAGGAAGGCTGACCGAAATGGTTCTCGCCGAGGTAGCAAACGTCACAGCAGTAGAGGTTGATGCCGGACTTCATCCACAGCTGGAAGAGAAATTCAGCGGCAACGGTTCTTTCAGACTTATCAAGGGCGATGTGCTGAGACTGCCTTGGGCCGAACTGCTGCCCCGTGAGGGTAAGGCTGTTGTCCTCGGTAATCTACCCTATGCCATATCAACCCAGATCATCTTCAAGGTGCTCGAACACAGGGAAAAAATACAGAGAACTGTGTTCCTGGTTCAATGGGAAGTGGCAGTGCGCATGGCTGCCGACCCAGGCGGCAAGGATTTCGGGATCCTGGCTGTTGCGTGCCAGCTTTTTGGAAAGCCAGAGATCGTCAGGAAGATCCCCCCGACAGTTTTTTTGCCCCCGCCCAGGGTAGATTCAGCTTTGATCCGGTGGGATGTTCTCGAAAATTCCCTTTACCCTGTACCGGGAAGGGAATTCACCATGAAGGTCGTCAAGTCAGCTTTCGGTCAGAGGAGAAAAAAGCTGGTCAATGCCCTGGCTGCCGGTTTTCCCGGGGTGGGGAAGACGCGTCTGGAAAGGATCCTCGTGGAAATGGGGCTGGGTATTGCAGTGCGCGCTGAACAGTTATCCGTGCAGCAGTTCGCTGAGCTTGCCTGTCGGCTATATGACACGGAGACACGGGGACACGGGTAAATGAGAACAAGATACTTTGACACGGAGACAGATCTTTTTCGCCGAGCCTCCCTTTCTCCGCGTCCGGATGGACGCAGTTCCCTGAGGCAGTCACAATGACCGGTAGCGCCCTGCGCTTCATCCCCCTCGGCGGAGTGGGCACCTTCGGTATGAACAGCGCCATCCTGCAGTGGGATGAGTCGTTCATCCTCATCGATGCGGGTATCAAATTTCCCCAGGGGAACTTTCCGGGAGTCGACCTCTTCCTGCCCGACTTCACCCATGTCCTGGAGAATGCCGGACAGTTAAGGGCCATCGTTTTGACCCATGGTCACGACGACCACATCGGAGCTCTTCCCTTCCTCCTGAGGCAGCTCGATGTCCCTGTTTACGGGACGGCTTTCACACTGGCCCTTGTTCGCGAAAGGATGACCAACGGGTGGAGCGACGATCACCCGGAAAACAGGGATTACAGGCAGATGCTTTTCGGGCAGGCCTTTGAGGTGGGCGGAATTTTGATAGAGGCGGTTCCGGCAGACCACAGCATCCCCGATTCAGCATCTCTCATCATAAGGACTCCTGCCGGAACAGTAGTCCACTCCGGAGATTTCCGTTTACCCGAAGGAGATATTGCCCCCCACCTCGAGCCCTTGAAGGAAGCTGGACGTGAAGGCGTGGATCTCCTGCTGTGCGACAGTACCAACGCCGACCGGCCCGGTGTCACACCTCCCGAGACAGAGGTTGCAGCTGCACTGGAAGAGCTGTTCCAAAAGACCCAGGGGCGTATTTTTGTGGCGACCTTTGCATCCCACGTCCAGAGGATGGGCGCGGTGATCCGTGCAGCTGCCGCTTCAGGTCGAAAGGTCGTTCTCGAGGGACGCCGGATGGTCCGTAATTACGAGATCGCCTCAAAGTTGGGGCATCTGGTTCCAGAACCCGGTATTGTCGTTTCCCATGGCACCCTGACGGAAAAGGAGACCGGGAGGGTCGTGTACCTGACAACCGGAACGCAGGGTGAGCCGTTCAGTGCCTTGAGCCGTATTGCCCGTGGGGAGCATCCCCAGATCCAGGCTGGGCCCGGGGACACGGTGATCTTTTCTTCCCGCATGATCCCGGGTAATGAACTGGCTGTGGGCCAGAATATTGACAACCTTTTCCGGGCGGGAGCGAATGTACATTACCAGGCTCCACCAAGGGTCCACATATCCGGGCATGCCTCAGCTGGAGAGATCTCGACAATGATACGTATGGTTTCACCAAGGCACTTTGTCCCTGTTCACGGGGACTACCGCAACCTGGTGGCCTGTGCAGGTGTGGCAAGGGACAGCGGTGTCATGGAGGATGACATTCATATCCTCGATCCGGGGCAGATCCTCGAGGTGACCCCGTCAGGCACCGGCACCGAAGGAGCCGTGCCTGCAGGCAGGATGCTCGTGGATGGTTCCATGATTGGCTCCCTTACCGACCCGATCCTCAGGGATCGCAGGCGCATGGCACGTGAAGGGGTCGTCGTCGTAGCGGTGTCGCTGCCTTCCAGAGGCAAGGAATTCCGCGAGCCTGTGGTAAATAGCAGGGGCGTTATCGTCGGTCCCCATGGGGAGGAACTGGATCTGGAAGCTGCCGGAGCCGCACGCCGTGTTCTTAAAGAATGGAAAAGAGAAAGGACATCTGTGGAAACACTGGAGGAGAACCTTCGGAGTGCGGTGAGATCCATTTACAGGAAAGCCCTGGACAAGAGACCGACGGTTCTCCCCGTGATTCTGGAAGAATGAGGATCCAAAATCTAAAATCCAAAATCCAAGGTTACAAAGAAGGTTTTTTGATCTCCATTTTGGATCCTGGGCCTTGGATCTTGGACCAGAAATTCCCTTGGACAGCTTGGCATTCACTTTAAATACAACTTTTGGAGATACCATGATCGAATCCATACTGCTGGGAATACTTCAGGGCCTCACGGAATTTCTTCCAGTTTCTTCCTCAGGTCATCTCGTTCTCGCCCAGGAACGGCTGTCCGGATTTCATGGGCCGGCCGTGGCCTTTGATGTGCTGCTCCATGGCGGAACCCTTGCAGCGGTGCTCATCTACTTCAGACGCGATCTCTATCAGATGGCCCGGGATCTGGCCCGGCCGGCTGAGGGAGGATGGCGTCTGCCCGCTCTCCTGACCATAGGTTCCATCCCTTCAGGGATCGTGGGTGTGTTTCTGTCCGATGTGATAAGGCCCCTTTTTACGGTTCCAAAGGTGGCCTCGGGCGGCCTGATCGTAACAGGGTGTGTTTTGACGGCGGCGTGGCGAATAAGGGGCAGAGGTCATCGATCTCTCACCGATCTGACAGTCTGGAGCACACTGGCTATAGGGATGGCACAGGCGTTGGCCATCTTACCCGGGATTTCCAGGTCCGGTTCCACCATTGCTATGGGCATGTTCCTGGGGTTTTCAGGGAAGGAAGCGGCCCGTTTTTCATTCCTTCTCTCCATCCCTGCCATTTCCGGAGCCCTGCTGCTCCAATTCGGTGTGCTCTCGCAGGGTGGTATCCCCCTGGTCTACCTGGTCGGGGCCCTTTCTGCCGCCCTGACGGGCTGGGCATCTGTCGCCTTTCTGATGAAGATCCTCGACCGCGAAAACCTCCTTCCCTTTGCCGTGTACAGTCTGGCCTTAGGTTCTCTTTCTTTGATGATTCTGGTATAAAAGGAAGAATTTGAAATTTTAAAATTCAAGTTTCAAACACACTGAAATCGCTGTTTTTTTTTGAAATGTGAAATGTGAAATCCGGATTGCAGACCGACTCTTCGTCGAAGGTAACTATGGCCCGAAAAGATACAAAAGGAGAGATCAAACCTACCCCCGTTCCTTCCCATTCCCGCTGGCGTGAGATCGTTGGCGTGGTCCTTGTTGCAGTAGGACTTTTTTCCCTTCTGGCTCTTGTCTCCTACTCACCGCGCGACATCTCACTTAACAGTACCGGCGCCGGAAAGGACCAGATAGGCAATATGGGGGGCATCGTCGGCGCCTACCTGGCCGATCTGAGCATCCAGACCATAGGGTGGGCAGCCTTCACGATCCCGATCTTTTTTATTTTTCTTGGGGTGACACGTTTTTTCTACCGAAACTGGGGCAGTTGGGCACTGAGATCTGCAGGCGCCGTTCTGTTCGTTCTGACACTCAGTGTCATGGTCCAGTTGAGGCTGAATCCCATAACCTTCACCGGAGGCAGGGCTCCCGCGGGAGGCATCACGGGTAAGCTCGCTGCCGACGGACTGGTCACATTATTTAACGTGGCGGGCGCTCACGTCATCGTCCTGGCCCTTCTCCTGGCCGCGATCCTGATCATGACCAACCTCTCCCTCGGGACTGCTGTAGCCTGGCTGGCCGGTACTTCCGGTGCCCTGTTCACGGTGGTCACCAAGAAACGGGAGCGCACCCGCCGGAAAAAGGTCGTAAGCCGTGCCAGGGAAAGGGAAAAAGAGATCGAACTTCCGAAGATCGAGGGCAAACCTGCGGTGGTGAACAGGACCCGCGCCCCTTCCCCCAGGCAGGAGGAGTTCGACACACTGCCTCGTCCCCGGGGCAAGTTCTCCCTTCCTCCTCTTCATCTGCTCGATCCCCAGGATGAGGAACACAGAGGTATAACCGAGGAGGAGCATTTCGCCAGGAGCCGGATGCTCGTGAAGAAACTTCAGGATTACGGGATCCACGGACAGGTAACAGCGGTCAACCCCGGGCCTGTCATCACCGTGTTCGAATACGAACCCGGCCCTGGAGTCAGGGTCAACCAGATCGTGAGTCGAGCCGGCGACCTTTCCCTGACCATGGGAGGAGTGGACATCAGGATCGTGGAACGCATCCAGGGCAAATCCGCTATCGGGATAGAGGTTCCCAATATTGAACCTGAGACAGTGCGTCTCAGGGAGATCCTGAGTTCCGACGAATTCGAATCGTGCAAGGGGATCCTCCGGCTTGCCATAGGCAAGGACACATCTGGAGTCCCCTATGTGACGGATCTCGATTCCATGCCCCATATGCTCGTTGCCGGCGCTACCGGACAGGGGAAAAGCGTTGCTATAAATTCCATGATCCTGTCCATGCTTTTTAATCTTACCCCCGCCGAAGTCCGCCTCCTCATGGTGGACCCGAAAATGCTGGAGCTGTCCCCCTACGAAGGGATCCCCCACCTGCTGGCGCCGGTGGTCATGGAGCCGAAAAAAGCGGCCTCAGCCCTGCGCTGGCTCGTGGCCGAGATGGAGAGGAGATACCATCTCCTTTCTGCAAGAAAGGCTCGAAATATAGACAGCTACAACGCCAAGACCTCCAGGATCAAGGATTCGCTGCCGGAAGACGAAGACCTGCAGCTGCCGCACATCGTGGTTGTCATAGACGAGCTGGCAGACCTCATGATGACGGCGTCGAGGGACGTGGAGGAATGCATTGCCAGACTGGGTCAGATGGCCCGGGCAGCGGGCATCCACCTGATCCTCGCTACTCAGCGCCCGTCCGTGGATATCATATCGGGGAGTATCAAGACCAACATCACCGGCCGCATTGCCTTCAAGGTCACCGACAAGGCCAACTCCAGGGTGATCCTGGACCACAATGGGGCTGAGCAGCTCCTCGGCCGGGGCGACATGCTGTTCATCAAAACCGGTATGTCCGGCCTGACACGTCTGCACGGCTGCTTTGTCACCGAGGAGGAAGTGGGGAGGGTCGTCAAGTTCCTTAAGGATCAGGCCAAGCCCGAATACAGGGATGACCTTTTCGATTACCAGCCCCCCTCCGCGGATCCTGACGGTGACGGCCAAGAGGATGAAAAGTACCAGGAGGTGCTGGACTTCGTTTTCAAAAAAGGATATGCGTCAGCCTCCATGATCCAGCGTAATTTCAAGGTGGGTTACAACAGGGCCGCGCGCATGGTCGAACGCATGGAGAACGACGGTCTAATCGGTCCGCCGGACGGCGCCAAGCCAAGACCGGTGCTGCGAAGGTACGATATAGAATAAACAGGACGATAAAAGAGCAGCTGCCAGCTGTCAGCTGCGTGCGCACGGTCGAACCAGCGGCTTTTTAAAGCGGCATATTTTAACGCAGAGCACACAGAGGCGGCCCGCTGTTAAGCCGCCTGTCCCAGAGAGTTAGGCAGAGGCAGGCAGGGGCTGGATAAAGCGAAGACATGATGATTCAGCGCTACATCTGTGACCTCTGCCTCCTCTAGTGAGTCACTTCCCTGATTGTTAGTGACCAACGGGCGGTAAAAAAACTTGAATCGATTTACACAAAAGAGGTCTTGGGAACTCGGCGTGGTGCCGGTCATCATCGCAGTTCTAGGTAGTCTTATTGCGATGCCAACGCCAGGGTTGTGCGAGGATGAGGCTGATCGAGCCCTCGCCCTTGTCAGGAAGACCTACGCTTCCCTCCAGAGCCTGAAGGCGGATTTTGTCCAGACCGAAGAACGGCCGGGAGTGGGTGTGAGCGTCCGGGAAGAGGGGGTGCTGTCCTTCAAACCGCCGGACCGCATGCACTGGTACTACAAGGGAAAGCGACCCCATGAAGTGGTCATAAACGGTTCAAAGGTCTGGATCTACACACCATCCCGTAAACAGATCGTTGTTCGCAATCTAACGCCCCGGGAGATGAGACAGGGCGCCGCAACCCTCCTCACGGGCCTTGACGGCATAGAAGAGGATTTCACCATCCAATCCCGAGGGACCGCTCCCGGGGGAAGCATCCCCCTTGACCTCTTTCCCCTCGATGACAACCTCCCTTACGACAAGATCTCCATCTCGGTCGCCGCCGACACCGGTCTCATCGAACGCATCGCTATCCACCACAAGATCGGGAACATCACTACAATCACATTTCAGGGGATAAAAACGGGAGTCAAGCTGGATGACAAACTGTTTCAATGGGATGTGCCGGAAGGGACTGAGGTTGTTGAGCCATGAAAAGGCCGAATCTCAAATCTCAGGAAAGCTTCAAGTCCCCTTAAAATGGTTCAGATCCATTTTTAAGATATGAGATCTGAGATTACCCAATGAAAGTCGCGGTAACTTCCCTCGGCTGCAACAAAAATCTCGTCGATACCGAGGTCATGCTCGGTCATCTGAACAAGGCCGGCTGCGTCGTAGTGGAAGAGCCGGAAGAAGCCGACTGCCTGCTGATAAACACCTGTTCCTTCCTCACTGAAGCGGTGGAGGAGTCCCTGGATCGCATCGTGGAACTGGCTCAACTCAAAGGGGAAGGAGGACCAGAACGCCTTGTGGTCACAGGGTGCCTGGTCAGCCGCTACGGAGAGGAGATCCTGAGGGAGGTGCCGGAAGTGGACGCCCTCGTCCCTCATAGCGATCTTGAGAGTGTTATCAAAGCTGTGCTGGGGAGTGACGAAGACACCTCCGCCGTCGCCAAGGCTTTGACGGACAAGGCACGCAGGACGCAGGGCGTAACGGATCAAAAATCAAATTCGCAATCCCCAATCCTCGATCCGGAATCGGCTTTTCCTTTTCGTATCCGCTCCCACCCACCCCACCGCGCCTACCTCAAGATCGGGGAGGGGTGCTCCAACTGGTGCGCATACTGCCTCATTCCCTCCATCAGAGGAGAATTTGCCAGCCGACCTTCCGCTTCCCTGGTCGAAGAAATGGACGATCTGGTGGCCCAGGGGGTTCGGGAGGTCACCCTTGTGGCCCAGGACTCGGGACGTTACGGTCAGGACCTGGGAGGGGACAACCTGCCGGCCCTCCTGCGGCGCCTCCTCGGGGTCCCCGGAGATTACTGGCTCAGGGTGCTCTACGTTCATCCTTCCAGGGTGTCGGAAGAACTCCTGGAAGTCATGGTGTCCGACTCCAGGGTTTGCAGCTATCTGGACGTTCCTTTCCAGCACGTATCACCAGGTATCCTCGAGGGCATGGGCAGGGGCGAGGCGCCCGCCCCCCTGGATGTGGTCCTCAGAGCCCGCCGGTCGATCCCTGACCTTTTCCTGAGAACGACCCTCATGACCGGTTTCCCAGGTGAAACTCCAGAAGATTTTAAGCAGCTGCTTGTGTTCATAAGAGAGGCGTGGATCGATCACCTGGAAACTCGCGTTCACCTCCCCGAAGACGGCCCCGGCGCCGCCGACGGACGAGTACGTAACCGCCGCGGGAGGCGGCGCGGACAACTTCGTCGTGGGCCTCGGCGAGGGCGTGCGGGACGGCAAGTGG
>Ga0209536_100013984_pt1 | contig 11541 bp, 8 predicted proteins | sample DeeMarSeWOR28_12_FD_187461 | JGI IMG/M metagenome (GOLD analysis project Ga0209536, IMG submission 187461) | Marine sediment microbial communities from White Oak River estuary, North Carolina - WOR-2-8_12 (SPAdes) (version 2) | ecosystem: Environmental > Aquatic > Marine > Intertidal zone >... | reverse complement strand
GTCTCAGCCTTTATCAGTGCCACACCTATCATCCCTGTCCTTGTGGGAATTGCAGGAATCAGTGTGATTACCCTGATTGATAGAAGAGATCCTGAGAATAAGGAATGGACCCTGGCTTCTTGGGATTTCACCAAGCAGATCATGCCCTTGCTGGCTATTGGTGTGCTCATAGCAGGTTTTTTGCTTGGATCCACCCATGATGATACAGTCATTGCAGGTATAATCCCCAGCGAGTGGGTTACCGGCATGGTTGGAGGTAATTCGGTGTTCTCAAATTTCTTTGCCTCAATAGTAGGTGCCTTCATGTATTTTGCTACTCTAACTGAAGTTCCCATTTTGCAGGGTCTTATGGCTGCCGGCATGGGTAAGGGCCCAGCACTGGCATTACTGCTGGCCGGTCCATCATTGTCATTACCAAACTTACTTGTGATACGCGGTATTATTGGTACTCAAAAAACCATCGTCTACCTGGTCCTGGTTGTTGTCATGGCAACTTTATCAGGTTTGATTTACGGAGGATTATTCTGATTCATATATGACACAAAATAATATTATTAATAATATACTATCATGGAAAACAAAACATTGGGATTTATAGGAGGTGGCAGGATAACAAGGATTATCCTTCAGGCTTTCAGCAACAAGAATGTTGAATTTGATTCAATAAGTGTATTTGATCCGGACATGGAAGTATCAAGCCGACTGAAAAATCATTTTCCGGAGATAAAGATTGCAGGTTCAAATTCCGAGCCTGCTGCCCAGGATATAGTCTTTCTTGCGGTGCATCCACCGGTAATATTGGGCATACTTAAAGAGATTAGTTATGCGGTCAGGGAAGAGGCAATAATAATATCACTTGCCCCGAAAATAACAGTTGAAAAAATATTGTCAGTTATCCCTTCAGGGAAGATCATCAGGATGATCCCAAATGCTACTACTTATATAAATAGAGGTTATAATCCGGTCTTTTTCAGAGATATATTTTCAAATAAGGAAGAAAAAGCGCTTATGAAATTTTTTAATTCCGTAGGTAAAACCTTTAAAGTTAAGGAAGAGGAACTGGAGGCATATGCTATTGTATCAGCTATGCTTCCTACTTATTTCTGGTTCCAGTGGAAGAAAATGGAAGATATAGCGGTGAAAACAGGTCTAACAGAAGCTGAATCAAGGAATATTATCATGGCCACCCTTTCCAGGGCTATAGAATTATATTACGAATCAGGACTTTCACCTGATGATGTGATTGACCTTATACCTGTAAAGCCAATAGGGGAACAAGAAAAGGATATTGAAACAATTCTGGAAACTAAATTGATGGCTCTTTTTGAAAAAATTAAACCTTAAAATGGCAATTGAGAAAAATAGGACCATTAAAAATACCTCAGGGTGCGTGATGAACTTATGAAAAAGTTTTACAAACAATATACCGAAAAAATAAAACCGAAGCTATGAAGCCTGAACAACTGAAATTAATTGTAAAAGATAGATACAGCCAAATTGCGGGTGAACACAAACCGGTGAAGAAAAGCTCATGCTGTGGTGGTGAGGGCTGTTCTGACAAAATAGTATATTCTGCATTCAGTGATAATTATTCAGGACAGGAGGGCTATAATCCTGATGCCGACCTGGGACTCGGATGCGGGATGCCACTGGAATTTGCGGATCTGCAAAAAGGATGCAGGGTCCTGGACCTTGGTTCCGGGGCAGGTAATGATTGTTTTATCGCAGGAGCTCTGGTTGGTGAGAAAGGCTCCGTAACCGGTCTGGATTTCACTGAGTCCATGATAAAAAAAGCTGAAAAGAACAGGCAGAAAACAGGCTTAAGCAACATTAAATTCCTCCTGGGAGATATTGAAGACATGCCTCTGCCTGATAATCAGTTTGATGTGGTAATAAGCAATTGTGTTCTGAACCTTGTACCCGACAAGAAGAGGGCCTTCAGTGAAATATTCAGGGTACTGAGGCCGGGCGGGCACTTTTGCATCTCAGATATAGTAATGGAAGGAAGCCTGCCGGAAGAACTTAAAAACAGTGCTGAGATGTATGCAGATTGTGTTTCAGGTGCAGTTCAGTTTTCCGATTATATTAATATAATTGAACAACAAGGATTTAAGAATATTAAGACAAGAAAACGCAGGGAAATAAAGATCTCTGATGATATTTTTTTGAAATATATGAAGATGAATAAACTCCTGGATTTCAAAAAGGATAAAGCAGTGATCTTCAGTATCACGGTTACAGCAGTAAAATAATTTTAAAAAGCAGAATTATGCCATCAAGACCAAGACTTAAAGTCCTTGACCGCTACCTCACATTATGGATCTTCCTGGCCATGGCTGTTGGTGTTCTGTCAGGATACTTCTTTCCGCCCATAGCTGCATTCTGGGAATCACTTAAATCAAGTCCTGATAGCACCACCAACCTTCCCATTGCCTTAGGTCTCATTTTGATGATGTACCCTCCCCTGGCCAAGGTGAGATATGAAGAACTGGGTGATGTCTTCAGGAATTATAAAGTATTGACATTATCGCTCATCCAGAATTGGATTATAGGGCCTGTACTGATGTTCGCTCTTGGGATCCTCTTTTTCAAACTATTCCCGGGAAAGGATAATGCCAACCTGCCTTACTTGTACGGGATAATAATGATAGGGCTGGCCAGATGTATAGCAATGGTAATAGTGTGGAACGATCTTGCGAAAGGCGATACTCAGTATGCTGCAGGGCTTGTGGCTTTCAATTCAATCTTCCAGGTTCTCTTTTTCTCAGTTTACGCTTATATCTTTATAGCAGTACTACCCGGCTGGTTTGGCGTGCCCACCAATGCAGCAGTTGAGAATATTACGATCGGTCAAATAGCCGAGAGTGTATTTATATACCTGGGCATACCCTTTATTGCCGGGTTCCTGACGCGTTTTATCCTTATTAGGGTGAAAAGCAAGGAATGGTATCATACCAGGTTTATACCCAGGATTAGTCCCCTGACCCTGGTGGCTCTGTTGTTCACCATCATAGTAATGTTCTCATTAAAAGGTGAGTACATAATTAAGATACCGCTGGATGTAGTACTTATTGCCATTCCATTGCTGGTCTATTTTGTAGTTATGTTCTTTTTCTCATTTTTTATGAGCAAGAGAATTGGCGCCGGATACGAACAGTCAACAACCCTTTCATTCACTGCTGCCAGCAATAATTTTGAACTGGCAATAGCTGTTGCCATAGCCATTTTCGGCATGAACTCCGGTGAAGCTTTTGCAGCGGTCATAGGTCCGCTGGTTGAAGTGCCGATAATGATAGCATTGGTAAACGTGGCTTTAAGATTCAGAAAATCATTTATATGAATAACAGGATCACCTGCCAGCACTATACTTAATTGACAATAATTTTGGTTGTGCTCACTCCGCCGCTTGTCCGGAAAGTAGCAAGGTAGATACCCGGTCCCGGAAAGTTACCAACATTCAAAGTAATGTCACTGTATACCTTACCGCTCCACACAAGAGTTCCGGTTACAGTCATTATATTTATCGTAACCGGCTCCATCAGGGTCCCTTTGAAGTCTATAATAACTATTGATTCCTTTGGAACGGGGTTTGGATAAATGTTTAATTCAGGGCCTGAAGAAACCTTCTCAATCGCTAAGGGTTTTGAAATATAATTCGTCCAGTCATAGAACCTCTTATTTATATCAGCGGTGCCAATCACTCCCTCTACCAGCTGAAGCCTGTAGTCAAAATGTGCTTTGCGTGTTACTTCTCCATTATATATGTAATCTGTATTACATATAACGGCAAAAACTACATTATTTGCCGGTTCGAGATCAAGCCTCAGGCTACAGTCTCCACCATATACAGGTGTGCTGTATACGGTCTCCCCGTTCCGGGTCCTGTAACATAATAGGCATGTCATATTGGGACCGATAGGCTGAAAGTTAACCGTTACCACTTCCCCGTTAACAACAAGTGGTATCTGGTTAGCGCCTGACCAGCCCGGTGTTGTCCGGTATTCAGGAGTAAGCAGTCCTGTCCCGTTGTTTGTTGTTTTAGCATAAGGAGTGGCGATCCATGTTTGCGGATTCAGCCATGAAGGGCTCCATTCAGCTCTGATTGGGGTACCAAATTGTGAATCAAGCAGGTCTATTACAGCCTCTGTCCATTCGCCCATATCGACAAGGGCCTGCTTAGCCCTGTATTCTGTTATTAGCCGCCTTATCTGGTATTCTCCCAGTCCGGAGGCCATTCCTTCAAGGACCCTTGATTCACTGTATCTCCAGATCCAGGGGACACTTCCCGGACCGAGTGTCATCCCCAGGAATGTGGGAAAGATATTACTGTACTGCACTCCTCCAAGAAGGTTTCGCCATGTACATATCTGGGTTTCATTCTGATACATATTGACTCCCTCTGCCGACGGTCCACCGAAACTATCATCCTGCAGCCATCCACTATAACACTCTATAGGCATGAAAGGCGCCAGAAATGAAGGTCCATTAAGGAATCCCATGCTGCTGTAGTTATCTGACAGCCGGGCATATGCTTCCTGTTGCAACCAGGTATTGCCACCTTCATGGAACCATGCAGCCTGCCTGCATCCGGGAAGGTCGGCGAGAATTGAATGTATCCCCTCATGAACAACAGCTCCCATCTGGTAATCCCTGTCATTATAAGCGCAGCTGGGATCGAAGCAATACACCGGATAATATGATATGAGTACCATGGGCCAGTGTTCTCCTTCGTAGAATATACTGCTCTGCCATCCGCCCGTTTCTGTATTTGAAGCATTATCGGTGCATAGACCTGAACCATAAAGGTAAATGGCACTCTTATACCCGTTTTTTGCACGCTTATCAGGTGGCCAGCCCATAACATTCCTGAAATATGCAAAATCATTATTCATTCTTTCGAGCATCGGAGTAATAGCAGCTGATGTGACCAGTGGATTTGCTGTTGCTCCCCACCTGAAAGTCCACCACGCTGAAGAATGTGTGCCCACGACACCATCACAATCATCCAATACCATCGCAGGCTCACTTAGCTCAGGAAATTCATCCCTGAAGTCGTAGCTGAGTGTGGGATCATAATCCGGCCATGTAAAGGGTGCAGAAAAATCCGCTTCTGACCTGACTGTTAAATGAAAATAACAGTTAGTAGCCGCGCCACAGTTGTTAATATAACATACAGTATAGGTCCCCGACTGCTGTTGATCAGCGTCTCTAATAATAACCTCACGTTCCGTGGCAGTGAATTTTGCCGGCCCGGACCAGCTCCAGGATCCTCCGTCTTCCGCAGAAGGAAGCAAGGACACAGAGTCTCCTGCCATGAGGTTAGCGGTATTCAGCTGTTGAACAGGACCATCATTGATCCTTATGTACGGAATAACTTCAGTGGGATCGCAAGGGCCACTCTCAATACCATACACCCGCCACTCTAGAATACCTGTGGCCATTGCACTTTTCATGTTAATTCTTATCCTTGAAGTCAGAATATCAAGTTTCAATGAATTGTATGTGTCCAGTTCTATTCCGATTGAGTCTGCCAGTAACCATGAAGTACCATTCCAGTATTCGATATATGCGTTGGTAGGCTGGTCAATACCCAGGCCATCATCCCACCAGTAAACAGATGTAGAGGTAAGTTGCTTTGCAAGAGTCCACTCGTACTGAACCCAGTTATACTGATTGTAAGCTTCTTCTCCGGCCCAGTTACCATATGCTCCATGAGAATAATCAGCAGAACTTGAAGGATCGAAACCATTATTGACAGCCGTGAGTGTCTCCCATGCTGAGACGAATGACGTCGATACTGAGGCCGTTAAAGCAAGGTTTGTAGTATCGATTGTAGCACCAGATGCTGTATGTAGTGGAAAAAAAAGAAAAACTGTTAAAATAATAAACAATACAATTATATTGTTCAGATTATTTGATCTGGAAGAAGCCTTTACTGATTTACTTTTACTATTCACTATCTTATAAATATTAACCCTGTTGCATTGACAGCCAAAGTTAAAAAATTCGGTTATTAGTTTTACGTTAGGTTCAAACTTATGTTACCTATTAAAATCCTTCTATTTTTGATATATCATTCAAATGTTTATTAAAAATAAATTACTATTGAGTGCAAATCATTTTGTGTGATTATTTTTACTCGTAGCTAAAGATCCCAACATGGCGTTAAAAACAAACAAGTGGCTGGTTATAATTGGATTACTAATAGCCAGCCTGTTGGTATCACATTTTTTTATTAGCGGCACAGACCAGAAAACGGGGATTGCCATCCTTATTTTCATAGGAGGTTTATGGGTCACTGAAGCTGTTCCGCTGGCCGCAGCTGCCTTGCTTGTCCCTGTCCTGTCCGCTTTATTTCATATATTCAGTATTAAAGAGGCACTATCTCATTTTGCCCACCCTGTAATATTCGTCTTTATAGGAGGCTTTACCCTGGCTACCGTTCTGAATGAACATGGAATTGACAAATGGATTGCCGGGAAACTTATCCACCTTTCAAAGGGTAATAAATGGACCGTACTCATTTCAATGCTGGGTTTTACATCATTCCTTTCGATGTGGATGAGCAATACTGCCACTACTGCCATGCTCCTGCCAATAAGCATGTCACTGGTTGACAGGAAATTCCCCAGAGCAAGAATATTTGTTATACTTGGCACTGCCTACGCTGCTAACATCGGTGGAATTGCCACATTGATAGGGAGCCCCCCAAACCTGATTGCTGGAGCTATCCTAAATATAGATTTCATAACATGGATCAAATTCGGCCTGCCGGTAACAATATTATTTTTTCCCATTCTTTTAATAATATTGAGACTGGTCATAAAACCTGAGAAAGATTTCCGGCTCGATATTCCCGACCAACATCCAGGGGTATGGACCAAGAAGAAAAGTATGTCCCTGGCTTTCTTTTCTTCAGTTGTATTTCTATGGATAGGATCACAGCCTATAAGTAAATTGTTCGGATTTGATAATTTTGATTCAATTGTTGCCATTACAGCCACTGCCCTGGCACCCATCCTGGGTTTAACCACATGGAAAAGATTTGAAAGAACAACCAACTGGGGTGTATTAATCCTTTTCGGAGGAGGTCTGTGCCTGAGTGCCTTACTTTCTGAAACAGGTACATCAGAAATGGTAGCACAAAGCATCCTAAGCAATTTTGGGAGCGTTCAGGGTCTGCTGTTGATATTTATTTCGGTGGTGTTTATGGTATTTCTTACCGAGATATCCAGCAACACAGGATCAGCGGCAATTATGGTCCCAATAGTTATGGAGGTAGCTATTCAAATCAATCAGGAGTTTGTACTTCCAATGGTAATAGGTATAGGCATGGCAGCAGATTGTGCTTTTATGCTCCCCGTTGCGACGCCGCCCAATGCCCTTGCATTCAGTTCAAATGAATTCACAATTGGTAAAATGATGAAAACAGGATTCCTGCTGAATATTATTGCCATTATATTAATATGGCTTATAACAAGCTTAAGGTTTATAAATCCATTCTGATTTTGGTCCTTGCATTTTCAAGGAAAAGTTCCCATTCATCATGCAAATGGTTTATTACCCTCGGGAACTTATTTTGCCCCCCCTCCTTCCCTTTTTGCCGCATAAAATCATAAAAAGTTGATACCGGTAAAAGCTCTACAAATATCTCTTTAAGAGCAGCAGATCGTTCTGTACGGTAGTCATCATTCAGGTCCATCAACTTTTTGTCCAGTTTTTGTCTTACCTCTTTTATATCAGGCATTTTCATATTCTTAACACCAATGTACCACTTATGGGCAAAGTAATTATTATGCTTTATACCGGCAACGGTATATTCATTTATTTCAATATTGAATTGATTGCTTAACCATTTTACAGCAATATTCATATTATCAACCGAAAGGTGTTCTCCGCACAGGTTAAGGGTATGCCTTGTTCGGCCGGTAATTAGCATTTCATATCGTTCAGTATCCAGGAATCTTATTGTGTCTCCTATCAGATACCTCCATGCACCTGCACAGGTGCTTATGAGAATGGCATAATCCACCCCTTCTTCTATTTCCGGTAATAACAGAACCTGAGGATTTTCGTCCAGGCTGCCATCAGGGTGAAAATTATTATCATTATAAGGAATAAATTCGAAGAAAATACCATTATCTACAACAAGCTGCATATTTCCGTAACTCTTTGGCTGATAGGCCAGAAATCCTTCTGATGCAAGGTAAGTTTCCAGATAGCATATGGGCTTTCCCATCAATTTCTCAAAACTATTGAGGTACGGATCGAGACTTACCCCTCCCCACGAATAAGCCACCAGGTCCGGCCATAATTCATGAATATTTTTCAGACCATAGTAATTGACTATTTGTTCCAGCATCATCTGTATCCACGAGGGTGTACCTGCAACGCCCACCACATCCCACCGCCTGGCTCTTCTGGTAATCTTGTCAAGTTTAACCTGCCAGTTGCGCTCTCCGGCAATCCTCAGTCCGGGTTTATAAAACTTGAAAGCCCATTTAGGCATTTTTCTTGCCAGTATGCCGCTCAGGTCACCCTCGAAATATCCTTTCTTCCTGACAAGTGAAGTACTGCCTCCTACCATAAGGAGACTTTTCTGGAACAAGTCCGAAGGAAGTGGAAGCTCTCCCAGAACAAGCAATTGATGGAATGCTGTTTTCCTCATGGCTGATATCATATCCCCTGTTACTGGCACTCTTTTGCTCGAGTCACTGGCTGTTCCGGATGTCAGGGCAAAATAGCTTACCTTGCCTGGCCAGCATACATTATTTTTACCTTCCAGTAAGTGATGCCACCAATCATTGTAAATGGTCTCATAATCAAAAATAGGAACAGTTGTCCTGAAAGTGTCAATTATGTTTTCCGAATTAAGTATTTCTTTAAACTGGTAGTACTTCCCGAACTTTGTGTTCTGTGCTTTTTTGAGTAATTCAATAAGACTAATTTCCTGGAGCATTGAATACTGCCCACTTGCCTTCATAAGATTCTTCCTGCGCTTACCTTGTTTTTTAAGAATTTTACCAAATGTAGGCATATGCAAGTATTTTAAAGAGTACCTATTATATCAGCCAGGAGCTGATTGAAATCCATTGAATCATCAGGGGAATATCCAAGCACCACAGCAATAAGATCCAGAGAAGGTATAATGAATATACGCTGACCGTCATGACCAATGCACATAAACATATCTTCCGGTGCCGATTTGATACGTCCGCCTTCGTTAAGCCAGAAAAATGAACCATATTCTCCATTACTGTCTGATGCAGCAGTGGTCGAATACTCAACCCATCCTTCAGGGAGTATCTGACTACCTTCAAATATACCATCCTGGATGTATAATAAGGCAAACCGTGCATAATCACGGGCAGTCATATACAGGTAAGATGATGCCACAAGAGTGCCTGATTCATCGGGCTCGAATATGGCATCTGTAATCCCTATTTTATAAAATAATCCTTCATTAGGAAAGGCATAGTATTCATCATCGGTATCAAACTGCTTCCGTAAAAAATAACTGACGATATTAGTTGTACCAGATGAATAGTACCAGTGCGTCCCGGGATCATATTCAAGAGGCATGGTATAAGCGTATTCTGCAAAATCAGGCTCGCAGTGCAACATCACAGTAACATCAGACCTGTTTCCATAATCCTCATTCCACTCCAGCCCGCTTTGCATATGCATAAGGTTGTTCAGTGTTATATTGATACGCCCATCTTCAGACCACTCAGGGATTAATTCCTTCTTTTCCAGATCAAGAAATCTGTCCTTCACCATTACTCCCACCAGGGCATTAGTAACTGACTTTGCCATCGACCAGCTAAGGAACCTGGTATCTTCATTTAAACCAGACTTATATGATTCAGCAACGGGAATCCCGTTGTGTAACACTATAAATGCAAAGGCTGTACCGCCGTATGCATTTATATTTATAAGTTTATCTGAAATAATATCCAGGGCTTCCATGTCTATCCCTGTAATGCTATCAGGGATTATATCTCCCATAGGCCACATTATGGTATCTTTTTGATAGCCAGCAGATGTTCGTGGAAATTCAATATCGAGAAGGTCTTCAGCTTTCTCCTCCTGCAAAAGCGTGGTGCCGAAACCTTCCCTGAAGACAGCAGTAGATTTTCCCCATAGAAACCTGCTCGTAACGGATTTGTTCTCCAAATCAACCTTGCTTTTTACCAGGCTGATAAATGAGAAGTTGAGATCGAGATTTTCAATATTCTCCTGATCTCGCTCAGAGACAAATACTGCTGAACACAGATTTTTTGCAGCATAGCCTGTTATAATTGGCAGAAGGGAATTAAGATATATGCCAGCAGCAAGTATTATTACGACCACTACTGCCATAATACTGAAAAGTATTCTTTTTTTTCTCTTTGAACAGGTAGATGGGTTCATTTATTAAATAGGTTTTAGTTATCGATTAGAAACAAATTTACAAAAAAAAGGTGCAAAAATTTGCACCTTTTTAATAGCTGAAAAAATAAATCGAGTCATGAGAAGCATCTATCTCTACATTGGAGGCAAAATGACTTTATCAATCACGTGTACCACACCATTGGATGCTTCAATATCAGCCGCGGTTATCGAAGCATTATTAATCTTTACACCGGATTCTGAAATATCCACCTCTATTTTACTTCCCTGAACTGTTTTTGCCTTCATACCATCGTTAAGATCCGTGGATTTCACTTTACCGGGCACGACATGGTATGTAAGTATGTCAACCAGTTTATCCTTGTTTTCAGGCATGAGGAGGCTTTCAAGTGTTCCTTCCGGCAGGGCAGAAAATGCATCATTAGTTGGTGCAAATACTGTAAATGGCCCATCACTTTTAAGGGTCTCAACGAGATCTCCAGCTTTTACTGCAGCAACCAAAGTGCTGAGGAATTCAGTGGAAACGGCCAGGTCAACAATGTCAGAAGATTTCTTTTCTTCGGTATCGGTTGCACACTGCGCTGATACATTTCCTGAGAATACAAATGAACTGATAATCAACGCTGCGAATAATGTCTTTAAAGTTTTCATAATTGTAGATTTTTGAATGTTAATGATACTCTAACAATCAATAGTTATATTTTGTTTGAATTATTTTTGTTTTTATTAAACATTTATATTAAAGAGTATTAGTTTAGGCGAATGCTTCACCTTCGTCCTGATTGCCCTGGACTTTGGTGGACGAAATGTTATTTTTCTATATATCTATAAGTACTCATCCTTCTCTCTTATCTACAAAGAATTGTTTTTTTTGGTTCATAGATATATCAGTTGTTGTTTTCGAATTCCTTCACAGCTTATTATAATAAGTACCATTGAAATAGTAAAAGTTTATAATTGCCAGTAAAAAGTCACAAGATATACCACAGCTTACTTTTTGTTGCTTAAGGACATTCAATTATCTTAGAAAATACAAGGATATTTATGTAATTTTACGCATAGTTGTTTTAATAAATTAATTATAAGCACCATGAAAACAATAAAATATATTTTTGTTTTTTTGTTCTTCCTATCAGTTGGATGTGTAAA
>Ga0209536_100013983_pt1 | contig 11541 bp, 17 predicted proteins | sample DeeMarSeWOR28_12_FD_187461 | JGI IMG/M metagenome (GOLD analysis project Ga0209536, IMG submission 187461) | Marine sediment microbial communities from White Oak River estuary, North Carolina - WOR-2-8_12 (SPAdes) (version 2) | ecosystem: Environmental > Aquatic > Marine > Intertidal zone >... | reverse complement strand
AAAGGAGCAATCAAAGAATTTGAGCGCCACTCTAGATTAGGTTTCGTAACCAAAGAAGCATTCTTAGAAGAAGTTGATCGCCTCAGAAGCTTAGGATTCAAACGAGTCACCCTAAAAACTGGAGCATATTCTGCTCTAGAACTTGCAATGGCTTTACGCTATGGCGCAGAAGCAAAATTGGACCTTCTAACAATCGATGGAGCTCCTGGTGGTACAGGAATGAGTCCTTGGCCAATGATGAATGAGTGGGGAATTCCAACATTCTATCTGCAAGCTCTAACATACAATTACTGTGAAAAACTAAAAGGAAAAGGCATGAAAGTGCCAGATATTGCAATGGCGGGTGGTTTCTCTTCAGAAGATGGCGTATTCAAAGCACTTGCCATGGGCAGTCCTTACGTAAAGGCAGTGTGTATGGGAAGAGGTTTGATGATACCTGGAATGGTGGGAAAGAACATTGCAACCTGGATAGACGAAGATGATTTACCAAAATCAGTTTCCAAATATGGCAGTGACGTTAACGAAATCTTTGTGGCCTATGCAGAGCTTGAAGAAAAGTTTGGTTCAGACATAAAGAACATACCTTTGGGGGCTGTCGCTATCTACACTTACTGTCAAAAGTTCAGGGTTGGTTTGCAACAGTTAATGGCTGGAAGCAGAAACTTCAGGCTTTCTACAATTTCCCGTAAAGACTTAATGGCTTTAACTGAAGAAGCATCAAAAATCTCTGGAATCCCGTATGTGATGGATGCATACGGCGAAGAAGCAAACAAAATCTTAGAAGAATAAGGGACTTTTTTCCCTTTTTCTATTTTTATTTTTTTGGTTTTTTCTTTTTTCATTAATAAATTTTTCCACAAAGAATATTACTGCTTGTTTTCTCATTTAATCAGGGTTTATAATGAATACTAAGTGGATTATAGTTATAGTAATTGCAGCAATTCTGCTGATAGGGATCGTTTTTGTGGTGATGTATTATCAGACATACAATGATCTTGTCAGTAAAGAAACTTCTGTGGATGAAAAATGGGCTCAGATCGAACAGGAACTGCAAAGACGATATGATTTAATACCGCGAGTTGTAAATGCCTCCAAATTATACATCAACTATGAAGGATCAATCTTACAGAATGTCACAGAACTTCGAAGTCAATGGGCTGCAGCAATTAATTCCGGAGATACCGATGCCATTAATGATGCAACAGGTTTACTTGATTCTGCTGTATCACGTCTTATTGTTGTAGTAGAAGATTACCCTGACCTAAAAGCCTCACAAGTTGTGGAAGATTTGATAATTGAGCTTGAAGGCACAGAAAATAGAATTTCCACAGAACGTATGAGATACAACGAAGCAGTAAGAGACTACAATATTGCGCGACGATCTTTCCCTGCAAATCTTTGGGCAGCAGGATGGGGCTTTGAAGGCAGAGATTATTTTGAAGCAAAAGTTGGTGCCCAAGAACCTCCACCCGTGCCACTTAATTAAGTCTTCAACCTTTAGAGGCCTATAGATGCCACATTTGCCACGCAATATTCTTTTTTCTTTTTTGTTAGCAATTATTCTAGCCTCTACAATGATAGTAATTCCTGTTGCAATTTTGCCAGTTGAGGGGCAAGTGATTACAAATGATTGGAAAAATGATATTGAGGGATATCTTGTTGAAGTTGACAAAAATACCACAGCTGAGATTGTCATTTATGTTCTTGATTCCTTGTTTGGTCACGGCATTCCGAGTACCGAAGCCGAAATTAACGATAAAGTCCAGCTTGGAGTCTATATTTTCAATGAATTAGCGTTGGATACTCCTATTGGACCAGTTATTGGGATTGGAAAAAAAGGTAAAGATAACGGGGTTCTCATTCTTGTTGCCATGAAAGAGCAAGAATGGCGAATCGAAGTTGGCTACGGTTTGGAGGGTTACATTACAGACATAGAATCAGCAAACATTGCAGAAGATATTTTGGTTCCTTATTTTCAGGAAGGAAACTATGGTGAAGGATTGCTAAACACTGTCATTGCCCTATCCCTTGAAATACCGAATACCAACCAACCGGATCAAACATCGACACGAGGAAGATACATCTACGATAGCGCGGAATCTCCAATTTATGAGGAAACTCCATGGTGGGTAATTGTTCTGATAGTAATCTTTGTAATAGTTATGGTGTCAGTTGGGGGCCGTTTCGGTGGTAGAGTAGGGGGAGGATGGGGCAGATCAAGGGGTGGCGGAGGACGTTCTGGCGGTGGAGGAGGTGGACGTTCTGGAGGAGGCGGTTCCGGTGGAAAATGGTAACTTATTGCATAATCAGTATGTCACCGTTAAACTAATGATAAATGGGATTTTACAATGAGTATTTTCGAAATATTTATGCTTCTTTGTTTTGGTTTTGCTTGGCCCTTTTCTATTCACAAGTCTATTGTCTCATTCTATTATGGGAAAAAGTTTTGCATTCTTATTGATTATCTGGTTAGGTTATCTTGCAGGAATCTTTCATAAAATCTTCTATCATTGTGATATTGTAATCGTTTTCTATACCATCAACTTTATTATGGTAAGTATTTGATGTGCTTCTTTATTTTAGAAACAAAAGAATTATAAATAATAAAATACCTCATTAAATAATCCACTTTTATTTAGGTTAAGGCTAAGTTATCGACAATCTTAAATGGTTTTCACACTGAATAATTAAATTCACGGTGAATTTTATGTCCATAGGCTCAGAATTCTTTACTGCTTTATTATTTTGGTTTACTAGAGCATTTATTTCAAGTTTAATTTGCCTAATAATCGGGATGATTTCGTTAAAGGCTCTAACTCATGTCACGACTAAAATTAACGAATTTAAGACTATTAAAGGAAATCCAATTGCTACAAGTTTGTTTTTAAGTGGTTTTCTAATTTTCGCTGGACTAGTTGTTTACGGATCAATGGTTAATCCTTTTTTCCTGGGGCAATCTGTTCTGATTGGTTCATATTTCAATTTGCAGCGACTTTTTGTTGTTGGAATAAGTTTTTTTGTAAGCTTAATTTTTGGATGGATTTTTTATTTTATATTTGCTAAATTAACTCCTTTTGGAATTGATTTAGATGACATTAATAAGTCACCAGTTGCTGTGGGTGCTTTTCTTTTTGGGTATGAAATATTCTTGGGTTTGCTGATCTATGGAAGCCTTATGATACCTTTAGGTTAAAAGTGGAAACTAAATGAGACTTACCAGAAAATTTTCTATTTTCATACTGACAATATTTTTATCAATAAATGTTGCATACGCAATTCCAAGTGGAGGAGTAATTCCTCCCGAATTCACTTACAAAAATGGATATTGGTATGACAGCTGGGGCTATAACAGGAACTACTATGCAGGTGAAGATGGTTTTCTACCAAACGTTGCTTACGAATCGCTTGGATCGGACAAAGAGCTTGCTTATGAAATAGGGGAATGGTTTGAAGAGAATTATTCCAATAAAGTGGAAAGAGCCGAAGCAATACTAAATTACGTTCAAACATGGACCGATTATGGTTATGACGAAGATAATGTTTTTAGACGCCCACCTCGAGCACTCAATGAAGAAGCACAAATAGAATGGGCATGGAACGCAGACGAAATGGCGCACATGTTTGATGAAACAAAATTTTCAATAGCAATAGGGGACTGTGAAGATATGGCTTTCTTATGTGCTACTTTGTATATTGCTGCAAAAATTGAAGTAGCATTAGTTGAACCACCCGAACATGTTGCATTACTTATTTGGCTTCCAGAATACGATAACGCTAATTATTATTGGGACATTCCAGATGATGGTAGAGAGTATGGATGGATATGGGTTGAAGCAACCGGAGAAGCAAATCCCTTAGGTTGGACACCTCCAGATTATTCTGATGGTGATTGGAACGTATTTTTACTTGGATTCTCGAAATTTATTGTCGAATATTCTCCAAAAAATCCGAAAGCAGAAGACGATATAGTAATAAAGGCAACAATAGAAAGCGCAATCTCAACTATCAATACTGTATCCCTTATTTATCAAATTGGAAGCAATTCTCAAGAAATTCCTATGATTAATAAGGGATCATATTATGAAGCAACAATTCCCAAACAACCAGATGGAACAAAAGTTATTGGTACTGTTTATGCAGTTGATTCGGAAGATTTTTTTTCAGAACAGAAATTCGAATTTGTTATAGGGCAAGAGTTTCAATTTCCCCCTTTCCTTTTTGAGGCAGGCGTCATTTTCTTTATAATATTCATTTTAATTATTTTTTTGGCAAGAGTATAGTAAAAAAATTGGAGCATTTTTTATTAAAATAAAAGAGAGTTGATTTTTTTAGTTTTTTCTTATTTTTTTAAGTAATTGGAATGGTAACATAAAGATTTCAGATACATATCGAATTATGTAATAACAGATATATTAAGACTTACGTTATATTATGATTGAGGCTGTGGTAATTCATGCGTTTCCGAAAAAATAAAATCGCAATTGAAAAGCAACAGAAAGAAAGCCTGAAAACTTCTAACTATATAGTAAAAAATGAAAATGTCAACTCAGAATGTTCTCATTCTTTTGGATTCTTGGCTATTCGTCCTAACAACTCTCCAATTCCTCAAGAATGTTTGTGTTGTCTAAAAGTGATAGATTGCCTTTATGAAAATAAAAAAATAAAAAACAGATAATGAACGAATAATTCGCTTTCTTATAACATTATACAAACTTGAAGTGTTCATAACTAGCAATAGATTGCATAGTTTTTTTACAATAACTTCTTAAAAGAGATTCAGCAGAACATATTATGAATTAGATTGGCGAATCAAGAAAAAAAATACACCTGCGAAAATCCTTCGTGTAAACACAGTTTTGAAAAGCCAAAGTTGGTACAATATTATGTGTGCCCTTTTTGTTCTACTAAAGTAGAAAATGAAAAAAGTGAACAGGGATGTTTACATTATTTTGGTTATCTTAGAGAACGTGAAAGCGGTGAAGATATACCAAGTGAATGTATATCGTGTAGAAATAGTGTAGAATGTATGTTGACAAATCAAACTTCAAACGTTGCTGTTAAAGAAATTAAGAAATGGTATAAATAACTGAATTTAAAGCAATAATTGAAGTATTAAAAAATTGTTTTCAGATTTCTATCACGGTAAATATTATGGTGCATAGGGCCGGACTTGAACCAGCGTCAACATCACTTCCAGTCAAATTGAACGATTTAGAAGATTTCATTTTATTTGCCGAAGCAAAATTGAAACTAACTAAATTGACAGCCCTACAATATTCCAATGAAACATTACACTCCTCAGGAGTTTATAATGTTAAAGCAAATTCTATGAAAAAGCAAACTTGCTTGAACGTACTATAGTATTATTTTATTAAAACAACTTAAGCATTTTTTCTAATAGATGTATGGAATTAGTTTCTTAGTGTTTCTTTTGTATTTTTTATATTCTTCGCCAAACTCGGCAAGGAGAATTTTCTCTTCAAGATTGATTCTAAACAATAGAAAAATTGAAGCAAGAAGAATTTGCAATGATCCATAACCGCTAGAGAATATCAAAACAAACCCGAGATTTCTTAAAATTTCAGCCAAATATATTGGGTTCCGAATGTGTTTATAGAGGCCATCCGTAACTAGTTGATGATCTTTTAGTATCTTTACTTTCCAAGTTCTAAAATAGCCTCCAAATCCTGCTTTTTTATTTAATTCCAATCTTGCTTTTATGCGCAATGCTGCCCCTATCAAGAATAGAAACAATCCAGCAATTCCAAATAATTGAAAAGTAAAATTTTGAAGAAAAATGAAATCAAGAATGGCCATACCAAATCCCAGAAGAGTTACTCCCGTAAAAGGGAGAACCGTCCAATCTTCCTTTGGAGTTTTCTTAACTTCAGCCAATGTAGCCACGTATGCTTCTTGTATTGTGATGTTTTAATTTTTTGTGTCTATAAAAATGATACTTTAAGAGATTTGTGAAAAAGCAAATCTGAAACTTTTTTTTACTAAACTTCATTTTGTTATAATTTTGTTGTGCCAGAAGTAACACGCAGAATTTAAATAGACTAAGCAAGAAATAGCGCAATATTGGGGGCTTGCAAAATGTCTTTGGAATCAAACAAAACATTGGGCGGTATAGGTGCTATTCTGTTAGCAATCCCATTTCTTAGCCTAATTGGAATAATACTCGTATTGATTGCAATGAAAGGAATGGGCGATTACTATGATGATGAAAACATTTTCAAAAATGCACTTTTAGGTTTTATTTTTGGAATCGTTGGAGTTATCGCTTTGATAGCTGTTATCTTAATGTTAGCATTTGGATTTTCAACAGTTTCACCGATTACGACACCTTATAGTGCATTTGCATTTTCTGGATTCGGATTATTCATAATCGCCTTTATTATACTCTACGGGTTTTCTTTGATTGGAGCAATATTCTACAAAAAATCTTTGGATAATCTCTCAGAAAAGTCTGGCGAACAAATGTTCAGTACTTCGGGTTTGATTTTACTAATAGGCGCTGCGATTCCATTAATAGGTGAAATCTTAAAATTTGTAGCATGGATATTAGCGGCAGTAGGCTTCTTCAATATAAAAAAATCAACTCAGACAACCGTAACTAAAATTCCAGATGTTCCAGCAAAAGAAAACCAATTTTGCAAATATTGTGGAGCACCCATTACAACTGAAGCAACTTTTTGTCAAAAATGTGGAAAAAAGATAGAGTAATAAAAACTTCTTTTTCCATTTCCGAAAGCAGATTTATAAAAACATTAATCCTAACCTTACTCATTCCAAGCTTGGTTTGAAAACTCAATTGCATTAATTACTTTTTGTGAAAAATCTTTTTTTGTACATTCAAATGTATACATAACAAATCCGTCAAACGCAAAAAAGTGCATCCTTTTTCGATGATAAATTATCTGAGGTTTGGCGATTTGTACCAATTCTAAAAACTCTTTTCTATGAAATTTTACACGATAAGAACTCGTGTGTTGTGCTGCAACGATTGCTGCTGTTGCTGCCATTACCTATAAACCTCTCTGATATTGATATGTTCATTCTCACATATAATAAAAACTTTTGAAAAAAACAGTGATTCTCTAATTTGATTTCAATAATGAAATAATTCTAATTGTATTTTTAACCATTTTTTTGTATTTTGCGTTTGCTTTTTCACCAAAATAAATTGGAATTTTAGTTCCCCTCGGATGAATAATTCTGTTTCTCTCTTTTCGGATTTGATTGATTTGGGTAAATTCTTTATCGTTAATTTGATGCATTGCATAAAGAAAAATTGCTATATTGCTAAGGGTTAAATTATCCAACTTTTTACCAAGTTTTGTTTTCTGGTTCTTTAAAAAATCGCCCATATTTAATATACCAAATTTTTTTAGATATGCACAAGAAAGTATTATGACTGGTTTCCAATCAATTTCTTTTGCAGTCATAGCCATTTCTGAAAGAACTTCTAATTCTTTTTCTTCATTATATGCGAGAGTTGCACCTATTGACATCTTAATCAGTTAGATTAGGGTTTTCATCTTAAAGAATTTATGAAAAAGTAAACTTGAGAAGGTTCAATAACGATTCTTTATAATTATATTTAGTAGCTGTTAAAACTAAACATTTCTTCAAATGGTTTCTTTTTTCTTTGTTTTGGTTGTTCTGCAGGATACCCAAAAGTTAATACTGCAACAATCTTCAATTTATCTGGGATTTTTAGTAATTCTTTAATTTTTTTTTCATTGCAAGCTCCTATCCAGCATGAACCAATTCCAAAAGTTAATGCTGCAATAACCATGTTTTGCATTGCGATAGTAGCATCAATAACGGCCCATTTTCCAGTCAAAAGTGATTTTGTGTTTGCACACCCAACTATTGCAAGTGGCGCACGTTTGACAAAACGAGCAATCAAATTATCGCATAAGTTCTTCAGTATATCACGATCATTTACAACAACGAACTGAATAGGCTGTCTATTAACTGCTGATGGGGCCTGTCTACCAGTTTCAAGAATTTGCTCCAAAACCTCTTCAGGAATATCTTTGTCTTCATATTTTCTGATGCTTCTTCGTGTAAGTATTAAATCGAGTAGAGACAAAAAATTACACTTCCTAACTCTATCTTTCTCACCTAACTGTAAAAAAGTTTTGTAGTATCCATAATATGATCCAGTTCTGACTAAACACTATAATCCTCACGGAATTGAGATGCTGAAGGAGATTTATGAAAAAGCAAACCTGAAAGTTTTAGAAAAAACATCTTCAGAAAAGGCAACTGTCGGTATTTTTCTTTCGAAGAATGTAATTGAAAAAGCTCGTTCTCACAATTTAAATCTAAGCATAATCTCAGAACAGGATTTAATCAGCATTTTGGACTATCTAGAACCACAAAACAACAATCAAAGCTCAAAATTTCTTAGTACAGGTTCTTTTCTGAAAGAAAGTGTAATGGTGCCGAGGGCCGGACTTGAACCAGCGACAACTCGGTCTTCAGCTTCACCCTCAACAACGTTTGCTGTTAAGTCGAGTGCTCTCCCAAACTGAGCTACCTCGGCGCCATTCATCATGAACCATAACTTGTTTTTTAAGCTTTTTGAAAACTCTTTGAATCTGACAATAAATTTCACCATAAAACTATTAACAGTTGCAAACTCAAGGCTAAATAAGAGTTGAAAAAAGAATGAGTGGTAGCTGCCCCTTCTGTAATATTGTCTCAGGTAAAGCACCTGCAAGTGTTGTCTATGAAGATGCCACTGTGTTGGCTTTCATGGATTTGAATCCAGCTAGTATTGGACACACTTTAGTTATTCCTAGGGAGCATTGGGAGAATATGTATGAGATTCCCGAAAAAGCATTAGCTGAAATTTCTCCAGTCATTAAAAGAATTTGTGTTGCTGTAAAGAAAGCTGTCGGTGCAGACGGTATAAGTGTCCTTCAATTAAATGGGCAAGCTGCAGGTCAAGTAGTGATGCATTTTCATGTTCATGTGATACCCCGATTCAGTAAAGGTGCGATTTCAAAAGGTTCAGTGGCTTTGATTAAGTCTCAAGGACTTAAACCAGATCGAGGTAATCTCGATGAAATAGCTAAAAGAATACAGGAAGAATTATAATGTGAAATTTATGGTGGGCCCGGCCGGATTTGAACCGGCGGTCTCTTCCGCGTGAGGGAAGCGTCTTTTGGCCTCAAATTGAGTTAACCAACTGGACCACGGGCCCACTAGCTTAACATAAACGGTTGTGGGATTCCTTTATATTTTTTGTAATACTATTTTTTTGATTAAGGTGACCCAATCTTTATAATTATTATTTATTAATTTGGTGCTGAATTTTTCACGAAGTTATAGTGGATATCAATGTTGTTCAGAATATGGTTAATCTTAAAAGTTGAGTTAAACACTCGGAAATTATAACTGTAAAAGAGGGAATGATTTGGGTATGGAAGGTTTCATTGAATATAAACGTAGAGAGTTCTGTAATGATGTAAAATGTTCTGTGCAAGTTGAGCTGAACAAACTAACTTCAGGATCGGAGGAATATGAGCAGATCCGAAAAACTTGTAGCACAGCTTGCCTTTTCACTACTTGGCAGTTTCATCATTGGCTTATAGAAAAAGGCTATTTAATTGTAAGGCCACAAGATGAGGGAGGAAAATAATGATGGATTGGGGAATACAAAACAGATTAAACAGACTTATCCAAAAAGATGGAAAAGCGCTCTTTTTACCCATTGACCATGGATACTTTCAGGGACCAACTAGCAAACTGGAAAAACCTGGAGAAACAATAAAACCACTATACCAATATGCAGATGCAATAATGATGACCCGAGGCGTACTCAGGAACTGCATTGATCCAGCAATCGAAAAACCAGTGATTCTGAGAGTTTCAGGAGGTAACAGTGTAGTAGGAGACGACCTCTCCAATGAAGGACAAATAACCTCGGTCACAGAAATTCTTCGGTTAAACGCCAGCGCAGTCTCCATGTCCATTTACGTCGGCGGCAAATATGAACATCAAACCCTAATGAATTTTGCACATCTGGTTGACCAATGTGAAGACTATGGCATACCCGTCATGGCAGTAACAGCAGTAGGTAGAGAACTCGAAAAACGTACTGCAAGATACCTTGGTTTGTGCTCCAGAATAGCAGCTGAACTTGGCGCACGAGTAGTTAAAACCTATTATTGTGAAGAGGATTTCGACAAAGTTGTTGAGGGTTGCCCAGTTCCTGTGGTAATTGCTGGTGGACCAAAAGTTGATACTGCATTAGAAGTTTTCGAATTCGTCTATGATGGATTACAGAAAGGCGCTATAGGAGTAAACCTTGGCAGAAACATCTGGCAACATAAATACCCAGTCGCTATGATACGTGCAATACGAGGCGTAATACACGAAAATCTTACTCCAAAAGAAGCACAACAACTATTCGACAAAGTGAAAACTGGAACAGCATAGTTGCTTACTATCATTTATGGTGAAACAATGCTTGTTGCAGTCTACCACAACAACAAGGACATAAGAATCGAAACAGTCCCTAAACCCCAGATTGGTCCCGACGAATTTCTGCTGAAAGTTATGGCAACCGGAATATGCGGAACCGATGTTGTAGAATGGTACAGGCTTCCGAAAGCTCCCAGAGTCTTAGGACATGAAGCAACAGGAATCATAGAGAAAATTGGAGAAAAAGTAACCAAATACAATGTTGGAGACCGCGTCTTCGTTTCACATCACGTTCCCTGCAATCAATGTTGCTACTGCCAAAAGGAATCGCATACATCCTGTGAAACTCTTCATACAACAAATTACTATCCGGGTGGTTTCTCACAATACATACGGGTGCCAAAAATTAACGTTGAAAATGGAGTCTATATGTTACCCTTAACCATGTCTTATGAAGAAGGAACATTCATAGAACCGCTAGCATGTGCAGTTAGAGGACAGAGACTTTCAGATATCAACAAATTTGATTCAGTTCTAATAATCGGCAGCGGAATGGCAGGGATACTTCATATTCAGTTAGCAAAGATGAAGGGGGTTCAGAAGATTTTTGCATGTGACATAAATCCTGATCGTCTTGAATTAGCTAAGAAGTTTGGAGCTAACTATGCGATAGACGCCAAGGATGATTTGCCGGATCAACTTAAAAAAATTAATGCTGGAAAAGCAGCAGACAAGGTGATAGTGTGTACCGGGGCAGAGAAGGCAGCATTAACAGCGTTAGAATGCATAGAGAGAGGTGGAACTATACTGTTTTTTGCGGTTCCAGATCCTACTATCAAGATTCCCATACCTATTACCCAATTCTGGAGAAACGAAATAACAATAAAAACATCCTATGGTGCAGCACCTAAAGATCTCGAGGAAGCTCTGCAGATTCTATCGAAAAAGCAAATTAACGTAACTGATATGATAACCCATAGACTCGACATACGGGATGCACCCGAAGGTTTTAGGTTAGTATCAGAAGCAGGAAAATCGTTGAAGGTGATCTTGAAACCCAATAGAATTGGATAGTCAGTAGCTTGAAAAATATTAAAT
>Ga0209536_100013979_pt1 | contig 11543 bp, 7 predicted proteins | sample DeeMarSeWOR28_12_FD_187461 | JGI IMG/M metagenome (GOLD analysis project Ga0209536, IMG submission 187461) | Marine sediment microbial communities from White Oak River estuary, North Carolina - WOR-2-8_12 (SPAdes) (version 2) | ecosystem: Environmental > Aquatic > Marine > Intertidal zone >... | reverse complement strand
CCGAGACATCAGCTACTATTAAGAGGATTCTCCCATCGTCAAGCTTGGCCACGTCGTAAAGATCTCCTCCCACATGCTTGCACTGAATCTGAAAGGCTTCCAGGCTGTATCCATCTATAAATGGAAGCGATTTCGGCAACAACTGTTCCTGAATCTGAGAAGCGACAGCAAGCTCGGATTCCAGGATCTCTTTGGCTCGCCTTTCATTCAGAAGATTATTGTTCGCCAATTTCGCGGAAAGTATGTTCGCGAAGGTCGCGGTTACCCTGAGATAATCCTCCGTATAATGGTGCGCAGGGTTAGTTGTATCGACATATAAGATGCCCAAAATATGCCCCTCGTCATATAATGGCACGGCCATGGCGGATTTGATTCCTGATATTATAATAGATTGTTTCTCCGCATATTTAGTCTCAGACTGTACGTCTGAAATCAAAATGGCCTTTTTCTGGTCAAGAATTTCATTAAGAATGGTACTGGAAATACGGAATGAATCGGATTGCCCCTCTTCTGATAGACGACAGGCAGAAAGATGGACTTCACGCTTCTGCTCACCGGTGAGAAATACAGCGACACGTTCGGCAGGAATAACTTCTTGAAGCAATTCCAGGCATTTATCCAGCATCTCCTCATCTTCTCCGGGTACGATGAGCATCTTGCCAATTTCCGATACGGCCTTGAAAACATCAGGATTTTTGAGAATCTTCGAGGGAAGAGGCCTGAGCGCCTCATCCATAGGCAGTAATGTAGCCCTCGTCAGATCTTCATCGACATCTGTGATTATTAAAGAACTATCTTTGGTATTTAAAATATTAGCTGTCGTTAATCTTAATTCAATACTTCCCAGAGTAAAAGCGGCTCCGGGCTTAAGACTGACGGGATTGTCGATCCTCTTTCCGTTAACAGATGTTCCGTTGTGGCTTCCCAGATCCGAAAGCATGATCGTCTGTTCGTCTACAATTTCAACCTGTGCGTGCTTCCGGGAAACGGTATCGTCCTTTATGATCAAATCGCATTCTTTGCCGCGTCCTAAAATGTAGGTCCCCTTTTCAAGATACCAATTATATCGCGTTTTATTCATGAGGCTAAATATTCTAATCATAAGAAAACCTTTTGCCAGGAAATGGATTTATCCATATTGTCGAAAAATAAGCAATTATGTCATGATTAGTCAAGATCCTTGGTGAAATCGGCATAGTTATTCGATTCACTTGGATGGGAAAAGAAACCAGAAACAACAGTAGAAAATTATTCCCTCTGCCCGGGAATAACAAATCCAGCGAAGCAAAGACTAAAACTCCTGACAAACGGATCTTGATCTTCTCAGAAGGAAAGAATTTTAATTTTCCCTACTCCATTGTCTCGCTATGAGTTAATAGGTGGCGTCGCCAAATCGTGGCGGAATTTGAAAAGGCCGAGATTTTTCGGCAAGATCTAACTGTCTGCTTCTCCGTACGGATATCGTCTTTCAATCTTCTTGATCCATGATACTATCGTCCCAAAACGCCATTCGACTACCAGGAGCAGGCCTGCAATGAGGGCGCCTACCGAGCATACTGCTTGTGATAACGTGAGCGGTCCGATGACGGCATTGATTTTTTCGGGCGCTCGGAAGGATTCGGCTAACGGCCTGCCGACACCATACAGCAGCACAAACCACACTGGCAATGTGCCGCTCCATCGCTTCCTATCCAGTATCACAAAGATAGCTACGATAACCGCCAGCACGAGAATCTCATAGAGTTGGGTGGGGTGCAAAGCCACACCTGCCGGAGCTGTTCTTTCCGTGCCACCTTCCGGAAAAGTAACAGCCCATGGCATATTGCTAACTGCTCCGTAACAACATCCGCTCACTAAACAGGCAACCTTGGCCAGAATCATCGGTACCGGCAGCGCTAATACAACTATATCGAGCATATTTCGCCGGTCACGAGCCAGCAATAGTGTTCCCGCTGTCGCAATCGCGAGATACGCCAATGGACCACCCCACAGCCCCGGCTCAAAATAGTAACCGGGATCAAAGTAGTTTACCCATTCGAAACGATCGTTTAAGATATCGTGGAGAATTCTGGCACCTGTGTTCATACTCCAGATATAGCACAACCCCAGCAAGAGACCGTTTCTAAGAGGAATCCCTCTTCGACGGCAGAGCCAAAGCGCCAACAACACAAATGCCACCATACCCAGGGTGTAAAAAATCGAATAGGCTAAGATGCCATCTATTTTATCACGCAGCATGGTTGCGTTTCCTGTCTGTAGTTAGAATCTTTTTAGACAGAAATAGTGAAATATCAAGAGACGGTTTTGACAATTTCAAAGTGTTATCCTTTGAGGATTTTTAGCGCCATATAGCCGGGGATGGATGATAAGCTATCCCCGACTTTCCGGTATGACCATTTTTTCGCATCTATAATAGACTTTTATTTTCTATATTCCCTTTCGCATTTCTCAATCAACGCCTGGAAACGCGGGTGGTCGCGGAGCGGGTCCCACAATGGATGGATGCGAAGCGTGGCGGCAGACTCAAAATCAAACGGGACACTCATGACATGCTCAAGTAAATCAATCGCTGCGTCATGTTCTCCCGTCGCCGTATAAATTATGGCCATATCCCTTTCGCTGTAAGCACCGCGCAATACGTCTCGAGAGAATGGATACTTCTCCAATGTAAGCCGGCCAATTCTGATAGCTTTTTCTTTCTGACCCAATCCCGCATAGGCCATTGCCAGTGCCATTTGGTAACTCACACTCTCAGTATACCGGTCTTTATGTGATTCGAGGAAAACACGCGCCGAATCATAGGCGGTTTGAGCGAATTCACCGTTTCCCATTTGCTGGTAGATGAATCCCCTCAGAACATTGACACTCCATATAACGTCTCCGCCTTGAAATATCTCTTCCGGTGATATTGATAAGTATTTCAACGCCGCGTCGTAATTTCTTTCTAATATTTCCAGGTTTGTCCAGAGCAGCCAGGTAGACTCGGGACTACCCAGGCCAGATAATACTCGGCGTGCCGACTGCAGGTCGCCCATTAAAATGAATGTCAACACTTTGACGCTGTAGTAAAGCGGCACATCCGGCTGTAGCGAGATAGCCTTATCGGTATAGGTCAAAGCTCTCTCATAGTCGCGTAAAAGACGGTGTGTGACGGAGATTTCGAAGGCAACATTGCCATCCCTGGGATCTAATTGGAACGCTTTTGCGAAGTTTGCCAGCGATTCTTCGAAGCGTCCCTGCCGCCTCCAAATGAATCCTTCCGCCATAAGGATTCTTGGATCATTCGGCAACCCTTTTTCAGCGACGGCAAGCTCTTTTAGCGCCATATCATAATCGGCATGTCCCCAGTAATAGTAATATCCGAGGGATAGATGTGCCTCCGGTAAGTCTGGCTGCAATGACAGGGCGCTGTCCGCGGCGCTCTTTGCAAGTTGCAGACGTTCCTCCGAGCGATCCCGGTTGAAATGATAAATCAGGGAGTGGGTCTTCGAAAGTTCGGCGTAAGCAAGCGCGAAACCTGGATCCAGGCTAATCGCTCTCTCATACATCTGCACCGCAAGTGTATCGAAGCCTGGTTTATACGCGGCAATATGAGCTTTTTCAAGGGCGGCAAGATAAGCGTGATAAGCCTCCGTGCTTTTTGTCGGCTGTTCCGCCAGAGCTTCACGTTCCGGTTCGAGAAGTGTAATGTTGAGTTTTTCCGCGATTGATGTAGCAATATCCGTTTGAACCGCAAATATCTGGGTCAGTACACGCTCATACTCTTCAGCCCAAATATGGCTGTCATCGGAAACCTGAATCAACTGTGGTGTGATACGCACGCGATCGGTGTCTCCACTTTTGTCCCACAATATCGTGCCCTCCAGCACATAGCTCACATCCAGCTCCTCACCTATTTGCGCGAGCGTTTTCTGAGTCCCTCGGTAGGTATTGGCGCTGGTGCGGGAGATGACGCCCAAACCGCCGATCTTGGCCAGGCGCGATGTGATGGCATCGGTGATGCCTGCGGCAAAATACTCATCCTCCGAACCACCGAGATTTTCGAACGGGAGAACCACCAACCTGATTTTGGCGACGTCATCAACAACAGAATCGGTAACCCACGGTTTGGTTACGATCAGCGCAACAGCCACGATGACTCCGAGCAACGCTCCCGCGGTCCACCATACTCGCCTGGATCGGCGCACCGGCGTTATGGCTGACACGGTCGATAGGCCGGTATCAAGCGACCGTTTGATTCGGATCAAATCGGCAAGCATACCGTCCGCATGCTGGTACCGCGTCTTGACATCCTTCTCCAGTGCCTTGTCGACGATTGCCTGCAGTCCCTCCGGAAGTCCTGATTTGAAGCGCGCCATTGGCTCAGGCAAATCACCGCACACGGCGTTCAGTGTTGCTGCTTCGCTGTCACGCTTGAACGGGCTCTGTTTAGTGATCAGTTCGCACAAGACAACCCCGAGGGAGAAGAGGTCGCTGCGATGATCGATCTCCTTGCCTTGCACTTGCTCCGGAGACATATATCCGATTGTGCCGAGTGTTGAACCTGTCCTGGTCAGCTGGTCGGTTCCGACTATTGACGCAAGGCCGAAATCAACGATCCTGGCTCGGCCGTGCGAATCGACGAGGATATTCGAGGGCTTGATGTCCCTATGTATCACACCCTTTTCGTGGGCTTCGTTCAATCCTTCACAGATTTGGATACCAAGTTCAAGGATGCGATCGACCGACAGGTCCTTGCCAGCAACAATGTCCTGTAGTGATTGTCCCTCCACGTGCTCCATGGCAAGGTACGGCCGCCCTCGGTGTTCACTGACTTCGTGAATGGTGACTATATTCGGATGATTTAGCTTGGCCGCCGCCCGGGCTTCACGCTTGAAACGGGAACGGCAGTCTTCATCCTGACAAAGATGTGGAGGGAGGAACTTTAGGGCGACTTTGCGATTGAGCTGTGTGTCCTCTGCCAGGTACACCTCACCCATACCGCCGGCCCCGATCTTCCCGATGATCCGGTAGTGCGACACCATCGTGCCTGCGGTCAGGACTGCAAATGATTGAGTGTTGTCATCATTACGCTCTTTCATTTCATCTCATATTTTTTCATTAACTCATGGAAGCGGGTATGATTGCGGAGGGGATCAACCCATGACCAGAGCTTCAGGTTATTAGCGGCATATACACCCTCTAAGGAAAGAAGATTGTCGAGTTCGTCGATAGCCTTATCGTAATTCCCACAGTTAATGTAAATTCTTGCCATGACCATGACAAAATCCGGTCCTCACCAGAAACACTCATCTGGGGACATCAACTCTTTGCCCTGCAATCCCAAAACAATGGCTGTGTCACATTCGCCAAGAAAAGAGAGGCACAAGCCCAAATAGGTGTGCCAACCGGCATACTCGGGCGACTCATCCAAGTACTCCCTATATCGTTCTCTAGAAGAGTCGGCATATGCAACCGTCATTTCATGGTTCCCTATGTAATAGTACATGATGTAAACTTGGCGGAAATTATCGGGATTTTTTTCTAGGATTACCTTGGTGTATTCAGCTGCGAGTGAATCCCAGGGTAAAATCGAAAGATATTGCCCTTTTCTCCAGTCGAGTTTGGCAAACTCCATCGTATCACAATGCTTAAGAGCTTCGATGGCAACCGGTATGATACTGTCAACCTCTCCATACCAGGACTCAAGTGCGTTTATCTTTCCATGGTAATACAATGGCTCATCCGGTTCCAAAGCGATTGCTCGGTTACTTGCTTCTACAGCCTCACTATATCTATGAGCATACATGAGCCATTCGTTCAAGGCGTTGTAACGCCGAGCATTAAGTGGATCAAGATCCAATGCCTTACATCGGTAGTTGATTGCTTGATCTACATTGCCTTGCCTCAGATGAACAAGCGAAATGTCGTCAAATAGATCAGGATTATTTTTAAGTCGTAATTCTGCCAACGAAAACTGCTCCATAGCCCGGTCATAATCTGTTTCAACATAGTGGTAATAATTACCTAAAGCCAAATAACCCTGTGGTAATCCTGGTTGAAGCTCCAGTGATTTTTTCGCCGATTCAAGGGCGATACGTCCATCTTCCGAATTGGATTTGCCATAAGCATGATACGAGTATATTTCCGAACGCAGCGCAAAAGCCAGGGCAAAGGTAGGATCAAGAACAACGACACTGTCAATTTGCTTCCTTGCGTCGGGAGAATTTTTGTTACGTCTGAATGTGCTCAAGACCCTTAAGTATAGGTGATACGCTTCGGCGTTTTTTGTCGGAATATCAGTCAGTGTCGTCTTGTCTTCATCAAGCAAAGTGATCCCCATTTGCTCAACAATCTGCTCTGCAATGTCAGCCTGTATGGCGAAGATCTGCATGAGCTCTCGCTCATAGTTATCCGCCCAGAGATGACGATCATCAGACACGCGGATAAGCTGCGGAGTGATTCTCACCCTCGAGTGCTCTCCCTCTTTGCTCCAACGAACGGTTCCTTCAAGAATATACCCAACGTTCAATTCCCTGCCTATTTCGCTGAGTTGCTTATCGGTGTTTTTGTACTTGATAGCGCTGGTTCGAGATATCAAGCTCAAACCTTGAATACCGGCCAGCCGAGATGTGATTTCTTCAGTCATACCGTCGGCAAAATACTCATCTTCAGGCGGACCCAGATTATCAAAAGGCAACACTACCAGTCTTATCTGATCGGACTCCTCATAAACCGTATCTGAAACCCAGGGTTTGGTTACGATAAGTAAAACCGCCGCTATGACTACCACCAAAGCTCCCGCAAACCACCAAGTTTTAGCTGACCGGGATGTTTGCGGGGAGACTGATATAGTCGATTGATCCGATTCCAACGATTGCTTTATGCGCATCAGATCGGACAACATCCCATCAGCATGCTGATAACGTATCTTTCGGTCCTTCTCCAGAGCTTTGTCGATGATCGCCTGCAACCCATCCGGCACACAAGACTTATAGCGCGAGAGCGGCTCCAACGCATCATCACTTACCGCCTTCAGCGTTGCTGCTTCACTGTCACGCTTAAACGGATTCTGCTTGGTGATCATCTCATACAGAATTACACCGAGTGAAAACAAGTCGCTTCGATGATCGATCTCCTCACCCAGCACCTGCTCCGGCGACATATAGCCGATCGTTCCAAGGGTCGAGCCTGTCTTCGTTAGATGATCCGAGCCACGAATAGCGGCTAGGCCAAAATCGACAATGCGCACGCGGCCATGACTGTCTATCAGAATATTCGATGGCTTGATATCGCGGTGGATGATTCCCTTGTCATGCGCCGCCTGAAGACCCTCACAAACCTGAATGGAGATTTCGAGTATGCGATCAATCGGCAGTTCTTTTCCGTCAATCACCTCTCGCAATGACTGCCCCTCAACCACCTGCATCGCATAATATGGTCGGCCATTGTACTCACCGACTTCATATATGCCGGCTATATTAGGGTGATCCAGACCCGCCGCCGCCTGCGCCTCGCGTTTGAAGCGGGCACGGCAGTCTTCATCCTGGCAAAGATGAGTGGGAAGGAACTTAAGGGCGACCTTTCGGTTCAACTTGGTGTCCAGAGCGAGGTAAACCTCTCCCATGCCACCTGAGCCGATCTTCTCAAGGATACTGTACTGCGACACCATCGTCCCTTTGGATATGGGAACGTAAGATCGAGTGTTATCCCTTCCATTTTCACGGGGCTGGGACATTACCGCAAACCCTCCGTATTCGTTTCATCGAATCAGGAATATATCCAAGTCTGCTTATCATAATAGGCTGTAATTAGCGTGAAATCAATGTTTATCTGCAGTGCCGTTCCCCGCTCCCAAAGCTATCCAGCCACAAAGATACTTGACATTAGTTATTGCCGGGCTGAATCAGAGTGTGGTATATTTTATGGAAAAGGTCAATTGAATCCGGGAGGAAGCCATGGCGCACACATCTAGAGAAGAAAATGGGATCGTGATTTTCAAGCTTGAGGGCAAAATCATGGGGACCCAACATGATAATTATTTAATACTCGATAAGGTCTATGAATTCATCCAGCAAAACAAGTTCAGGATGGTTATGGATTTCTCAAATGTAGATTGGATGAACTCCAGGGGCATAGGAATTTGTATTACGACCATCACTGCGCTACGGAATAGGGACGGTGATCTGAAATTAGCCTGCCTCAATGAAAAAGTAGAATCTCTCTTGAGAAAAATGAAAATGTTCAAGATATTCGAGGCCTATAAGACTGTGGATGAGGCTATAAAGAGTTTTAATAATTAGATTGGAAGCTGTTTAATCCTTTTCGCTCAATAAATCCCTGCATATCAGCCTTACTCAAGTTTAGTCAATCCATATTTTTCATTGACCATCCCTCATAAATCGATCCAGTATTGGAGTTAAAAAATCGGATTTTGGGATTGTTTATGATTATTAGATGCCCCGCTTTAAACCCTCGACCTTTTAATTTTTTTCTAAGTTTTCAATTAATATTTTGAAGCTTTGGAAAAAATTAAGCTCTGAGCCCCTTGGTCAAATGATAAATAGAACGTCTGGACAATATGTTCTAACGCTATAACCGCCTTCAGGTCCATACATGTCGACTGTAGTTGTGAGCGTTGCTTGTTTCTTTTCGGTATGCGGCTACACGGTACAAGTCTTCTTTTCCTGTACGAAGCTGCCCTTGCTTCTGAACCACTGACCATTTGGGCACGGTAGGTTCTGACGGGCTACTAGTGGGATAATTGTCCCCGCAGTTTTTTATTGACATAAAACGAAAGTCAATTATTTTATTACGGTAAGAGATGTCAGGCTTCTTGACTGGATGACTTAAAAAGAGTCTGCTTACTAATATTTGCTTCTTGATTTGTTCTCGGTTATGTCTTGAATTAATAGAGTCCTGTACTAACCCGGAATCATTATTTGAACTTCTAAATATTTTGGAAAATAAAAACTTAAGCAAAAGCGGAATGATTAAGCAAACTACCCGTCAATATAAAAATGTTAGAAACAAAAGGAGATTCACCATGAACCGTTTCCTAATGATTATTTTCTGTATTATCGTTGCCTCTTCGGCCTGGGCGCAGGTCCCTCAACTTGTTACTTATCAGGGGCTTCTGACCGATACTTCGGGATCTCCAATCACTGATTTGGTTTCAATGGAGTTTTCTATTTATGATGATTCTTCCGGTGGTAATCTAATCTGGTCGGAAACTCACAGCAGCGTATCGGTACTGAACGGCTATTTCACTGTACTGCTGGGCGGAATCAATCCGCTTGGCGATTCGGTATTCACCGAATCAGATAGGTATCTTGGTATTGCAGTTGATGGCGATCCGGAGACTCAACCGCGCGCGCGGATATCCGCTGCTCCGTATGCGAATAACGCGGGGTCAGTCATAAACGCTTCCGGCGGATCTGTTTTGCTTGTCGGTTCGGCCGCGGATTCCGTACAAATCGATCCGTTTTCAGGTCATGCCTTTCGAATGACAGACTCGAGCGGCGAAGAACGTATGGCTATTAATGCTCACGATGAAGAAGGTCCGACATTAACAATCAAAAATCCCAATGGAAGGTATATTACCCTGAGCTCGGGGGATAGCACTATCTGTATATATGGTATGGACGGTAATATGCGTGTTAAAATCGGAATGGAAGCTGGAAGCAGAATTGACGGCGGCGGCGCAGTATCGGTATACGATGATTCATTGAGATTATAGGTTTCAGTCACCAAGGATGGCGTGGCCATCTTTGACAATTCCCGAAGCGATACCGTGGCCTTTTTCAGCACCGATGGAAATATTATTGGTAAGGGAAGGATATCCATGGGTACGGATAGCCTTAACGGCCCCTGGAGCGCCGTTTTCGGTCAGCACTCCTCAGGGCAGGGAACCGGTTCCACGGTGAGCGGGGGAATCAACAATTACGCGGTAGGTGATGCATCCACTATAGGCGGCGGTACCTCAAACAGCAACTTTGGGTATGGTTCGACAGTGGGGGGTGGACGGAATAACCATGCTGATTCTTTATCGGATTATAGTCTTGTTGCAGGAGGTAGAGCAATCAGTATTTTTGCCGGTCCCTACTCGACAATTTCGGGCGGTTACCTGAATATGTCCTCCGGTGAGGGAACTACCATTGGTGGAGGATTCGCTGATACTGTTTTTGGAACATATTCGATGATCGGAGGGGGAAACCACAATACAATATCGGGTTCCTTTAACGCACTGGGGGGCGGGCAACATAATGCTATAGACGCCGGATTTGGAGTAATCGGCGGAGGTTATTCGAACACGGCCGGCGACGGCGCGGCTGATTCGGCTGTTTGCATCGGGGGAGGATCAGACAATTCCATCACCGAGAAATTTAGTTTTATAGGCGGTGGTTATAATAATTCAGTTGCCGGCGAACATAGCTCAATATTGGGAGGAAGGGCGAATACGGTCACCAATCTAACAAGCGTAGTTTGCGGAGGAAATTCAAACCAGGCAAACGGGATCAGCAGTGCTGTCGGAGGAGGATACAGCAACATCGCGGGCGGAAACCGGAGTTTTGTCGGCGGTGGTGGCTCGAATCAGGCCACCGGTGACTATAGCTGTGTTAGCGGCGGAAGGCTAAATGAAGCGAATGGCAATTATAGCAAGGCAGGCGGACGCAGAGCCTTCGCCAATCATGACGGTGTATTTATCTGGGCCGATCAGAGAAATTTTGACTTTGAATCAAACGCGGCGGGCGAATTCGCTGCACGATCCACGGGTGGTGTTAGATTTATTACAGCCATAGATTCCAGTGGTAATCCGTTAGCCGGAGTTCGGATTGTAGCAGGAGGCGGTTCATGGCAGTCGTTATGCGACCGTAATTCCAAGGAAAATTTCGTTTCCGTAAACCAGGATGAGCTTTTAGAACGGCTTGCCGGTCTTCCCATCGGTACCTGGAATTATAAATCGCAACCAGATTCCATCAGGCATATCGGCCCCACGGCTCAGGATTTCTACCGGACTTTCAATGTAGGAGAGGATGAAAAGCATATCACCGCCATCGATGCGGATGGTGTTGCCTTGGTCGCAATCAAGGCTCTATTGAAAAAGATTGATAAACTGGAGGCTCGCATTACAGAACTTGAGTTGCAGAAGTAATGTAGAGAATAAAATAAAAGTGATATATAGTGCATAGCAGGATAGATTTTTTTCAAGTATGCCCTTCCCCAGTCTCCTTTTATGAAAGCAGTCAAGTATACATCCTTCATCATAGAAAAAACGGATTTATTGTTGCCACTAAGCCCCACTTAGTGACAATATAGAAATGCTACGCTACAGCCGAAAAGTTTTGAAGGAGAAAAACAATGGCGATCATCCGGCTCTTAATCTGCGGGTCGCAGGTTCGATTCCTACAAGGCGCATTTTAGCTTTTTGCATGAAATTACCGGATTCGCCTATCAAAAAAAACTTGGCAATTGGCAGCGGTTACCGCTATAGTAATCGGGTGCAAAACCGGTATCTTAGAATGGACAGTTGAATGAAACAAGAGAATAATTCCGATAGAAAG
>Ga0209536_100013978_pt1 | contig 11544 bp, 6 predicted proteins | sample DeeMarSeWOR28_12_FD_187461 | JGI IMG/M metagenome (GOLD analysis project Ga0209536, IMG submission 187461) | Marine sediment microbial communities from White Oak River estuary, North Carolina - WOR-2-8_12 (SPAdes) (version 2) | ecosystem: Environmental > Aquatic > Marine > Intertidal zone >... | reverse complement strand
GAACATTTCGTACAAAGCGTCATACATCGGGCGCAAGTACGGGTCGACTTTCTGCGACATGTCGCCGGGCAGAAAACCCAGCCGTTCACCCGCTTCTACGGCAGGTCGCACCAGCACAATTCGTCTGACTCGGGCCTGGTCGAGCGCTTCCACGGCACTGGCCACCGCCAGGTAGGTCTTGCCCGTCCCCGCCGGCCCTATTCCGAAACACAGTTCACGGCTTCGCAGGTTAGTGACGTAGCTGACCTGGTTCTTGCCGCGGGGACGTATCCGCCGCCGCGGTGTCTCGATGTAACTTGCGGCATCGCCGCCGGCCAGCCTGTCTTCGTCAGGCTCGCCGGGCATCGCCCTGTCCGGATCATTATTCATAGCTGTTTCCTGCAAACACATGTGCACGCGCCTCGAATCCAGCGCCTCACGACTCGCGAGTTCGTAGAGTTGCTGTAATACTTTTGCGCCGAGCGCCGAAGATTCGCCCGGCCCCACGACCCGAAAATGATTACCCCGATTGCTGATGCGCACCCCCAGTCGCTTCTCGACCTGGCGCAGGTGCTCATCGAACTGACCACAAAGATTCGCCAACACGGTGTTGTTGGCCGGCTCCAACAGGAATTCTCTGGTTTCTATAGCAGCATTCAAGAGCTGAAGTTTCTGATCCCGTGCAGTAAAGCTGAAAGATTGGCCACCCTGATTTTCAACTAGGCCGCCTCCGACTCCAACCTTAGCCTGCCCCGCAAGGAGTTGGGCAGCGCCTCGGTTATCACGACGTCCACAAAGCGCCCGATATGTTCGGGATCACCCTGAAAGTTAACCCACCTGTTATTTTCTGTCTTGCCTGCCAGCTCGCGCTTGTTTTTTAGCGAAGGCCGCTCTACGAGCACGCGCTGAACGCTGCCAACCATACCGGCACTGATTGCCTGCGCCTGCTCATTGATCTTCTGCTGCAACCTGGCAAGTCGCGCCAGCTTCTCGGCTTTGCTCAGGTCGTCAGGCAGCGCGGCAGCCGGTGTGCCGGGGCGCGGACTGTATATGAAACTGTAAGACTGGTCGAAGCCCATTTCGGCCACCAGGTTCATGGTCGCTTCGAAATCGCTTTCCGTCTCACCCGGAAACCCGACGATGATATCGGTGGACAAGGATATATCCGGTCTGACGGCTTTCAGCTTGCGAATCTTCTGCTTGTACTCGAGTGCCGTATAACCGCGTTTCATCATGGACAGAATCCGGTCTGAGCCGCTTTGCACCGGAAGGTGCAAATAGTTCGCAAGCTTGGGCACCTCCGCGAATGCCTGGATAAGGCGGTCGCCGAATTCCAGGGGATGCGAAGTCGTATAGCGGATTCGCTCGATCTCATCGATGGCCGCGATGAAATGAATAAGGGTTGCCAGGTCGGCAAGCTTGCCGTCATGGGTCGCGCCCCGGTAACCGTTTACGTTCTGCCCAAGCAGCGTTACCTCGCGCACACCCTGCTGCGCAAGCCTCACGACTTCTGCAACCACGTCATCCAGTGGCCGGCTGATTTCCTCACCGCGGGTGTAAGGCACGACACAGAAACTGCAATACTTGCTGCAGCCTTCCATGATCGAAACAAAGGCAGTCGCGCCCTCGGTCCGGGGTGGCGGCAGAGCATCGAATTTCTCGATTTCCGGGAAACTGACGTCTACGACGGCCCTGCCGCCTGCGCGCGCTTCCTCGATCATCGCGGGCAGGCGATGCAAAGTCTGGGGGCCGAAAACAAGATCCACGTAGGGCGCTCGACGGGTAATGGCATCGCCTTCCTGGCTGGCGACGCATCCGCCGACGCCGATAATCAATTCAGGCTTAGCCGTTTTCCAGTTTTTCCAGCGACCGAGTTGCGAGAACACCTTGTCCTGCGCTTTCTCGCGCACGGAACAGGTGTTCAGGAGCAGGACATCCGCCGCTTCGGGCTCGTCCGTCAATTCGAGGCCATGACTGTCACGCAGCACGTCCACCATTTTGGTGGAGTCGTACTCGTTCATCTGGCACCCGAAGGTCTTTATATAAAGCTTGCCTGGCATAGCCGGGAACCCACGTTCCCCGTGCCTCGCATCACAATCTGGACAAATTTCAGCCTAGCGTATGAAGCCCAGACTTTCCAGCGTCAGCAATACGCGCTGCGCAGCCAGATCCGGCGTCAGCTCTTCCGTCTTAATGACGATTTCGGCATTTTCCGGCTCTTCGTAAGGATCACTGATACCCGTGAACTCCTTGATGATGCCCGCGCGAGCTTTGGCGTACAGGCCCTTGCGGTCACGTGCCTCGCAGGTCTCCAGCTTGGTGGCCACGTAAACTTCGACAAAACCGCCCCCGGCCTGGCACATCTCACGAACGATGCGGCGCGTCGCGGCATACGGGGCAATCGGGGCGCAAATAGCGATACCGCCGTGCTTGGTGATCTCGCTGGCAACGTAACCGATACGCTGGATATTCAGGTCCCGGTGCTCTTTAGAGAAACCGAGCTCACTCGAGAGGTGCTGGCGCACATGATCGCCATCGAGCAGCGTAACGCTGCGGCCGCCTTCTTCAAGCAATTTCACAAGCAGTGCGTTCGCAATAGTCGATTTGCCCGACCCGGACAAGCCCGTGAAGAATACTGTGAAACCCTGTTTGTGCTTCGGCGGATATGACTTGCGCAGCTCCGCGACCACGTTCGGGTAAGAGAACCAGTCAGGGATTTCCAGACCTTCAGCAAGACGACGCCGGAATTCAGTGCCGGAAATATTCAGGACTTTGTCTTCGTCGGTCGTCTCGTCGGCCGGAATATACTGCGCCCGGTTCTCTGCATAGACCATCATCTTGAAGGGCACCATCGTGATGCCGATCTCGTCTTCGTATTGTTTGAAGAGGTCCTGTGCTTCGTAAGGGCCGTAAAATGGCTCGCCCGCCGAGTTGTTGCCCGGGCCGGCATGGTCACGACCGATAATGATATGGGTACACCCGTAGTTCTTGCGAATAATCCCGTGCCAGACGGCTTCGCGCGGACCGCCCATGCGCATCGCCAGGTTAAGCAGGCTCAGCGAGGTGGTCTGCTCCGGATACTGTTCCAGCACCGCTTCGTAGCAACGCACGCGCGTGTAGTGATCGACATCACCCGGCTTGGTCAGGCCTACAACCGGATGAATAAGCAGGTTGGCTTGCGCTTCTTTGGCCGCACGGAAGGTCAGTTCCTGGTGGGCACGATGCAAGGGGTTGCGGGTCTGGAACGCGACAACACGACGCCAGCCCAGCTTCTCGAAGCGAGCCCGCATTTCGGCGGGGTCGTCGCGCAGTATTTTAAAATCGTAGTGATGCGGAGGCTCTATGCCCTGCAGCTTGCCGCCGATGTATACCGGACCGGCAATATTCTTCAGGTAGTGGACGGCCGGATGCGCCTGGTCGTCCGCACCGAAAACGGCCGCGGCTTCCTTGTCTTTATCGGGCTGGTAAATATCCTCGATGGTCAGGATTGCAACCAGCACGCCTTCCGGATCGCGCAACGCAATTTTTTCGCCGGCTTTCACACCGCCTGCAAATGCTTCGCTTACGTCGAGCGTTATCGGCATCGGCCAGAGCACGCCGCTCGGCAAACGCATGTCGTTCACGACGCCTTCGTATTCGGCCTGGGTCAGAAAACCTTCAAGCGGTGAAAACGCACCGTTAAGGATCAGCTCGATATCACAGAGCTGACGGTCGGTCAGGTCCCATGACTGGTAATCCAGTGCTTCTTTCTTGGCCTGCTTGACTGCGTCCTTATCGAGATACAGTTGTTTAAGTTCACCACCGTGGGGTTCTTTGAAAGCGCCCATGTTTTTATTTCCTGAAAATAATTTAAAAAAATGCTTGCGAATGTCAGCCAATAACAACGCAGCGCACCTTGCATGGCAACGATGCGCAGGAATATGACTGGCGTAGGATCCAGACCGCGCCGGTTAATGCCGACGTCTTCATCTGTAAGGCGCGCGTACGCTAGCACAGGCACCCGGAGCGGCACATATTAAATGGTTATATGCCAATACTCTAGAGGCATTCCGAACACGTGCAGCCTTCAGCTTTGCGCAGCAGCATAGGGTTAAAAACGGCCGACCTGAGCCCGATCAACCATAATCTAGAAGGGGATGTCGTCCTCGTACTCGCCGCCGGTAGGCGCCATTTCGGGCGGGGCCGATTGCTGCGATGCAGGTGCCGCCATGCCCGCGCTGCCGCCGCGGCCGCCCAGCATCTGCATCTCGCGTGCTTCAATCTCGGTGGTCCAGCGATCGTTACCGTCGCGATCCTGCCACTTGCGGGTTTTCAGCTTGCCTTCGATATAGACCTGCGAGCCCTTGCGCAGGTATTCGCCTGCAATTTCGGCCAACCGGCGAAACATGACGATGTTGTGCCACTCGGTTTTCTCAACCGTTTCACCCGAATTCTTGTCTTTCCAGGAATCAGTGGTAGCGAGGCTGAAATTACACACGCAATCGCCACTGGGCATGTATTTGGTTTCCGGGTCCTTGCCCAGATTTCCGATGAGAATGACCTTATTGACTCCGCGCGCCATGCTGATCCCCTATAGGTATTTAATATTTATAAACTTTTTAAGTGTTTTCTTAAGCCGCCCGGCCACAACTCCGGGGGGACGCTATTGTATGCAATGGCGGCTAAAAAGACACCCGCATTAATGGCGCAATAACAATGAAATAAAGAATACTGCCGCGCATCCGCGCCATTCGAGCCGGCGAATTCACACTCACTATTTCCCGAACCCACGCCGACTTCCAAAACAGGCTATATTTGCGGGTTCCTTCGACAGACTGCGAGCCAGATGCAACATATAAGCATTCGGGGTGCCCGAACCCACAATCTGCAAAATATCGACCTCGACCTGCCCCGGGACCGGCTGATCGTAATTACCGGTCTGTCGGGTTCCGGCAAGTCGTCGCTCGCGTTCGACACGATCTATGCGGAAGGCCAGCGACGCTATGTCGAGTCGCTGTCCGCTTATGCGCGTCAATTCCTGTCGATGATGGAAAAGCCCGATGTCGATCACATCGAGGGCCTGTCGCCGGCGATCTCCATCGAGCAGAAATCCACCTCACACAACCCGCGCTCGACGGTCGGCACCGTGACCGAAATTTACGACTACCTGCGGCTGCTGTATGCGCGAGCGGGCCGGCCGCGCTGTCCCGATCATGGCAACGATCTGCAGGCGCAGACGGTCAGTCAGATGGTCGACCAGGTGCTGGCAATCACAGAAGGCACCCGCCTGTTGCTGCTGGCGCCGGTCGTAGAGGAGCGCAAGGGCGAGCACCTGCAGTTGCTGGCCGATCTGCGCGCCCAGGGTTTCGTGCGGGCGCGCATCAACGGCGAAGTGATAGAACTCGACGATCCGCCCAAGCTGGACCTGCGCCGCAAGCACACCATCGAAGTCGTCGTCGATCGCTTCAAGGTTCGCGAAGACCTGCGGCTGCGGCTCGCAGAGTCATTCGAGACGGCGTTGAAACTGGCTGACGGCGTCGCACGCGTCGCCTGGATGGATGAACCCGATCGAGCGGAACTGGTGTTCTCGGATAAATTTGCCTGCCCAGAATGCGGCTACTCGCTGGCCGAGCTTGAGCCAAGGCTGTTCTCTTTCAACAACCCGGTGGGCGCCTGCCCGAGTTGCGACGGCCTGGGGGTGCGGCAGTTTTTCGATCCGGGCCGGGTCATAAAGAACAAAAGCCTGAGCCTGGCCGGTGGCGCGATCCGCGGCTGGGACCGGCGCAATTCCTATTATTCGCAGGTCATCAAAAGTCTGGCCGATCACTTCGGCTTCGATTTTGAAGCGCCCTACGATTCACTCGACAAAAAAATTCAGGAGATACTGCTTTACGGCTGCGACGAAGACGTGGAATTTGTCTACCTGTCTGCGCGGGGTGCGAGTTACAAACGCACCCATGCCTTCGAAGGTGTCATCCCGAACCTGGAGCGCCGTTATCGCGAAACCGATTCGAGCACGGTCAGAGAAGAACTGGCCAAGTACCTCAGCGTGCAGCCCTGTCCCGATTGCGAGGGCACTCGTCTCAACACGGCGGCCCGCAATGTCTTTATTGCCAGGCGGGCCATCCCGCAGATCACCGGCGAATCGGTTGCCAACGCACTGGCATTCTTCGAGCAACTCGATCTCGCGGGCGCCCGCGGTGAAATTGCCTCCAAGATCGTAAAAGAGATCGAAGACCGGCTGCGCTTCCTTGCGGACGTCGGCCTCGAGTACCTCACGCTGGACCGCAGCGCCGAAACGCTGTCCGGCGGTGAAGCACAGCGCATTCGACTCGCCAGCCAGATAGGCTCTGGCCTCGTGGGCGTCATGTACATCCTCGATGAACCGTCAATAGGCCTGCATCAGCGCGACAACAGTCGCTTGCTCAATACCCTGGTGCGCCTGCGTGACCTCGGCAACACCGTGATGGTCGTGGAGCACGATGAAGAAGCGATCATGGCCGCCGACCACGTGGTTGACCTCGGCCCCGGCGCGGGCGTGCATGGCGGTTATATCGTTGCCGAAGGCACCCCGAAACAGATTTTGAGCAATTCCGCCTCGCTGACGGGCCAGTACCTCTCCGGCAAACGCCGCATAGAGATTCCGGCGACGCGCGTACCCGCAAATCCCAAGAAGCAAATCCGCATCAGGGGTGCGAGCGGGAACAACCTGCGCAACATCGATGTCGACATACCCATCGGTATCATGACCTGTGTGACCGGCGTGTCGGGCTCAGGCAAGTCGACACTGATCAATGACACGCTCTACAAGAAGGCGGCGGAGCTGATCAATAACAGCAGCCAGAGCGCGGCGCCCTGCGACGACATCACGGGCCTTGATCACATAGACCGAATTATCGATATCAGTCAATCGCCTATCGGGCGGACGCCGCGCTCGAATCCGGCGACCTACGCCGGCCTGTTTACGCCCATACGCGAACTGTTTGCCGGCACGCAAGAGGCGCGTTCGCGCGGCTACAAGGCCGGACGATTCAGCTTCAACGTCAAAGGCGGTCGCTGTGAGGCGTGCCAGGGCGACGGCGTCATTCGCGTGGAAATGCATTTCCTGCCCGATGTCTACGTCGCCTGCGATGTCTGCACGGGTAAACGCTACAACCGCGAGACGCTGGAAATAAAATACAAAGGCCGCAACATTCACGAAGTGCTCGACATGACGGTCGAAGACGCCCTGGACATGTTCAGGAATGTGCCGGTCGTGGCGCGTAAATTGCAGACACTGCTGGACGTAGGGCTCAGTTACATACGCCTGGGCCAAAGCGCGACCACGCTCTCGGGTGGCGAAGCCCAGCGGGTCAAACTCGCAAAGGAACTGTCCAAGCGCTCAACCGGCCAGACGCTTTATATACTGGACGAACCGACGACAGGTCTGCATTTCCATGACATTGCACAATTGCTGTCGGTGCTCCAGACCCTCAGGGATCAGGGCAATACCGTGGTGGTGATCGAACACAATCTCGACGTGATAAAGACAGCCGACTGGATCGTCGACCTCGGCCCCGAAGGCGGCGACGGCGGCGGCACCGTGGTTGCCACCGGCACGCCGGAAACGGTGGCGGCCGACAAACACTCCTACACCGGTCGCTACCTGGCTCCCCTGCTAAGTCGCCCGCCTCAGGGCAAACGCAAAACCTCGTAGAAAGCCTCGCAGAAAGCCTGACAAAAATTTCTGGACAACCCGGTCAGTTCGCGACGCCAGCGGCCTTGCTCGAGCTACACGAGGGCAGGTTTGCCGCAGGTAGCGCTGATTTCAGGCCAGCGAACCTATACCCACGGCCTCGCGCACTTTGGCAATCAGCGCGGTCGAGGATTCGCGCGCACGCGCTGCACCGGCCTGCAGCACCGACTCGACGTGCGCGGGATCGGCGATCAGTCTGTCGTATTCGGCGCGGGCATCCTCAAGGTGGGCATCGAGGTATTCGAACAATTCCTGCTTGGCATCGCCCCAGCCCAGCCCGTCGATCAGTTTCTGTCTGAAAGCAGCTGTCTCGTCGGGCATAGCAAAGGCTTTGTAAATATCGAACACCGTGCACTCGTCATCCGGGTCCTTGGGTTCCCCCGGCTCCAGTGAATTGGTTTTGATTTTCATGATGAGTTTGCGGAGCTTTTTCGAAGGTACGAACAAGGGGATGGTGTTGTTATAACTCTTGCTCATCTTGCGCCCGTCGAGGCCGGACAGCACGGCCGCTTTTTCATCGACAACGGCTTCCGGCAACACGAAGATTTCACCGTAGATGTGATTGAAGCGCTGGGCGATGTCGCGCGCCATCTCGACGTGCTGAATCTGGTCCCGGCCGACCGGCACGCGATGCGCATTGAACATCAGGATATCGGCCGTCATCAATACCGGGTAACTGAACAGCGCCATGGTCACGCCCTTGTCGGGGTCGCGCGAACCGCTTTCTTCGTTTTCCTGCACGGCCGCCTTGTAAGCGTGGGCCCGGTTCATCAAGCCCTTGGCGGTCACGCTGCTGACAATCCAGGTCAATTCGGGGATCTCGGGAATGTCGGACTGCCGGTAGAAAACGCTCTTGTCGGTATCGAGCCCGAGCGCCAGCCAGGTCGCCGCCACTTCGAGGCTGGATTGACGCAGGCGCTGCGGATCCTGATTTTTGACCAGCGCATGGTAATCCGCGAGAAAATAGAACGACCGGGCGTCATCGGCATGGCTGGCCGCTATGGCGGGCCGAATGGCCCCCACGTAGTTACCGAGGTGCGGGGTTCCCGTCGTGGTAATACCGGTCAGGACGGTGTGTTGAGGCATGTGTACTTTCCTTCCGGCAACAACAAAATAGCGAAAAATTTTCCGGCCTCGAATCAGCACGCGACCGCACGATCGAAACACTCGAATCAGCGCCGCGTAATGATGCCCCAGAACCGTCGCGGGTTAAACAACCGGACCAGCACGCTGAAACTCACGCGGCTTCAACCACAGTCATTCCGCTGCCAGCGCATCGTATTCGGCCCGCCGCATCAGCGCACGAGCCTCGAGATAGTCGAGCACTTCCTTGTTCAAACCCTGAACAGGCTCGAAGGCCTCGCCCATGACCAGCGTCAGGTCGCTCGCCGGCGTGTATTGCGGCCACGGGGGCAGACCCGGGCCATTCGGGTTGCCCGTCTTGGCGAAATTCAGCCAGTAACCGCGCACGGTATCGCCCCAACGCAGATCCTCCGCGCTCGGCGGGAACTCCGCCGCCGCCTGCGGCCGCTGGTATTCGGGATGCTCAGCAACCTGGCCGAAGACATACGGCATCTCGACCCCGTGACCGGCGCCCGGCACGGTGCCCCGAATGGCCGTCTGCACGTAGGTCACGTGGTACAGCCAGGCCGGCGAACTGACATTCGCCATCTGTTTCGCGAAATAGCGGGTCGACGTCAGGAACAGCCCCTCCGCGAACCAGCGCTGTGAAAGACCGATGCGCGTCCACTGGTCATCGAATATTGCGAGGTCCTCATTCGACAAACCTTCTATAAGAGCGCCGCCCAGAAACCATTTGCCGATCAGCGGTATATCGGCTATCTGATTCCATTCCCAGCTATTCGCGCCTCCAATATAAGGCACATCGTGCTGCTCGCCGCGCTCGAATATCCTCGCGGTATCGTCCGTGACGACAGTGCCGTCGACCACCGGGTTGAAGGGCTTCTGGCTGCTCTGCTGATATTCGATGATTCGCTGCCACGACAGCGCCCGCAGCTGGGCCAGCCATTCGGCATCGCTGTCCGCCGTGAGCTCGAAATTTGCGGCGAGCTCCACGCCGAAGTCTTCGCTCGACAACCCGGTCAGCCCGGCGCGCGGCACACGCTTGAAGGCATGCTGGTTACGATCAAGCAGGATGCCACTGCCCTGCGCAATGGCTTTGTGGAACAGCCCCTTCGATTGCGGGGTCACCATCAAGGTATTGACCGAGACGCCACCGGACGAATGGCCAAAGATAGTCACGTCGCCGGGATCGCCGCCGAAGGCGGCGATATTCCGCTGCACCCACTCGAGCGCCGCAATCTGGTCAAAAAGGCCGTAATTGACGAGCGGCTCGCCCGCCTGAACGCGAGTCATGGCCGGGTGACCGAAACGACCCAGGAAACCGATGCGGTAATTGATGACCACCACCACAACGCCTGCGCGCGCCAGCACGCTGCCGTCATAGAGCGGCAAGGAGTTGGCGCCGAACTGCATGTTGCCGCCGTGGATATAAAGCATGACCGGCAACGGTTCGGCAGCGTCGGTGATTGCCGTGACGGGGCTATATATATTAAGGGTCAGACAATCTTCACTGAGTCCTGCGGAATTTAGCGCGGCATCGGCCCACGCTGGGTACTTGCCGAGCGGTTGCGGGCAGGCATGGCCGTATTTGGTGGCATCACGGACGCCCTCCCAGGCCGGCAGGCGCTGCGGCGGCCGCCAACGCAGTTCACCGACCGGCGGCTGCGCGTAAGGTATGCCGCGAAACACCGCCACGTCATCGGCAATCAAACCACGCAGGGCTCCGCCCGGCGCTGCGACCTCCAACGTTGCAGCTATTGCAACCGAACACCAGCTTTGCACCAGCAGTGGCGCAACCGATCTAAACAAGGCGCTCCGCCATGTGCGCATAATTATTCCCCGCGTATTTCAAGATTGCCGGTTCAGTGCGGCCCAGAAATTTTAGTCCGCATAAGATGCCTGTATCACGAGTTTAAAAGTATCACACCACGCGGCTACCCCCCCGTTCGCGATCATGGCGAACGACACGCGGGCCGCGTTTCAGCGACACAGTCGTGCGGGCGGATGGCGCCGACAACCCTAAGCGGGCGCTGGGCACGGGACGGTTTCTCTGCGGTGTGCTATACATAGCCGCGCATGCGAACCGCGGACCTACAATTCAATATCATCTACACCCCCAACACGGTTCGGTATCTCACGCCGTTCATACCGACGTTGTTGAAATGGTCGGATTGCCGTTACCGGCTGGTCGCCAACGGCTGCTCTGAATCTGAATGCGACATGCTGCGAGCAATCTGCGCGCTCGATGACCGGCTCGAACTGCTGATCATGCCGGAGCAGCGCATGGTGCCGCACGGTGAAACACTCGATTTCCTGCACGCCCGTACGGACGCCGATGACTTCTGCTTCATGGATTCGGACATACTCGCCACCGGCCCCTTCCTCGACGATTTTCGCGAGGAACTCGGCAACGCGGAAGTGTTTTCTTCGTGCCTGCCGCTCTGGCACAACGAACGCGACATCACCCTGCCGCAGAACTTCCGGCACATGCACGGCATCCATGCCTACACGGAAAACGGCTTGACCATCGCCTGCGATTATTTCGTTATTTACGACAACAAGGCTTTCGTCGCCGCTCGGCAGGAAACGGGTGTCGGGCTGGCCGTGTGCGGCTGGCAAAATATAACGCCGGCCAACCAGAAATTGATTCGCCAACTCGATCAGGAAAAAAGCGACTACGACAGCGGCAAGGTGCTGACGCTGCTCATGGCGGCGCGCGAGGGGGGGGTCAAGCGCTTCGTGCTGGCGTCGTCGTCGGCGATCTACGG
>Ga0209536_100013977_pt1 | contig 11544 bp, 11 predicted proteins | sample DeeMarSeWOR28_12_FD_187461 | JGI IMG/M metagenome (GOLD analysis project Ga0209536, IMG submission 187461) | Marine sediment microbial communities from White Oak River estuary, North Carolina - WOR-2-8_12 (SPAdes) (version 2) | ecosystem: Environmental > Aquatic > Marine > Intertidal zone >... | reverse complement strand
GCCCTGAAAGGCATGTTGGAGCCACCCGAGGTCGAGGTCACCGAAGGGACCGCCGAGATAAGAGAGGTCTTCTCCGCCGGTAAGAAAGGAAAAGTGGCCGGCGTCTATGTCACCGAAGGTAAGATAGGCCGTGGTGCCTCCGTCAGATTACGACGCGGCGAAGAAGTGATTGCAGAGTCCACCGTGAGCAGCCTGCGACGCTTTAAGGATGACGTGAAGGAGGTTAATACCGGCTACGAATGTGGCGTGGGTATTACTGACATTAACGATTTTCAGGTTGGTGACACACTGGAGTTTTTCCGTAAAGAGACTAGACGGTAGCCAAGCTTAGCTACGATAACAAGATGACACACCGCATTGCGCAGATTAATCAGCTTATCCGCCGTGAAATCAGTCAGCTCCTGCAGCGCGAGGTCAAAGACCCCCGACTGAATACCTTCGTCACTATAACCGAGGTGGTTACCTCCCCTGACTTAAGATACGCCAAGGTGTTCGCCAGTCACCTCGGGAACGAAACAGAAAATCGCGAGATTCTCAAGGCACTAACGGCGGCCGCGGGCTTTCTCCGCAACGAACTAGCCCGACGCCTGAAACTACGACGCACGCCCGAACTGATCTTTCGCTGGGATGACTCCATCGAACACGGAAATCATATCCTCAATTTAATCGATCAGGTCACCAACGACCACGACCGACCAAGTTGAAGGGTACTCATGGACGGGATACTGAACATCAACAAGCCCCCAGGGAAAACCTCCTTCGACGTCGTGGCCAGGGTAAAGCGACATACCGGAGAGCGGCGTGTCGGGCATGCCGGTACCCTCGACCCCGCCGCCACGGGCGTGTTACCCATCTGCCTCGGTAGAGCGGGACGTGTCATCGAGTTTCTGCAGGAAGCAACGAAGACCTATCGGGCTCAGATTAAACTGGGCGTAGCCACCGACACCTACGATGAAAGTGGCCAGGTTATCCAGCACGGAGACCCCTCCGGTATCGACCGCAAGCATCTAGTGGAGGCGCTCACCCCTTTTGGCGGTCTGATTTACCAGACTCCGCCAATGTATAGCGCCGTGAAACATCAGGGTAAACGTCTTTATCAACTAGCCCGAGCCGGCATCAAGATTAACCGGAAAGGCCGACCAGTTGAGATCCACCAGCTAAAACTTATCGACTGGCAACCTCCTCTAGCCACCATCGAAGTAGTCTGCGGTAAGGGAACCTACATCCGGGCCTTAGCTCACGACCTGGGGCAGGCCCTGGGTTGCGGAGCCCATCTGACAAATCTGATCCGCTCCAGATACGGTATTTTTGATCTTAGCGAGGCAATCTCAATCGAACAACTGGAAGACGCCTGCCAGCACGGTTACTGGCAACATTTTGTCCATTCACCAGACCGGGTACTCTCGCACTGGGCAGCAGTTATTATCGACGACGATAGCGAACAACGAATCCGTAATGGTTGTTCCCTTACCCTGAACAATAGCCCTCCCGATGCCCGAACCGGCAATGAAACACCAGCTGACCGTGATGTCTACTGTTCTCGCGACCGCTGCCGTGCCTACACACGGGATGGTTGCTTTTTGGGGGTGCTCCGCTTTGATCTGGAAAATAGAAAGTGGCAGCCGACCAAGGTCTTTCTCTAATGCCAGCTATAAAAATCCGGGGCCAGCCCCTGGCAACGTCGCTACGCCGATCAAATAGTCTATAGTACCCGCAAATGTCCTCAAGCCTTGACAGAATGCGTATAATTATAGTAGGACTAAGGGGGTAACTCAGCGATACTAGAAGGAGGGAGCCCAGTGGGAGAGCAACATCAAGCTTACTGCTTTAAGTGCCGTGCCAAGGTAAACGTGCAAAAACATGAACACGTCACCCTGAAGAATAAAAAGCCAGCCCTGCGGGGGACCTGTCCCAAGTGCGGGACAAAAGTCTTTAGAATTGGTCAGGGCTAAAAGTCACTTATCGCAGAAAATTAAGCCAACGCTAAACTGGCTCTTATCTCCGCTGTGCCGCAGCCTAGTCCCGAGAAAGGAGTTCAAGAATAATTCGTGGGTAACATAAATGTAGCCGTCATCGGTGTCGGTAACTGTGTCTCATCTTTAGTGCAAGGTGTTCATTACTATCAGAAAGCAAATGCGAGTCAATTCGTACCGGGCCTGATGCATGTTAACCTGGGAGGTTATCATATCAGCGATATCAACTTCGTGGCTGCCTTTGATATCGATAAGCAAAAGGTAGGTAAAGACCTGGCAGAGGCAATTTTTACTCCGCCCAACAATACCTACAAATTCACGGAAGTGCCCCCTACCGGGGTTAAGGTACAACGGGGCATGACCCACGACGGCCTGGGTAAATACCTCTCTGAGAAAATAGAGAAGGCCCCGGGATCAACGGCCGATATCGTCAAAATCCTCAAGGAGACGAAAACCGATATCGTTCTCAATTATCTACCCGTCGGCAGCGAAGAAGCGACCAAGTGGTACGTGGAACAAGTGCTGGCCGCGGGCTGCGGCTTCATCAACTGTATCCCGGTCTTCATCGCCCGTGAGAAATACTGGCAGCGGCGTTTTGAAGAAAAAGGACTGCCCGTTATCGGTGATGATGTCAAATCTCAGGTTGGGGCAACTATCGCCCATCGCGTGCTCACTAGACTCTTCCGGGACCGCGGGGTCAAACTAGAAAAAACCTATCAGCTTAACTTCGGAGGCAATACCGACTTTCTCAATATGCTGGAGCGAGAACGCCTCGAATCAAAGAAGATATCGAAAACCAATGCGGTCACCTCGCAATTAGACTATCAACTAGACCCCGATGACATTCACGTTGGCCCCAGTGACTATGTACCCTGGCTGCTGGACCGGAAATTCTGCCACATTCGGATGGAAGGTCGAACCTTTGGTGACGTTCCCCTTAATCTGGAGCTAAAGCTTGAAGTGTGGGATAGCCCCAATTCGGCGGGAGTAATTATTGACGCGATCCGCTGCTGTAAGCTGGCTCTCGACTCTAAGATAAAGGGGACACTGACCGCCCCGGCTTCTTACTTCATGAAATCACCCCCCATTCAGTATACCGATGACGAAGCGCGCCGGATGGTGGAGGAGTTCATCGTTAGTTGTCAACAAGCCAAAGCCAAAAGCGATTCTCCCAAAGGACGCAGCAGGCAGTAAGTTGGCAAGGGAACGGGTGTTAATATGAAGATAGCGTTAGTCTCACCCTACGATTTTGTTTATCCCGGTGGAGTCGCCAATCACATCCTGTCGCTCGGCCGTCAACTGACTCAGATGGGTCACCTGGTGAAATACATCGCTCCGGCTTCGAAAGCGATTACCAATCACGATCTCGGTGATAATTTAATTACCATCGGTAGGCCCAGCCCGATTCCGACCAGCGGCTCGATTGCCCGCGTGCCGATATCCCCCAGTATGGTACCCGGCTTAAAACCGATCCTTAACGAAGAAAACTTTGACATCATCCACCTTCACGAACCACTAATGCCCATGCTCTCTGCCGGGGTTCTTTATCATTCGCACACCATCAACGTGGGTACTTTCCACGCCTTTGACGGTACTCCGGGCTATAATGTCCTGCGGCCGATCAGCGACTTTGTCCTGGGCAAACTGATTCAAAAACTGGACCGCCGCATTGCGGTATCCCGGCCGGCCATGGAGTTTGTGAAAAAGCACTTTCCCGGAGAGTATCACATTACCCCTAACGGCGTTGACACCAAACACTTTAATCCCGAGGTATCACCGATTGAACAGTTCTGTGACGGCAAGCTGAATATCCTGTTTGTCGGCCGTCTGGAGAAACGGAAGGGAGCGGACTATCTAGTCAAGGCATATAAGCGCTTAAAACGTGATATTCCTAATTCACGGTTAATCATTGTTGGGCCGGGAACGGTACTACGCAGTAAATACGAACGGGCGGTGGAAAAAAACGGTCTTAGCGACGTCGTCTTTGCTGGCTTCAGTAGCTATGAAGACCTGCCCCGGTACTATCAGACGGCTGACGTCTTCTGTGCTCCAGCTACCGGCTGGGAAAGCTTCGGCATCATCCTCCTTGAGGCGATGGCAGTCGGCAAGCCGGTGGTTGCCTCCAACATAGAAGGCTACGCCGGTGTGCTGACCCACGGGGTGGAGGGGTTACTGGTACCGCCCCGAAATGAAGAGAAACTGGCCGAGGCCCTGGCCACGCTCTTAACCGACGAGTCGATGAGACGCGAGATGGGGACTAACGGCATCGCTAAAGCGAAAGAATACGATTGGCAAAACGTTGCCCGCCAGATAGTGGAGCACTACAAGATAGCACGGGCTGAGTTTCCCTATCGAGAAAAGGCATCGACCAGACGTGTACTACGAGAGAAATTTAATTGGTTTACCCCCAGAAAATTAAGATTGAATGGCAAAGCTAACCCGAGTTCGTAAGTCTGGCTATCGTCTTACCGAGCCCATAATTCGGCTGCTAGTTAAGACAAACGTCACCCCTAATACTATAACCTGGGTAGGTTTCTCCATCGCCCTTGGGGCCGCCGCCCTGATTGCTACCGGTCATCTCTTCATCGCCGGCTTTGTGGTGCTGGCGAGCGGTTTCTTTGATATGCTGGACGGGGCTTTGGCCCGCCACAGCGGTCAGGTCACTCGCTCCGGTGGTATTCTCGATTCGATCCTCGACCGTATCTCTGAAGCAATGCTACTGCTCGGGGTCTTAATCTGCTACCTACTGTCGACGCCCCAACCCGGACTCGGAATACTACTGGTTTCGCTGGCTCTGATCGGTTCGCCAATGGTAAGCTATATCCGGGCCAGAGCCGAGGCCGCCGGCCTGGAGTGTCAGGTGGGAATATTTACCCGAGCGGAACGGGTGATTACGCTGGCAATCGGCCTCCTGCTGAGTCATCTCAGCTATGCGATGAACATCGCCATCGGTATTATCGCCCTCTTTAGTTTCATTACCGCCGGGCAGAGACTATGTTATGTACTAAAGCAAGCAAACAAGTAGCTTCCGATAACTACCAGATTTAACCAGAAACCATAATCAGGACAACCTTACGAAGGACGATACACAATAACAAGAACCGGGAAGGAGAATCATGCCAGTCGTTACTGTTGTTGGTGCTCAATGGGGGGACGAGGGAAAGGGTAAGATCGTTGACCTCCTCGCGGAAAAGGCCCGCGTGGTAGTACGCTATTCCGGCGGTGATAATGCCGGCCATACCGTAGTTAATTCCTACGGCAAATTCGGGTTACACCTCATTCCATCCGGTATTTTCTATCCTGGTGTTATCTGCATCATTGGTAACGGGGTCGTCGTTAATCCGAAAGTGTTGCTCGGTGAGATCGACCAGCTTCGTCAGCGCGGCATCGATACCTCGGGGCTGATCATCAGCGACCGGGCCCACCTGATCATGCCCTACCACACTTTACTGGACGGTCTGGAGGAAGAGTCACGAGGCGGTCGGGCGATCGGCACCACCCGCAAGGGTATCGGACCGGCCTTCGCGGATAAAGTAGCCCGGTTAGGCATTCGAGCCGGTGACCTCCTGGACAAGAGCTATCTCTTAGAGCGACTACGTCTTATTCTGGACTACAAAAATGCCATCCTGACTAAGGTTTACGGAGTGCCGGCGTTCTCTCTGGAAGAACTATACGCCGAGTACTGCCAGTATGGCGAGCGCCTGGCACCCCACATTCGAGAGACCACAACCATGCTGGCGACGGCACTGGATAAAAACGAACTGGTTATCCTCGAGGGAGCTCAGGGAGCGTTACTTGACCCCGACTTTGGCACCTACCCCTATACTACCTCCTCCTCACCGCTGGCCGGAGGCGGCTATCTGGGGAGCGGCATCGGCCCCGACCGCACCAACCGTATCCTCGGCGTGTTCAAAGCTTACTGTACCCGGGTAGGCGGCGGTCCCATGCCCACCGAACTAAACGATGCGACCGGTGACCTCATCCGAGAGGAAGCCCAGGAATATGGCACCACTACCGGTAGGCCGCGCCGTTGTGGCTGGTTTGATACGGTGGCGGCCCGCTTCAGCCGGCGGATCAACGGCCTCACCGGCATCGCCCTCACCCGCCTCGACGTACTGGGGATTCTGCCCCGGCTAAAGATATGCGTCGGCTATCAGATGGACGGTGAGACAATCGACTACTTCCCGGCTAGTATCGCCACCCTCGAACAGTGTCAACCAATTTATGAGGAATTACCCGGCTGGCAGACTCCCATCGGTAATATTAGAGACTATGCCGAGCTCCCCCCTGAAGCCAAGCGGTATATCACCAGGCTTGAAGAGCTGGTGGATTGCCCGGTAAGCATTATCTCCGTGGGCGCCCAAAGAGAGGAAACCATCCATCGGCAATCCATCCTCTAACCCAGGCTGGTATCAGTGATCCGGGCTATGGTTTACCCTTTCTTGAACTCGGCAATACGCTCCTCAACGGCCTTTGCCTCCGCCTGGAGATGCTTGAGATACTCCTCCAGCTGACGGATCGTCTCCTCTCTGGTAGGGAAGTGCCGGGGTGGACAGTCTGGAGTGTAGCAGCCCCAGTGATGATGGCCGGCTTGCCCAGGGGCTTGGTGACCGGGATAGTTACAGCAACATTCATTTGCCTGACACATCTTTGTCTCTCCTTATTGGGCAATGCTCTGCGCCGGGTCCTGCTGTATCCGGCTCCTTTATGACCAACGCTATGGAAACAAGCTTGCGGTAGTGTTCCAGCATCTTACGGTCTATCGAGTAATGAATATGGTAACCCCGTCGCTCCCCCTTGACCAGCCCGAGACTTCTGAGGATGCGCAGGTGCTGGGATACGGCAGACTGGCTCACCTCGAGGAGTCGGGCCAGGGCATTAACGCATAAAGCATCCGGTTCAAGCTGGCGACAGAGAAGTTTGACCAATTTCAGTCGAGTGGGGTCGGCCAGTACCCCAAACACCGCAACCTGATCTTCGGTATTTCGCTGAATCTTTTCTTGAATGTCCATATATAAGTATCCGCTAATATACTAATATAATACATCACGTAATTTTTGTCAAGTCCTCTACCGGAAATGGATCGACTCTGGTCAGACCTTAGTGCTTTACTAGCGCCGGAAACACTGTCCCCACTTAATACCCTGGGTTACTCCAGAAAGCTAGGGGCCGGGGATGATACTTACTTTGGTAACGGCAGGTCCATTTGGTGCTGGGCGAGGACGTCTCTAATCTGAGCGGCTGTTTTCTCATCCGGCTCGAGAAGTGGCATCCGCGGCTTACCAACCCGAAAACCAATGTGATTCAGGGCATATTTCACCGGAACCGGATTGGCGACAACGAACAGGGCATCGACTAAGGGCAGGAGATGGCGATGTATCTTAGCGGCGGCATCTATTCTGCCCGCAAGGTAATTATCGATCATTGCCTTGATCTGTTTGCCGACAATGTGGGAAGCCACACTGACCGCGCCGTAGCCACCGAGGGTTAAGATCAGAAAAGTATCGTTATCGTTGCCACTCCAGACCCGAAAGCCGTTCTGGGCACCGCTGATAATCCGGGCAATCTGATCCAGATTACCGCTGGCCTCCTTGATGCCAATAATATTATCAATCTGACTCAATCTGATGGCCGTGTCCGCAGTCAGGTTGACCACCGTCCGTGAGGGTACATTATAGAGGATACAGGGCAGACTAGTTGCCTGCGCGACTACCTTAAAGTGCTGGTACAAACCCTCCTGGGTGGGTTTGTTATAATAGGGCACCACTAGTAGACAGGCATCAACCCCAACTCGCTCGGCGTTACGAGTTGCCTCCAGGGCTTCGGCGGTACTATTGCTCCCGGTATAGGCAACCAGGGAACCCCGGTCACCGATTGCCGATTTCACCTCGGTCAACAGGCGCACTTCTTCTTCCCGAAGCAAAGTAGGGGACTCACCGGTCGTCGCCACCAGGACGATGCCGTCGCTGCCGGACTCAAGTAAGGCCACCGCCAGTTTTTTCGCCTGCTCATAATCAACCTCTCCCGCTTCATCAAAGGGTGTCACCATGGCGGTCAGCAGTCGCCCTAGTTCTTTCATCTTTTCCTCCATTTGATTTTACAACTCTTACTTGATCAATTCTTCAGCAATCTGTACCGCATTCAGTGCGGCCCCCTTACGCAGATTATCGGCAACCACCCACATCACCAGTCCGTTAGGGTGAGAAGCATCCAGGCGCAGCCGTCCGACAAAAACCTCATCAGAACCAGCGACCGGCCAGGGTTGGGGATAAAGGCTAATCGCCGGATCGTTCAGTATCTTGACTCCCGGAGCCTGAGCCAGAATACGTTCGGCATCATCAGGCGGCATTGGGTGGGTAAACTCTACGGTAACCGCTTCACTATGCCCGGTAAGCACCGGCACTCGAACGCAAGTGGCGGAAATAGCAATTTCAGCAGCATGCATGATCTTCTTGGTCTCTTCCACCATCTTCCATTCCTCTTTGGTATAGCCATTGTCCAGGAAGACGTCTATCTCGGGCAGCACGTTAAAGGCGATCTGATGGGGATAAACGTGAGGGATGGTACTCTGCCCACCCAACACCTGTTTCGTCTGTACTTTTAACTCTTCCACAGCAGCGGAACCGGTACCGGAAACCGCCTGGTAGGTATCGACGACAATCCGCCTGATCGGGTTAACCTTGTGCAGGGGGTACAGGGCGACTACCATTTGAATCGTGGAGCAATTGGGATTAGCAATAATCCCGTTATGTAATTTGATATCCCCAGGATTCACCTCCGGGACCACCAGCGGTACCGTCGGCACCATCCTAAAGGCCGAGCTATTGTCAACCACGACCGCACCAGCTTTAGCGGCCACCGGGGCAAAATGCCGACTAATTTCAGCTCCGGCGGAAAACAGCGCAATATCAATCCCGGCAAAGGACTCGGTAGTCGTTTCTTTGACCTCGATCTCCCGGCGGCCCACGCTCAGCTTGCGCCCCGCAGAACGATCCGACGCCAAAAGCTCAATCGAAGCCATCGGGAAATTACGTTGTTCCAGCACCTTAATAAATTCCTGCCCCACCAGCCCGGTGGCCCCAACAATAGCTACCTTGTATTCCTTCATCTTAGCTCCTTCTATAATCCCAGTAAGGCATCCAGACCGTAGATTAATCCCCGGCGCCTGGCCACCTCCTTAATTGCCATCATTACCCCCGGCATAAAACATTCCCGGCTGATCGTGTCATGCCGGATGCTTAACGTCTGCCCCGCCCCACCGAAGATCACCTCCTGATGGGCGAGAAACCCGGGTAGTCGCACGCTATGAATGGTAACCCCATCAATCTGTTCCCCCCGGCTGGGATAGGCCTGTTTTTGTTCCGGTAGGTTGAAGGGTTTACCCTTGGCCGCGACCATCGCCCGAGCCGTGGACAAGGCCGTGCCGGAAGGCGCATCCGCCTTCCGGTGGTGGTGCAGCTCGATAATCTCCGCATAATCAAAGTACTTGGCGGCTATCTTGGCCAGGTGCATCATCAGCACCGCCCCCAGAGCAAAGTTGGGCGCGACCACGATCCCTATCTGGTGGACCTGCGACAACCGCTCCAGCTCATCAATGTCCTCGGCCTTGAGTCCGGTGGTACCGATCACCAGATTGACACCCCGCTCCGCAGCGAGACGCGCCGTCGGCATCACCGCCGGTGCCAGGGTGAAATCCACCAGTACCTCGGGCTGGCACTGAGCGAGAACATCGTCCAGGCTGGCAGATAAGGGTACCTCACCGGAGTCATCAGGCAAGGGTAAAGAATTCTGGGTAGCTTTCAGATCAACGGCACCGACCAGCTGCAGGTCCGTCTGCTGGCAGAGCGCAATAACTACCTCTCGCCCCACCCGCCCCAGAGCACCGTGAACAACCACCTTGATTGGACTCATGATCGTTACCTCTTGTCGAAAGAACGTTTCGGAAAGCTTCTACCCCGATCCTGCCGTGCCATGGGGCGTTTCCCGGAGGGACGGTAAGCCGTTTTAGCACCCCTTTCCCGGTCTCCCGATACCTGAGTAGAACCTCCCAAGAGGGCCCGCCGCGACAGGTTTATCCGGCCCATGGAGTCGATTTCGATTACCTTGACCGTAATCTCATCGCCCACTTTGACCACATCCTCAACACTAGCTACCCGATGGTCGTCCAGTTCGCTGATATGAACCAGCCCCTCTTTACCCGGGAGAATTTCGACGAACGCACCGAAATTCATCAGGCGCATTACCTTACCGGTATAGGTAGCCCCCACCTCCACCTCCTTGGTCATGTTTTCAATAATTTCAATTGCTCGACGGGCCGCTTCTTCGTCGGATGAGCCAATCAGTACCGTGCCATCATTCTCGATATCGATACTAGCCTTGGTTTCCTCAGTGATGGCGCGAATCGTCTTCCCGCCCGGACCGATCACGGTGCCAATCTTCTCCGGATTAATCTTTATCTTGTAGATTTTCGGGGCATAGCGACTGACCTCGGGCCGACTGGCTTCGATCGTCTGCTGCATCACACTTAGGATAGATAGACGGGCATCACGTGCCCGAGCCAGTGCCTTTTCCAGGATTTCCAAACTCAAGCCCTTGAGTTTGGTATCCATCTGCACCGCCGTAATGCCTTCGACGGTACCGGCGACCTTGAAGTCCATATCACCGTAGGCATCCTCGATACCCTCGATATCGGTAAGCACCACGTAGTTACCCGGCTCATCGGTAACCAGCCCCATGGCGATCCCCGCCACCGCTCTCCGCATCGGTACTCCAGCGTCCATTAGCGATAAGCTGGAAGCGCAGACGCTGGCCATCGAGGTACTGCCACTGGAACTTAAGACCTCCGACACCAGGCGAATGGTGTAGGGAAAGTCAACACTATCGGGCAGCATCGGCACCAGAGCTCGCTCCGCCAGTGCGCCATGCCCGATCTCGCGACGCCCCGGAGTACCAATCCGTTTTACCTCACCGCTGGAAAAAGGAGTGAAGTTATAGTGGTGGATAAAGCGCTTGGTCTCCTCGATACCCAGACCGTCGAGCTGCTGTTCTTTTCGGGTTGAACCCAGCGTAGTAATGGTTAACACCTGAGTCCGTTCACGGGTGAACAGCGCCGAACCGTGTGTGCGCGGTAGGAGCCCCAGCTCACAGCTCACCCGACGGTGCTCACTCACTCCCCGACCACTAACACGCCGCGCCTGCTCGAGAATATTTTTCCTTATTTCCTTCTTGACCATGGCATCGAAGGTATTAACTATCTCAGGGTGAGGAAACTCCTCCAGTCGTTCGAAGAGCTCCTGCTTCAGCTTAGCGACTGCTTCCTCCCGCTGAGGTTTGTCGGTAAAATAAAGGGCCCCGTCAAGCCGATCGCCAACAATCTCCGCAACCGCCGACTCTAACTCCGGACTAATCTCAGCAACCGGGACTTCCGCCTTGGGTCTACCGCAAGCCTGACGTAACTCTTCCTGCAGGTTGATGATCGCCTGGTTGGCCTGGTGACCAAATTCTATTGCCCGCATCACCAGCTCCTCGGAGACCTCGTCTGTCCCCGCCTCCACCATGGCCACGGCCTCAC
>Ga0209536_100013976_pt1 | contig 11544 bp, 6 predicted proteins | sample DeeMarSeWOR28_12_FD_187461 | JGI IMG/M metagenome (GOLD analysis project Ga0209536, IMG submission 187461) | Marine sediment microbial communities from White Oak River estuary, North Carolina - WOR-2-8_12 (SPAdes) (version 2) | ecosystem: Environmental > Aquatic > Marine > Intertidal zone >... | reverse complement strand
GTCTCCAGCGTGGGAAGCATCAGCCGCCTGATCGGCGCCGCCGCGGGAGGGTTCTGGCTGCTGACCGTCGTGGTCGCGGGCCGGATCCGCCGGCCCTCCGGGTTCCACGTCGCCGCAGCGGCCTTCTTCCTCTGGTGTGCCGTGACTCAGTTCTGGACCATCGATCCCGACCTGACCCTGGAGCGCAGCCTCGCCTACCTGCGCATGGCTGCGCTGACGATCCTGATCTGGGACCTCTACAGGACTCCGGCCCAGATCAATCTCGGCCTGCAGGCGTACGTCCTGGGCACGCTCGTTCCCATCGGAAGCACGATCTTCAACTACCTCAGCGGTGTTCAATCCGTCTGGGGTCGCTACTCCGCTACCGGCGACAACGCCAACACGACCGGGATCGTGATTGCGCTCGGTATGCCCCTGGCGATGGGTCTCGCCGGTCACGGATCGAGCCCGACGGGCAGGAGATGGATCTTGCAGCTGCTGAACTACGGCATCGTCGCGGTCGGCCTGTTCGCAATCGGGCTCACCGCCACCCGCTTTGCCGCGATCATGACCCTGCCGGCCTTCTTGCTCGCCTTGAGCGCCTGGCCTCGAATCAAGCCCGGCTCTCGCATGCTGCTGGCACTGGTCCTGGTTGGAGCCCTTCTGCTGATCCCACGGCTACTGCCCGAACATTCGGTTCAGCGTCTGGGAAATGCAGTCGAGGATGCCACGGAAGGCGACCTCACGGGACGCACCGTCATCTGGAAATACGCACTCGAGACCTGGTTCGAGCACCCCATCGCTGGTGTCGGCAGCGGAGCCTTCCGGCGCGCGGTCGAGCCGATCTTCGGACGGGAAGTCGCCGCGCACAACTCCTTCCTGGCGGTCCTGGCCGAGACCGGACTCGTCGGGTTGCTCCTGCTGGGGCTCGTCCTGAGCGTGTCGCTTTCCCAGGCCGCCGGTCGCTCCAGGCTCGAGGCACGCTTCTGGCTCACCATTCTGATCGTCCTGGGGCTTGGCAATCTCGCGATGACGTTCATCTACGTCAAGTCGACCTGGCTCTTGCTGAGCCTCAACGCGGCGGGCGCCAGTGTCCCGGACCCGAGCGCGGTCAGATCCCAACCAGCCGGCGAACCCGCTGCAGCATGATCGACCGCTGCTCACCTGAAAGCCCGAGGAAGAAGCAGGATCCGGACAGCACGATGAAGCTCGCGAACATGGCCAGCACGAGGCCCGGCCATGTCTCGACCACGACCCAGGTTCTCCGGTCGACGAAGAGATCCGGTCTCGCCGCGACGAAGAAGAGGCCGGCGGTCACGGCTACCGAACGGAAAGCTCCTCCGAGCTGACTCCAGGGCGATAGCCCGAGCAGTCGGCTCACCAGAAGCGGGTAGGCCGCGGTGAGGACCGAACGCCCGGCGATGAATCCGAGGCACAAGCCGACGACACCGAGCTCCAGCCACGCCATCAGCGCGATTGCGAGACCCGTAGCCAGCAGCGAGGACAGTACGCCGAGCATCACCTTCGTTCGCAGGTTCAGGCTCAGGTCGATCACATTCGCATCGTTTCGGATGAAGATCAGCTGGATCATCATCAGCATCACCAGCGCGTTCTCCGTCGTGCCGAAGAAGTAGTCCGTCCCGACCCACAGTCGGATGAATGGCTCGTTCCAGAGCAGCACGATCGCGCCGAAGATCGTCGTGATCAGCCAGGTGAGCGCGAGAATCTCGTTGCGCACCCGGGCAGCCCCTTGCAGGTCTCCAGCACCGATGATGCGACCCAGTCCCGGTGCCGCGCCGAAGACGCCGAGACCAACGATGTTCACGAGCGCCTCGGGCACGTATTTCGAGAGGGAGTAGCTGGTCACGAGCTCGACGGAAGAGAGCATTCCGAGCAGCAGCACATCGGCCGCCATCATCCAGGACATCACCAGGCGCCAGACGAAGAACCAGCCGCTGAGGTCCAAGAAGCGCCGCAAAGTCGAGCGGCTCGGCCTGGCGATGCCGAGCCAGGGAACGTAGGTCCGGGTCACCTGCAGGAACAGGAAGCCGGTCAGGACCGACGTCGTCAATGTCGCGGCGGCCACGCCGACCAGGCCCGCGTTCCAGTGCAGGGCGAGCAGGATGAAGCCACCATTCAGCAGCGACAGGCCGGCCGACAGTCCCATCCGTCGAAACCCGATGTTCTCGCCCTCCAGGATCGATCGGGGAATCTCGACCAGCGTCATCAACGTCATGTTGAGCGCGAGGATGGCCGTCGCCACACGCAGAATCGGCCAGAGCTCGCGCGGTGCGTCGATCCAGCCGGGGAGGTAGAAGATGCAGAGGCCGCCTAGCACCAGCAGGAGAGGCGAGAAGAGCAGCCAGACGAGCAGCGCGCTGCCGACCTGAGCGCGCTTCTCGTGGTAGTCCGTGGAGCTCTGCAGCGTCGCGAGCGTCCACTTGAGGGTCTGCGTCGGACGGCCGCTGGCTGCGCTCAGATAGCCGGTCAGGCTGCCGAGGATCCTCCAGGCCCCGTAGATGAAGTCACCGAGTCCGGCGACGAGCAACGGGGCGAGCGCGAACGCGACGCCGATGCGGACGAAGTAGTCGAGGGCGGCCGCCAGGACGTTCAGGAAGGCCTTTCGCGTCAACGTCAGATCGGAGAGCAGGCGCGACAGGCTGCCGAACATCTTCATCGAGAGCGTCATCGGACGAACCAGGCGCTAGCGATTGGCGTCGCGCGCAGCGGAGACCGGGGAGCTCCCGACGGGGTCGATCGAATGGCAGCGGGTGATGCGCGATCTACCCCGACCCGAAGCCGTCGCGATCTCGTCCAGAACCCGTTGAGTGACCTGGTCGCGGGAGAAGGACTCGGTCGACAGCCTGAGCACCCTTAGCGGGGACTCGGAGTTCAGCCTCGACAGTGCATATGAGTGAGCATCGCGGTAGCGATGCAGCAGGCTGCGGGCTTCCGGTTCGGCCAGGCTCTTGATGTCATGTCGCTGCTCGCGATTGAGAACGCGCTCGATCAGGACTTCGTCGGGAGCATCCAGCCAGACCACGAGGTTCAGGGTCCGGGCCCAGCGATGGTACGAGCCGTTCCACCAGCGCTCGAAGGACGGCCGCTTGAGCCTCTCGGGACCGAACTCGCGCAGGTACGCCATCTGGAACACGGGACCGTGATCGAGCGCCACGGCGCGGGCTTCCCGGCCAGCGTTCCGCACGACGCGATCGAACCCCGTGAGATAGAGCATCCGGGCGATTTCGTCCTGGCTGTACCAGCGACCGTCGCGCGGCAGACGGAGCAACGTCGGTAGCAATCGAAGCCCGGTGCCCAGGAAGAAGGACAGGTTCGAGGGCATGCGGATGCTCGGACGGTCGGGCAGCTGCAGGACGCCGAGCTCGCGCAGTGAGTTCGAGAGCGTGGTCTTTCCGGCACCGGCCGGGCCTGCAAGTTCGAGAACGACGGGAGAAGCCACGGAGTTTCTCCGATCAGGGTTCACCGGCGACAACCAGAGATGCCGGAGATTCTACTCGATCGCTTCAGCATGATGGTGCAGGTTCGAGCGCCGATGAGCGGAGGCCCGGGGAGTCTGGCCGACGATCTCGCTCGCACGCGCGCCGCGGCATCGCTGTCTTCGGGGAACGTGCGATTCGCAGCTTGTGCTGCAGGAAAGCAGGTCTAGACCGGGAAGGTGCACACTCGTGAACCCTTCCGACGCGATCGATCCGGTCGAGCTCGAGTCGCTCGGAGCGTTTCCTTTCAGCGAGTCTCGAACTCCTCCAGTAGAATGTCTCCCGGGTGGCCGCCGAGAGGCCCGGTCGGGGCCCCGAGTGGATTCGGTTTCCTTCGCGGACTGGCAGCGGAGACTCGCAGGAGCTGGTGGATGAACGACTCGTTGACGCTGCGTGACGTCCTGCAAACCCTCGGCAGCCGGTGGTTTCTCGTCCTCTTCTTCACTCTTTCGGGCGTGGCCAGCGCGGTCGGCGTGAACGTGCTGCAACGCCCCGTCTACGAGTCCACCGCGACCGTCCTCGTCAAGTTCGGCCGCGAGCTGTACCGGAGCGAGGAGAGTCAGAGCCGGCCGTCGATCAACCGGGACAACGAGACGCTGATCAACGCCGAGCTGGAGATCATCCGCAGCTCGGACCTGATCGATGCCGTGGTCGACGGCATGGGCCCGGCGGAGATCTACCCGGGCCTGGTAGAACCGCCCGGCGAGCTCGCTCGGCTTCGCGGCAGGGCCGCCGCGCTGGTCGGCGTCGAAGCGCAAGAAATTCCCCTCGCGAGCGCGGCCGCTGAGCGCTTCCGGAAGGACTTCTCGGTGCAGGCGATGCCGGAAGCATCCGCGATCCGGGTGTCGTTCCGGCACAGTGACCCGCAATTGGCGGCCGATGCGTTGACGCTCCTGGTCGAACGCTTCAAGGACAAGCACCTCGAAGCCTTCAGCGACCCGCAGGCCACCGCGTTTCTGGAACGTCAGGTGGAGAAGTATCGGAGCGAGCTCGAGGCGCAGGAGCAGAAAGTCGGAGCCTTTCGGAGCGCGAACAAGCTCTTCTCGCACGAGAACCCGCGTCAGCTCCTGATGATGCAGCGCGAGGATCTGGTCGTGAAGCTCAAGGAGGTCGACAATCAGCTGTCCGGATTGAACAGCAAGCTCAGCTATCTGACGAGCGAGGGAGCCGGCACGTCCCGCTACGCGCCGCTCGACGTGACGCAGGAGCTGGAGAAGGAGCGCGTGACTACGCTCGGAGAGCTGAGCTTCCAGCAGGCGACGAAGGCCGGAATCCAGGAGCAGCTGACGCATCTGGATCAGGAGATTCGAAATCTCCCGCGTCAGGAGAAGAGCTTCGCGGATCTGGTCCGGGAGCGAGAGGCGATCGCCGAGAACTACCGGACCTACTCACTCAAGCTCGAGGAGGCGAGGATCTCGGACGAGATGGACCGCCAGAAGATCGCGAACATCCGCGTGATCCAGGAGCCCGTCGTCCCGCTTCGCCCGATACTACCGAGAAGGGGTGCGAACCTCGCCGTCGGCTTCGTGGCCGGTTTCGCAGTCGGAGCGGGCCTGGCGTTCCTGGTCGGGGCCGCTCGTAGGGAGCCGCGAGGCGAGGTCGATGCGGAGCGACCCGGGCGCGCGCTCGGGCGGGAGCTGCGCGAGGACGCTCCCTGACGGTGTTCGGGGGCTCCCGTGGCGTAGCGGTGCGAGGCGTCGTCCCGGGGGCCATCAGGTGTTCGGAGCCGGTCGCTCGGCTCGGCCTCGATCGCGGGCCCTCCTTCGGGCGAGCAGAGCGAGCACGGGCAGCGCGACGCCGATCATCGCGGGGAACGAGGGCTCCGGCAGGAACGTTGCGTCGCAGAGCTCAGCCGGAGCGGCTCGGCTGGGGTGGAAGGTGTAGGTGACCTCCTCCACGTCCTGCGTCTGCGCGCACGCATACAACGTGTCGCTGGGATTCACGATCAGATGCCAGTCCTGCGAATCGTACTGGTTGTCGATCACGTAGATTTCCTCGATCCCCGGGTCACCGCGGAACGTGTAGTCGCCATCGACGATCCGGAACTCGTTGCGATAGAGCACGATGTCGCGAACCCAGCGCCCCGGGATCGAGTAGGTGTTGTAGAACTTGAGCCCCAGCCCCGAATCGAATCGGTTGTGGTGGATCAGCACGTTCATCGCATCGGGGAACTTTGCCGCGTAGGTGTTGCCCAGGGAGAAGTTTCCCGCGATCTCGCCGCCGCTCGCGTGGATGTCGAGCCCGTGGTCTCCGTTGTTCGCGATGAAGTTCGAGTAGACGGAGTAGTCGACGGTGAAGGTCTCTCCATAGAGGACCGGTAGTGCGGCCACGTTGCACTCGTAGTCGTCCGGAATCGCCGGATCGCGTGTCGTGCAGTCCTTCGACTCGATGCCGTGGAACTCTCTGGCGCTCGTCGACTGGGTGTAGCGGATCGTGATCCCGCGAGAATTGCGGAACACCAGATTGGAGTGGCCGAACGCGTGGATGTTCATTCGCTCCACGAGGACGTTCCTGGAATGCCGAATCACCAGGCCCTTGCCGAAGGCAGCCGATCCGACCAGGGACAGGTCCTGGATGACTACGTTCTGCGACTCCACATTGAGCATGTGGACGGCGAAGCCGGGGACCGCGACCAGACGCGTGGTCGGACCGCTGCCCCTGAGGATCGTGTTGCTCGGGACTTCCAGCCGGGTGCTGATGCTGATCGTACAGGCGGGGATGGCCACGATTCCGCCACCCGCCTGCGCGGCTGCCGCGAGCGCAGCCTGGAGCTCGGCTTCGTCGCATTGGCTGAGCAGCTGGACGTTGGAGGCGAAGGGCTCGAAGGCGGCGAGGAAGTCCGTCCGCCCGAACCCCGAATCGGGTCGGATCAACGGGGCGCAGGCCGACTGGAGGTCGAGGTACTGACCCTCCGGGCAGGCGTTGGGGAACTGCTCGATCACGTCGCCACGGCCCGGCGAGGCCATCAGAACCGCGGCGATCGCGAGCACCACGCCCCTCACGTCAGCCCTCCGAGGTTCCGCGTCGGTCCGGCGAGTGTGTCGATTCGCGCCCACCATGACCCGTGAGCCCGGCGGTCGAGCCGGATCGATCGACAGGTGGGTTCGCTGGTCCGTTGCCACGCGCGGCTAGCGCCAGCCCCAGTCTGGCGCGCGTCGGGGGGAATAATCAACGATTATCATTTCTACGCAACACTTCGGCATTGAAATGGGGTAGGTTTTTCGACTCGTGTGATAATGCCTCCGGGTCAGGTGGCCGCAGTCCTGACGCCGGCTTGCCTCTGACGCTCCCGCTCGAGAAGCTGATGCTGCAATACGATGGAACAGCAGGGGCTCCTGCTGACGACCACGATGGTCAGGACGGATCGCGTGAAGGGTGCCGTCCCAGGCCTGCCACGACGCTGCTTCGGGGTGTCTGGAATGCGCTCGGTCACCTGGTGGCGCCGACCTGCGCCGCGATCTGGATGGAGCCCCATCAGGCCATCCCCTGGGCCAGCGCCTGGCTGGCCGGGAGCCTGACCTGGGCCGCGGCGCTGCGGCGTCGCTCCCACCTGGGGCGCCCCAGCGTCGTGCGCTACGGGGGCCGGGTGGTCGCCGGCGCGGTGGCCGCGGTGTCGTCGCAGAGCGTGTTCGGGTTCTCGATCTCTCCCGCCGTCTGGCTCGCGGTGGGCGCTCTTCAGTCCGGCTGGCTGGTGATCGGCTTCGGCCGCGGCTGGTTCGGCCGCAGGCCCGTTCTGGTTGCTGTCGGGGGCGGGCGAACGGTCGATCTGAAGAAGAAGCTCGGCGAGCAGGTGGAGTGGTTCAAGCTGGGGGAGATCGCGCCCGAGCGGGTCGATGCGTTCGTGGTCGATCCCCATGCGATGTCCCAGAGGGCCCTCGCCGAGGTCGATCCCTCGATCTGGTGCCATCGCATCGTCGACGCGGGCAGGACACTCGAAGAGCTGCAGGGTCGGGTCGCGCTGGCCGCGTGGTCCGGTGATCGGGTGGTGGAGCTCAGCCGCAGGAGATCGTACGAGAGATCCAAGCGGATGATCGATCTGGCGATCGTCGTGCTGTCGGCGCCGATCTCCATCCCGCTCTGCGCGCTCATCGCGCTGATGATCCGGCTCGACTCGCCGGGCCCCATCCTGTTCGTGCAGCAGCGGACGGGTCGCGGTGGTCGGCCATTCCGGATGCTGAAGTTCAGGAGCATGACAGCGAGCGAGGCGGAATCTCCGTCGTTCACGACGAGCGGCGACCAGCGGATCACGCGGGTCGGAAAGCTGATCCGTTCGAATCGCCTCGACGAGCTGCCCCAGCTGCTGAACGTTCTTGGTGGCAGCATGAGCCTGGTGGGGCCGCGACCCGAGCAGGTGCCCTTCGTCGAGCGTCTGGTGCAGTCGCTTCCTGCCTACGATCTACGCCACGCCGTGAAGCCTGGGATCACCGGCTGGGCCCAGCTGGAGCAGGGCTATGTCGACTCCCTCGAAGCAACGGCACGCAAGCTCGAGTACGACCTCTTCTACATCACCAGGCGATCGCTCTCCCTGGATGTGCGGATCCTGATCAAGACCGTTCCCGCAGTGCTGTATGGCGTGGAGGCAGAACGGATCGATCGCCAGGCGCCGGCGACGCGTTCGGGTTGACGCTGCTCGAGCGGGTCCCGACGCAGGTTCCGAAGGAGCTGCCGCAGAGGGTCCCGCATCGGCTGCGCCGCGAATTCGTGGAGCAATGACGCGCTTTGCGAAGTCGTTGGCAGTCGCTCGCAGGCTCGCCTGGGCCGTGCTCCCGCTGCTGGGCGTCATCCTCTCCCAGCTCGCCTACGCGCGCACGCTCGAAGTCCCGAGCAGCTATCCAACGATCCAGTCGGCTCTCGACGTTGCCGGGGATGGTCCTCTTCCAGAACGATACGGTGATGAACAATGCCAACGGGATGTCGGCAGCCCGCTCGTGACGACGCTCTCGGCCGGGATTCACACGCTCACGGCCGACGTGACGGACAGTGGCGGCCTCTCGAGCGCGGATGTGATCACCCTGCCGGAGCCCTCCGCCCACGTGGCGCTCGCGGCGGCGATTCCCCTGCTGATCCTGCTCGCCCGGAGGGAGGCCCACCGGCGGCGTGCGGTATCGCGTGGCCGCCCCGTGCCCGCTGGCATCGGCTGGACGCGAGGCTTCGCGAAGCTCGACAGGGGACACCGCACCAGGACGAAAATCTTCTCTTGACCGCGCAACTTCGGCTGGAGTAGTTTCCCCCCCGGGCAGGCTCCCCCAGTTTCTGCGCCAGAGCGTCTGGCATTCCGTTGCTCACCCCCTACTGCTGCACTGCCCGAAAGATCGCCATGCGAGCTGCTGCGCGCCTTCGCCGCACCGGCGTGGGTAGCTGCTCCCGGATCTGGTCCGTTCCTCGCCGCTTTCGGTCAGTCGCCCGCGCCGTAGCGCCCCTGCTTCCTCTGCTCGTGTCCGTGCTGGCGCTGATGGCCCCAGGGGGAGCATCGGCAGCAGAAGCGATCTTGCGGCTGCGTACCCTCGAGCGGGACGACTTCTTCGCGGACTCCGCGTTCCTGGGGATTCCCTTCCCGCCCGCACTGGACGCGAACACGCGGCTGGTGCTGCTGCCGGGGGAACGTCCGCTGCTGGCTCGGGTGGAGCCGGGTACGCCCGAGGATGAGCTGGGGATCGCCGAGCTGGTCGATGCGATCAACCTGAGCTTCGCATCGCGTGCGGACTCCGCGCTCCAGGTGCTCGCGCTGGATCCGATCCGCAGGGAGCTGCTGTCGGTGCGTCTGGAAGCCCCGCGGTCCCGGCCGTCCGTCGCGTGGTTGGACGCCAGCTCCCTGCGCGTCAGTGACCCACAGGGCCTCGCCTACGACGGCCTCGGCGATCGGCTGTTCGTGCTGGATGCGGCAGTGGGTCGCATCGTCCAGATCGCCGATTTCCGCGGTGACCGTCTCGACGGGAGCGAGCCGATCTCCGAGATCGACTTGCCCGCCGGCCTGGGGGAGGTGCGGGGTCTGGCGTTCGATCCGGCCAGCGGTCGGCTGCACGTGCTGAGTCCCACGGCGCGCGAGCTCTACGAGCTGCGGCCCGACGGTGGGCTCGCCTCCGTGCGCCGGCTGCCTGATGACGCCCCGGCCGATCCCGAGCTGCTCTTCTTCGCGGCCAGCGCCGACCGCACCGACGATCCGACGCGCACCAGCCTGTTCATCGGGACGAGCACGCCGAGTGGGGGACGGCTGACGGAGTGGTCGCTGGCGTCGTCGTCGGCCGCCTCACCGGCCACGACGGGCAAGATCGTCACGGTGGCGGCCGACGCGGTCCCGACGGAGATCGGTTCGCTGGTCCGGACCATCGACACCTCGGCCTTTCTGCCACCGAGTCCGGACCCGGCGGGCATCACCTACCTCGGCACTCCCGATCCGCTGCTGATGAGCGACTCGGAAGTGAACGAGATGCCGATCTTCCAGGGTGACAACCTGTTCGAGATGGATCGCTTCGGTGCCCAGTTCGACAGCTACACCACGACTGCCTTCTCCAACGAGCCGACCGGCGTCGCCGTGGACCACGCCAGCGGCCACATCTTCGTCTCCGACGACGATCGCCGCGAGGTGTACGAGGTGGATGCCGGGGGCGACGGGGTGGTCGGTACCGGCGACGACACGGTGACCCAGTTCGACACGGCGGTCTTCGGGAGCCTGGACCCGGAGGGCATTGCGTTTGGCGGCGGGGTGCTGTTCGTGATCGATGGCATCAACTCGGAGGTCTATCGCGTCTCGCCGGGAAGCAACGGGGTCTTCGACGGCGTGTCGCCCGCGGGAGACGACCAGGTCACGAGCTTCGATACCGCAGTGCTGGGCATCGTCGATCCCGAGGGCATCACCTACGACACGGACGCGGGCCACCTCTACATCCTGGGCGAGCCGGTTACGCAGGTGCTCCACGTCACCACGGATGGCAGCCCGATCCGCATCATCGACATCTCGGCGGCGAATGCCCGACAGCCTGCGGGACTCGCCTATGGGATCGGCAGTGCGGGCGCCCCGTCGCGCAGCCTGTACATCACGGACCGGGGTGTCGACAACAACAGCGACCCCAACGAGAACGACGGCAAGATCTACGAGATCGCAGTCTCGCCGCTGACGAGCGGGAACTCCGCTCCGACGGTCTCCGCAGGCGCCGATCTCATGGTCGACATCGCCAATCCCGCCAACCTGGATGGCGTCGTCGACGACGACGGTCTGCCCGATCCGCCGGGCCAGACGACGATCACCTGGATCCAGGTCAGTGGGCCGGGAGGAGTCGCCTTCGGGAACGACGCGGACCCGCAGACCACCGCGAGCTTCACGGCCGCCGGGACGTACGTGCTGCGGCTTACCGCGGACGACGGGGAGCTCCAGACGAGCGACGAAGTCACGGTCGTCGTCACGGGATCGAGCGGCAACGTGATGGTCGAGCGACGGACGGAAGCCGTCACTGATGACGCGGAGGAGCGCCCGGGTAGCAGCGTGTCGCTGAACAGCAGCGACCTGGAGCTCGTCTTCGACGGCGGCAGCAACCAGGTGGTGGGCATGCGCTTCGCGAACCTGGCGATTCCACACGCCGCCCGGATCGTGTACGCCTACGTCCAGTTCCAGGTGGACGAGACGAGCTCCGTCGAGACGACTCTCACGATCCAGGGACAGGACGCCGATGATGCGGAGCCCTTCCTGACCCCGGTCGGGAACATCTCCACGCGTCCGCGCACCTCGGCCGCGGTGGGCTGGTCGCCGAACCCCTGGCTGACGGTGGGCGAGGCGGATCTCGAGCAGCGGACGCCGGACCTGAGATCGATCGTCCAGGAGGTCGTGGATCGCCAGGGATGGGCGAGCGGCAACGCCCTGGCGATCATCGTCAACGGAACCGGCGAGCGGGTGGCGGAGGCCTTCGACGGCGATCCGACCGGAGCGCCGTTGCTGCACGTGGAGTACTCGACCGATCCGAACACACCGCCGACGGTGACGATCACCGGCCCGGCGGATGGATCGACGTTCACCGAGGGTGACTCGGTGAGCCTGACGGCGAGCGCGAGCGACGCCGAGGACGGAGACCTGACG
>Ga0209536_100013975_pt1 | contig 11545 bp, 7 predicted proteins | sample DeeMarSeWOR28_12_FD_187461 | JGI IMG/M metagenome (GOLD analysis project Ga0209536, IMG submission 187461) | Marine sediment microbial communities from White Oak River estuary, North Carolina - WOR-2-8_12 (SPAdes) (version 2) | ecosystem: Environmental > Aquatic > Marine > Intertidal zone >... | reverse complement strand
CCTTATGCCGTTTGTACTGATTCAATAGGTTATGAAGGTTCAGTTAAAAAACCACATAGAAGAAAAGATGAGTCAACTTGGTCACCTGAATTAGCACAAGACCTTAAAGCGTTTCATAATATTGATATTGATGATACAACACCTATAATTAGAAAGGGTAAACTAATGGAATATATAAATTCAAAAAAACAATCATTATCTGAACAAAGATATGGTGATGATAATGTTGGATATATAGTTAGAGGTCTAAATAACCCTAGAGTTGATTCTGGAACGGTGTTCAATTATTTTGAGGTATTAAAAGAAAGTGGTTTAGTTAATATGTTTGGTTCTTCAGTTTTTCTAACTTACACACCTGATGATTTAGAAAGATTTTTATATGGTGAGAGATCAACACCTAAAGATATTGAATATGAAATAGAAATATTAGAACGTGACAATGATGAAGGTGAATATGATGGTGATATAGAATATTTAGAAGAAAAAAAGGAAAATATAGAAAAATTATTATCTTTACAACAAGATGTAAGAGATATATTGATTAGAACTAGTATGAAACAACTGGAACTAGAAAATAAAGAACAATCAATGGAAAACGTACAAAGAAAGTTCGATAATGTCCACAAACAATTTTTTAAAATGTGGGTATCAGTATTATATGGTTAATAATTAAATAAAAATATTAAAAATGAAAAGGAATAAAAATTTAATCAACGAAGCAATAAAAAGGGTTTTAAATGAAAAATATAATTTAAAAAGGATTCACGAGGCAATCGAATATGATCCAGAACACCCTGAAAGAATGAATCCTGATTTGGAAAGAAGATTAAGAACAGGAGAACATTTATTTGGTAAAAGTAAATCCATACCTTCAACAGAATTAACAAACTATTCCGCAAAATTGGCTAGTAAAAGATTTAAAGATATTATTACTAAGGTTAAAAGATATCACGGAATAGATAGAATTAATCCTATGATGATGCAACAAATGTTTCAAATTATGGGACAAATATCTCAAATTGAGACAATACACAAAGACGCCTTAGAACAACTAGCGGTTGATATTGTTTCAGAAGAGTTTGAAATTCCTGAAAGTATGTTGGAGGCAAATTTAGTACCTCCCGGTACAAAAATTGACCTTAAAGATGAGGAAGAAGATGGTGGTGATGAATCACAGGAATACCAACTACCCAAAACACCTAAGAGTGCACAAAGAATGGAAGAACTAGAATTAGAGGTAGATAAAAGAAATATGATTAATGCAATGTTACAAGGGGCGGCGAAAAAAGGACACTACATTTTCCATATGGTTGCTGATGAGTTAGATGCAATTGATCCTAGACTAATGATGTTATATGGTAAATTAATGTCTTTGGCTGATTTACAATATTGGTTGATACCTGATAGTATGCAAACATCTTCTGTAGGTGGTATGGAAAAAATTGAGTGGAGAAAACCTGAAAAAAGTGATGAAGAGGAATTAGAAGATTATGATTTAGAAGATGAGGAAGAAGTTCCTGTTGTTGTTGCTAAGGCATGGATTTTCCCTCTTTTAGTACACGAACTTATAAAAGGTACATTAGAACTTGCCGCATCAAATTGGGCAACAGGGCATTTAGATTTTGAAGAACAAAAAGAAGTTATAGAAAAAAGTGACACACCACAAAACGAATTGTGGGGGATGAGATTAGGGCCTGGTATATGGGAAAAATTCTTAGATTGTATACCACAAGAGGATTATGATATCAAACAATGGTTATTTAAGGAATTGTCACAATTACCTGCAATACAATTTCACGAATTTATGAAAGAAATCATTTCTGGTAGTGAAAGATGTAAAGAAGTTATCAAAACTCTAAAAGAATTACATAACGAAGATGAAAATGAAAGTTTAGAAGACATTTTAGATGATTCAGATTATACTGATATGGGTGATATCTTAGATCATTTGGGTGATGAGGATGAAAATGATGATTTTATAGATGATGAAGATGATGAAGGTTATTTGGATTATTCACAACTTTCAAAAAGAGAGTTACAAGAATTAATAGATGATGCATTAGACCAAGGTGATTTTGAGATGGTTAGTATTTTACAAAAATATATGTAATGGATTACGATTCTAAAATAATATCTAAATTTTTTTCAAAATTCTATGAAGATAAATTATTTAGTGGTGAATTAGAACTGCAAGATACCATAGAAGGTATTATGTTAGATACTGGTGATCAATATGGTATGTATGATATTTTAAGTGCAATTTTCGAGTATTATATACAAAAAGATATTGATCCATTAGAAATAATTGATTTAGATTATTTAAGATATGGGTATGATTCTGATGACATAGCATCAATTCTAAAAGAAACTGGTTATCATGATAAATTTAATATTTTTGAAAATGCAAACTTTTGGGATTTAGAAGAAGATGAAAATGGTGATGTATTTTTATTAGTTGATGGTTGGGTAGATTTTGCGGAATTATTTAATAAATATGAAAGAACTACTATCGAAAATGTGACTTCTGAAGATTGGTTTGAGATATTTGATATGTATTATGTTAATATTAGTGATTTTATAGATGATATTGATACTGAAACTTTATTACTTATTAAAGAACACATTATTGATAATTATTTAGGTGATGAGTTAGATGAAGGTGGTGTTATAACCGTTGAAATGTTAAATGATGTAGATAATCTTAAAGATATGATACAGAATGAATCTTCACTGGAAGAATTAAAAAGTGAGTTGGAAAGATTTTATGGAGATGCTTATAATATAACTGCAGAAAATGAATTATTTGAACGTTTTTTAAATGAGTTAAAAGATTTTTTTGGTGTTTCAGATATAGATTGGAATGATAAAAATAAATTAAAAATAAAAATAACTGATTTATATAAAGAATATTCTATAGAATATTTAAATGAATTCTCATATTTACCAGATGAAAATCATAGTAGATTTTTAGAGGTTATATCTGAGTTATTATATGAAACTGATAACAAATTAAGTTTAGGTGTTAATTTAGATTATTTTCAACCTAATACATATAAAGTAGATGAAAATTTAAATGATATTATTCAAAATAATTTATGAAAAAATTAATTAAAAAAATACTAAGAGAGGCATTTCCATTTGGAGGTGAAAAGGCACCAGAAGAAAACTATGATACACCAATGAGTAGAAGTAGTGAATATTATCCAGATTTGGATGAATATTACATTGACGACCCTTATTATAGTGATTTTGATGATCCAGAATTTTGGGACATTTTAGATGATTTAGATAGTTATGATGATGAGGATGATGATAATAAAAATGATTTCCCTTATGGGGGTCACAGAGCACCAGAACTTTAATTATGAAAATAATTTTGTCAAATACACAATATAAAAGATTATTCACAGAATCAATGGAAGATAAATTATCAATGAATTTTGATAAAGTTATTAATGTTTTGAAAAAATATAATAATCGAAATTTTATTAATGAGTTATTAACTTTTTATGATGGTTTTGACGATTTTTTAAAAAATAGTTTAATTAATTATAATAAATTCATTGATTTATTCATTGAGAAGGTTTTGAATGTAGATAAACCTCAAAATTTTTCATTTTCTCGTTTTAATGATGATTATAGTAGTATTGGAGATATTCAAAATGAAATTATAACTTATCTAAATGAAAAAGGTGATTATAAAACATTGATTAATTTTTTAATAAAAGGTAAATTTCTAAATTTTAATGATACTACACTAGAATTAATTATAGATTCATTACCGAATATTTTAGAGTATTATGATTCTTTGTATGAACCTAAAAAAGTTATAAAAAACTTATCTGTTTTAGTGCGTAATATTAATTATAAATGGAATTTAGGGAATAGATACTTCTACCCTATTTTAAAAGATTACGCACAAAAGAATGGTATAACACTTATAGATAAAAATAAAGGTTATACCTTCAAAAAAGGGGATGAAGGTACATTAATTAGGTCATTAATTAATTACATCAAAGAAGTACCTGTATTACCTAAAAAAAATAGAAAAGGTTTTTTAGATTATTTAGGGTTAAAAGATAAAACTAGAGGACATTATTCTTCATTTTGGTCCGCAGCACTTAAATCAGGAATTATCCAAAAAGTAGGTAGTGGAAAAAACACCACCTATCAGTTAGGACCTAATTACGAAAACTGGGAAAAAGGTAATATAGTTGCATTTTAGTCTATTTCTAATATTTATATTATATATTAATATGAATAATTATGGATAGAGCGGAACAATTAAAAATATTTGCCCGTAGTTTAGGTGATCCAATTTATGCAATAGAAACGTTTTTAAAGACTTTTGATTTAACACAAAAAGGTAATGTACCTTTTAAGTTATACTACAAACAAAAGGAAATTATTAATTCCTACGAAAAACACAATCGTAATATTGTAACCAAACCTAGACAGGCAGGTGTATCTACAACAACGGCAGCATACATCGCAGTTAAATGTGCATTTGGTGATCCTGATAATCCACACAAAGTTCTAATACTTGCGAATAAACAGACTTTAGCACAAGAATTCTTAAAGAAAGTAAAAGATTTTTTAGATCAAATACCTTATTGGGTATGGGGTTTGAATGAAAGTACTGATTATTTAGAAGTTAATTCCAAAGGACATTTAAAATTAAAGAACAATAATTGTGAAATTAGAGCCTTAGCAACATCAAAGGATGCATTGAGGGGTTTTACACCTACTTTTTTAGTTATGGATGAGGCGGCGTTTATAGATAATGGTGCTGAGGTATTTGGTGCTGCATTAGCATCTTTGGGTACTGGTGGTAAGGTTTCTCTTATATCTTGTGTAACTGAAGATACTTTTATTTTTACTGATAAAGGTTTGAGACAAATTTCTGATTTTATAAATTATGAAAAACCTGATAACCCAAATGAAGGGTACTATGTAGATGATTATTCAATACTTGGAAAAGGTGGTGTTAGAAAATCTAATATTATAGTTAATAATGGTATGCAGGATACTATTAAGATTTCTACAACTAATAGTTTTTTAGAAGGGACATTAACACATAAAGTATGGGCGTATAAGAATGAGTCTAAAACTTATGAATGGACACCTATGGGTGAATTAAAAATTGGAGATTATGTAAATATTCAATACGGATATGAAATTTTTGGTGATGATGATGAAATTAATCACAATTATATCTTTAATAATAAAGAAAAAAAACCTAATAAAATATATAATAAAATAGACACCAATTTAAGTTATTTAATTGGTTTATACCTTTCAGAAGGTTGTTGTTATAAAAAATATAATAAGAATGGTAGTTTAGTTGGTGTAAATATAACTATAACATGTGGTGATTATATTGGAGATAAAATCAGAAAAGCTGGTTTTAATTATAGTTGTACTGATGGTTTACACTACACTATATCTTCTAAATATTTAGGTTCTTTATTAGAAAAATTGGGGTTAGATTTAACACTTAAAGCTAAAGAAAAATTTATACCTAATAAATTGTTATCATTATCTAAAGAAAATACTTCTGCAATGATAAGAGGTTTTATGGATGGTGACGGGTATTCTGATAGTGTTAGAGGTAGAATAGGTTTAAACATATCATCTAAAAAGATGTGTTTACAAATAAGACAAATTTTAATGAATTATGGTATTTTAACTGATTATCAAGAAGGTGTCAATATGGGGACTGATTTAATACCAGTAGAAAGTAAGTATTATAGATTATCGGCTTCATCATTAAATGCTTTTAAATATTATGAAAAAATAGGGTTTAACTTTGAAAGAAAACAATGTAAAAGAGTATCATTAAAAAAGGTTAATATTAATAATAGATACAGAATAATACCTAATGGTAAAAAAATTATAAGAGGTATTATAGATGATAATAATTTAGTTAGAAAATTTAGGGGCAGTGGATTAAATTTAAATTCACTTAGAGTTAGAAAAATAAATAAAACTACTAATTTATCTAGTAATATTTTTTATAATTTTATAGACTACATTAAAAATAATTTAAATGTTGATTTATCTAAATATAATATAGATAAAATTTTATTAGAAAATGGAAAATGGGTAAATATAACTAATATAGAAAAATCTAAAAATAAAACTTATGACTTCTCATTACCAAATAATGATGATTTTTGGTGTCACTCTGTAATATATAATGGTATTTTAGGTCATCAAACACCCAACGGAATGGACCCTTTATATTATAAAACATATGATAATGCCAGAAAAAAGGATAATAATTTCAATATAGTTGAAATGAAATGGTTTCAAGATATAAGATATAATAGAGGTTTATATTGGAAAAAAGAAGATGAAGAAGATATAAAATGTGAAACCATTGGTAGAAAGAAATTAAGGTGGGAATATAATGGTAAAATTTATGAGACAGATGAGAGTACCATAGAATACTATAGTGTGATGATTGATGATGGCTGGAAACCCTTATCTCCTTGGTATGAAGAGATGGCGGCAGATATGGGAGATCCAAAGAAAATTGCACAGGAATTAGATGTATCCTTTATTGGTTCAGGTGGTAATGTTATTGACGATGAATATATAACTTATCACGAAACAAACAATGTTATTGAACCAGAATACTACGCTGAAGTTGAAAAATCAATGTGGATATGGAAAAAACCTGAAGAGGGACATAAATACATTATGGGTGTTGATGTAAGTAGAGGTGATGGAAAAGATAGTTCTACAATAGTTATATTAGATTTTGAAAATTTAGAACAAGTTGCGGAATTTAAATTTAAATTACCACCAGACATATTGGCAGAAATTGTATATAAGTATGGTAATCTATATAATGCATATACTGTGGTTGATATAACGGGTGGTATGGGTGTTTCAACTGTTTTGAAACTGTTAGAGATGGATTATAAACATTTACACTATGACGACCCTAAGAGTAGAAAACTAAGTGAGAAATACGCAAAAAAAGTTTATAAACAAGGTGATAAAGTTCCAGGATTTAATGTTGGTAACACTAGATTACAAATGGTTTCTGAACTAGAAGAACATATAAGAGAGAACAAAACTATTATACGTTCACAAAGGATGATATCAGAACTTAGAACATTTGTTTATAGAAATGGTAGACCCGATCATATGGATGGTTATCATGATGATATTATTATGGCGTATGCAATGCCAATATTCATTGTACAAACATCATTTAAAAAATTGGAACAAGTAGAAAAACAAACTAAGGCAATGTTAGATAGTTGGGTAAACACATCAAATAAAAATAGTACACCTGTTTCTAATAACAATTATACCAACCCATTTTTCGTTAATTCACCTACAGAGAATCCAAAACAAAATAATAATAATAATGGTGATTATAATTGGTTATTTGGGTTATAATAACATTTAGTTTTTTCAGATATTTATTATAATATACATAAATAAATAATTAAAATGGCGAGAAAAACGATATTCCAACAATTAAATGATTTATTCGGTCCTGAAATAAAACAACAACAAAATAAATCATCATATTCTTTAAATGATAAAGAACTATTAAAAACTAAATCAAAAGAAGAATATGAATATGAAAAACTACAAAGACAACAAGATAAATATTTGTCTAATATGTGGACAAAGGTTGATAATGAAATTTATCAACATTCTGTTTATTATGAAACTACAAGACTAGCCTCTTACGCAGATTTTGAGGGTATGGAGTTTTTTCCTGAGATTGCTGCGGCACTAGATATAATGATGGAAGAGTCTACTACACTAAGTCCTGATAATAAGGTGATAAATATATTTTCTGAAAGTAAAAGGGTAAGAAGAATATTGGAAGATTTATTTTTTAATAGATTAGACATTCATACTACCCTACCTATGTGGACTAGAAACACTTGTAAATATGGTGATAACTTTGTTTTCCTTAATATTGATAGTAGTGAAGGTGTAATGGGTGCAAAACAATTACCAAACATTGAAATTAGTAGAAAAGAAAATGAAGGATTTGGTGAAAACTCATCTAACGCAGAAACAGATAAATTTAACCCTGTTAAATTTGTATGGGGACAAAGAGATATTGAATTTAATGCTTGGCAAATTGCACATTTTAGATTATTAGGTGATGACAGAAGATTACCTTATGGTACATCAATGTTAGAAAAGGCAAGACGTATATGGAAACAATTATTATTGTCAGAAGATGCAATGTTAATATATAGGGTAACTAGAGCACCAGAAAGAAGAATCTTTAAGATTTATGTTGGTAACATTGACGAACAGGATGTTCCATCTTATGTACAAAAGATTGCAAATAACTTTAAAAAGACACCTGTAATTGATCAGAACACAGGACAGATTGATACGAGATATAATCAAATGGCACAGGATCAAGATTATTTCATTCCCGTTAGAGATCCAAACGCACCTAGTCCTATAGACACATTGGCAGGTGCAACTAATTTATCTGAGATTGCGGATATACAATATTTACAGAAAAAATTATTTACTGCATTAAGAGTACCAAAACCATTTTTAGGTTTTGAAGAGGCGAATGGTGAAGGTAAAAATTTGGCGTTACAAGATATTAGATTTTCTAGGACTATTAATAGAATACAACAAACTATGTTGCAAGAATTGAATAAAATTGCAATTATACATTTATATATTTTAGGTTTGGAAGATGAGTTAGAAAATTTCACATTAACATTAAATAACCCATCTACACAAGCGGAAATGTTACAAGTTGAACAAACACAACAAAAAGTAACATTATATAAAGATGCGGTATCAGACGCAGGAAATGGTTTTGGTGCAATGTCTATGACTAGAGCCAAAAAAGAAATCTTAGGTATGTCTGAGGAAGATATTAGATTAGACTTAGAACAACAAAGATTAGAGAAAGCGGCAGCAGCAGAAATGGAACAAACCGCTGAGGTAATTAAGAAAACTGGTATCTTTGATAGAGTTGATAAATTGTATGGTGATTTTGACACATTAGTAGGTGGAACAGAAGCAGGTGGTGAAGAGGGTACAGATGATACAGGTGAAGAGGGTACAGATGATACTGGTGGTGGATTTGATTTCGGTGGTGGTGAAGAAGGTGGACCTGAACCAACAGAAGAATCTATTAATAAAAAAGAAAACCTTTTATTAGAACACAATAAAAAATTATACGAAAATAAGGTTAAAAAGTATCAAAATATATATCTAAAAAGGTTAACTGAAAGTTTAGATAAAAACAAAAACGTATACGATTTAGATAATGTAGAAGACAACACAAATAAGTTAAATAAAAAAATAGAGGACATTACTAAAGAAATTGATGATTTAATCAAGTAATGATATATTTATAATAAAAACTATTATGGAAAAATTTGGTAATATAAAAGATACATTCAATAAAATCATTTTTGAATCTGTTATTAACAAAGATGAAAAAAGTAAAAAGATTTTCTCAAAATATGTTAAAAAACTAAATGAAAATGAAAATCTAACTAATCAATTTTTAATATACAAGAATCTTCAACATAAAACTTTTGAAACAATAGATGAGGCAAAAGAATATGTAAAAGAAAATATATCATTATTAAAAGAATTAAATGAAAGTGATTTAAAAAGTGGTAATGAGTATTTACAACAATTATTAGAAAATAAAGAAATTGTGAAAACAAATGATTCTTTTTATAGTATGGTTGAGTATTTAGTAAAGACTAAAAAATCTCCTTCTAATATTGAAAAGATTAATGAAACAATTAATACTATATCTAGTAATATGTTGGTTAAAGAAGAAGTTGAAGAAACAAAATTTGATACTGTAGGTTTACCTTTGAGTGTTTTATCTGATTTGGCAGTTAATAAATTCAATACTAAATTTTCAGATTTAAATGAGTCAGAAAAAGATATCATAAAAACATTGTTAAATGGTTCTGATGATGATAAGTTGAATATCTATAAAAAGTTGAAATCGGAATGTATTGAATCTGTTAATGAGAAATTAACTGAAACAACAGATTTAGACCTTAAAGATAAATTGTTGAAAGTAAAAGATAAAATCTTGAATATGGCGTTTGATACTCATAATTCTAAAGAAGATATTATTAAATTACATCAACTGAAAAATTCCTTTTAATATTTAAAATATAAATAGTTTATTTTTTTTATAAAATGTTTTATTGTGAGTCATAATAATATTTAATAAAAACTAAAAAACATGTCAAAACATTTTAAAAATCTTAAAAAAATTAATAAAAGACAACTAGGTCTAAAGAGTTCTGATTTCGACACAGAAATAGAAGCTTTAGGTACTAGAAGAGACAGTTTAGCGAGTTTAATTTTTGAACAAAAACAATTAGTTGAAGGTGCAGAAATTTTATACGATACTGTTGAAGAATACCATTTAAAAAGTGCGGTAGATGATAACAAAGCAGTAAATGGTGTTGTATCCGAAAATTTAGATAGTGATACTGCAATTAGTATAATTTCTTCACTAGTTGTTAGTTTTTTCAAATCAACCACATCGAATAACACTAATTTTATTTCAAACGCGACTACATATGCAGAAAAATCTTTAGATTTATATGTTGATGAGTTGTTAACAAGTGGAAAATTAACTATATCAACTACATCAAGTGGTGGTGGTTCTGTGGCAACATTTTCTATAGGAGGTGGTGGCACTGAGGAAGGTGGTTCTGTTGTTAATATAGGTATTGGCAAGGTAGTTCCTAATCTTTTAACATCAATAATAGAATACGCTGAGTCGCTAGAGGCTACTGCAAATGAGGTAGTTGCTAATATTAATTCTAATTCAGATGTTGTAGCATTGGGTATTTCAGCAAAAATACTTTCTGTTGAAGAGATTGTTACCATACAATTAGATTTTTCTAATAGTAATTTTAATGGAGAAATAGTTTCTTTTGGTACTAGTGGTGATTTAACTGTAATTGGTGGCGAAGTTACAGGAGGTGAAGTAGTAACAGTAATAAGTAAAGAAACAAAACAAGCATTTAATAGTGTTGTAACTGATTACATATCAACATACGAAAAATTATTTAAAGAATATTTACCTTCTTTTATGGTTTATGATTCCTCATTAACTAAACTAATAAATGATTTTAAATTATTTACTAAAGAGGATAGTGAATTATTAGAAAAATCAAATACACTACTTACAACTTTTACAAATTTTAATACATTAACTAAGGAACAAAAAATTACACTTACAGAAGGTTTTAGAAAATCTATTAGTAATGCGGTAATCGAATTGAAAAAAGAAGTAAATACATCTAACACTATTTTAGAAACTTATGGGTTAACATATCTAAACAAACAAAAAAGTGAATTGGAATCGTTAGAAAAAGAAAATGATACTATAGATAGTTCAATATTGGAATTAGAGAATGAGAAAACTGCAGTAAGTGATATTATTAAAACTAAGAATGAATTAAAAACGGAAATAGAAGAATCTCTTTCAGGTATTGATACTTTATTTATAACAGGTAGTAGTTTAGTTAATATCATATCCGCA
>Ga0209536_100013974_pt1 | contig 11547 bp, 7 predicted proteins | sample DeeMarSeWOR28_12_FD_187461 | JGI IMG/M metagenome (GOLD analysis project Ga0209536, IMG submission 187461) | Marine sediment microbial communities from White Oak River estuary, North Carolina - WOR-2-8_12 (SPAdes) (version 2) | ecosystem: Environmental > Aquatic > Marine > Intertidal zone >... | reverse complement strand
ATACTATGCTTCACAAAATACCAATAGAAAAGGGTTTACAAGCTTTATCACTCGCAAACCCTTGATAATTCTGGTAGGCGGTACTGGATTTGAACCAGTGACTTCTACCGTGTGAAGGTAGCACTCTCCCGCTGAGTTAACCGCCCGTATCGATTTTTTGATCCCCCTTTAATAATGTGTTTGGAACTTTAAATCAAGCGCTTTTTCGATGATATTTGAAAAATATAGGTCCGGTCTGGAAGCCGGGTTGTATCCAGCATGTCGGACTTAAAAACATCATCTTGATGGGTCTTCCTCGCAGGGTTTTCTGAAAGTGATGCAACTTCCGGGTTATTGAGGATCAAACGATATCGATCGTATCTGCTGTCCTATTTTTTTAGATAGTCCTGCGGTGGTTTGGGAAGATCCGCCGGCGAGTGGGCTGCATCGGCAGGCGGCACGGCGCCGCCGGGCACTTTCCGGTCGGCCGGCGGGGCCGAGGCAATACGGATTACCGGCGTCTCAACCCGGGGCGCAGAATTTTCTGCCGGGGAATCTTCTGACGCGAATTTATTGGCGGAAAAATCTTCAGCCGACTCGCGGCCGGTTGAGGCCTGCACCTCCGCATCAGGGTTTTGCGAAGCTTCCAGCCCGGCCTCCAGCTCATCGGGTGAATCCAAATTGTCCTCGTCTTGATCGAGTGGTTCTAAGCCGGCAGACTCTGCGGTTTCGTTGAGCGAAGCCCCGAGTTCTTCGATTTCTTTGGGCGTTGGCAGATCCTTGAGAGTCTTTAAATCAAATACCTCCAGAAAATGCTTGGTCGTCGCATATATCAGCGGCCGGCCCACAATCTCCCGGCGGCCCAGCACCCTGATTAATTTGCGCTCCAGCAGCACGCGCAGCACCCCGCCGCAATCCACGCCGCGCAAATATTCAATGTCGCTGCGAATGATGGGCTGCTTATAAGCGATGATAACCAGGGTCTCCAACGCGGCTTTGCTCAGACGCAGCGGCCGGGGCTGGACCAGCTTTCGGATCCATTCGTTGTACTCGGGCCGGGTGCGGATTTGAAAGCCGCCCGCGACTTCGTCCAGGTAGAATCCGCCCGGCCGGGCATCGTACTCGGCAGATAAGGCAGCCAATGCATCTTTTACTTCGCTGGTTTCCGCAAGCGCGGTAATTTTCTTGATCTTATCGACCGTCAGTGGTTCTTCAGCCACAAACAAGAGGCTTTCGATGATTTGTTTAAGGTTTTCCATAAAAAGAAAATGACTGAAATAAAAAAATTGATCTAAAATGCCTAAAATTTATGGTATGCTATCTTATCAAACAGAGGGCCGCAAGCCGATGTTTTTTGCACGGTTTCATCCGGAAACTGTGAGATTATCCTGTTCTTCCTGCCTGTCCCGCTGAAAGCGGGATTGATCTTGTCAAAAAAATATATCTAAATAGAACCCATTCCTTATAAGTAAAATACGCGGATGATACCGGTATTGATGTTCTGCACAATCCGGATCAGGGTCAGTTTAACCATCTCCAGAATGGCCAGAAAGGTGATGATGACCTCGCGGCGGTCCGGATTATCAGAGAACAGCTCCAGGAAAGTTATTGACCCCTTGGTCTCGAGTATGTCCACAATTTGGGAAATTCTGTCCTTAACCGATATTTCATCGGTTGTCATTTCCACCCGGTGTTCGTCGGGTATGCGATCAAGTATTTTCTGAAAGGCATCAATCAGCTCGAATAAGCCGATTTTAATAAACTCGTCATCCGGACTCCTTAAAAATTCATCACGGCTGGGATTTCGGATAAATGTTTTGTCACCCAGCAGATTGCGCTCGACCAACTGGTCGGCAACCGATTTCATCTGAAGGTATTCCAGCAGCGGCCGGGTCAGCTCCAGCCTGGGGTCTTCCTCTTCCTCATCATCACCGTCATGGACCGGCAGCAGCATGCGGGATTTGATCTGGGTCAGGGTGGATGCCATCACAATAAACTCTCCGGCAAAATCGACGTTCATGGCTTTCATCCATTCCACATACTGAAGATATTGTTCCGTAATCAGCGCGATGGGAATATCATAAATATCCAGCTCATTTTTTTTAATCAGATGAACCAGCAGGTCCATGGGACCTTCGAACACATTTTCAAGCTGAACCTGGTATAGTTTTTCTCTCATATATAATGTTTAGTTACCGGTGTGTGTTATTCGGTGCTTAAACCAATTTTTTTAGCCATTAATCTGAAAAACTATAAATTCCAAATAACAAATCTCAAATAACAAATAATAACCAATGACCAAAAGCACAAATTCGAAACAAAAGATGGACCGTCGAACTGACGAATTAATCAGTTTCGGTCATTGAGATTTTGAATTTGGAATTTGTTTGAAATTTGGTGCTTGTGATTTGGGATTTTTGTAATAAATTGCACCCAAATAATAATTTATGTATTTGCCCGCTATTTAGATTTTTACGGCCGTTCTGACGACTTCCATGGTTTCACAGGCTGCGATGCGGGCCTTGTTGCTGCCGGCGACCATGATTTCTTGCACCAGTTCGGGCCGCTGCTCATAGTAAGCGCGCTTTTCGCGAATGGGGGCCAGGGCTTCAATCAGTCCCTGGGCCATTTTCTGCTTGCATTCGACGCAGCCGATCCCTGCGCTGCGGCATTGCTCATCGATTTCGGCAACCGTCTGCGGGTCGGTGTAGAGCTTGTGAAAATCATAAACGTTGCACACGTCAGGGTTGCCCGGGTCGCTGCGCCTGGCGCGCTGCGGGTCGGTAATCATGCGGGATACTTTTTTGGCGATCTCATCGGCGCTATCCGACAAAAAAATCGCATTGCCATAGCTTTTGCTCATTTTGCGCCGGTCGATCCCCAGGATCTTGGGAGTTTCGGTTAAAATTAATTCGGGTTCCGGAAACACGTCGCCGTAAAAATGATTAAAGCGCCGCGCGATCTCCCGGGTGATTTCCACATGGGGCGCCTGGTCTACGCCGACCGGGACACCATAGGGGCGATAGATAATGATATCGGCAGCTTGCAGAACGGGATAGCCCAGAAATCCGAAGGTGGATAAATCCTTATGGTTCAGCTCGCCGATCAATTCTTTGTAGGTTGGATTGCGCTCCAGCCAGGGTACCGGGGTGATCATAGACAACAGCAGGAACAGTTCGGCATGCTCTTTGACCAGGGATTGGACGAACAGCGTACTTTTTTCCGGTGTCAATCCGGCACTGAGCCAGTCCAATATTATTTCTTTGCGGTTTTTTTCGATGGCGTCGGTATTTTCGTAGTCACTGGTTAAGGCATGCCAGTCGGCAATGAAAAAATAGCAATCATATTCGTCCTGCAGGTTAACCCAGTTTGCCAGCGCGCCCAGCAGATTGCCCAGGTGAAGCGGGCCGGTCGGTCGCATACCACTCAAAATTCGTTTTTTCGGGTTCATGAATATATCTTTCTCCTTGTGGCGCTAAAACTCGAACTTATAGCAGATTCGTTGTCATCTGAAAACAAAAACATGTCAGTGCTTTTCAATATATCGACGGGCAAAGTCGATTTCGTCATTTTCAGTTTTGAGCTTGCCATCCAGCTTGGCGTCCAGAACGGCCTGCAGGATTTCGCGGTAAATCGGTCCGGGTTCAAGTCCCATTTTCTTCAAATCCCTGCCTTTCAGCGCGATCTCGATCCGCCGCAGCTTGGTAAAAAAATGGGATATGGCTTTTTTCACCTTTTGTTTTTTGGCAGCCGCCATCATATACAGGAGCAGTTCGGGTTTGAATCCGGCCAGCTTGCGGTAAAGCACACTGTCGGGCAGCGGCAGATTTTTCTCGAGCCAGAATATACAGTCATCGGCTTCAAAGCGCTCGACACAAAAAGTTTTGCAGTCCTCGGGTGCCAGTTCAAATCGGGTGCATACCTCATGGGATCGGCGGCTGCCGCACTGATGAATCAGGGCCAAAAAATAAACGACCCACTTACTATAGGATTCCTCCAAAAAAAGCAAATCATGCCAGCTCAGGACTTTTTTTACCGAATGCATCAACGCGATGAAAAACTTATCCAGTTTAACGGTCGGGTGAACCACTTTCAGCAGATCAAAATCATTGAGTCGAATAATGGCGGCCACCGGATTCTCTTCTTCAAGGATCAGGCGCAGTTCGCTAAATACCCGCTTGCCGCTCAGACCTCTGAAAAAATCCATGTTGATGGCGTTTTTAATCAGACCGACGGTCAATTTGCCGATGGTGAAGTCAAAACGCTGCTCAAAGCGAATGGCGCGAAAAACCCGGGTCGGATCTTCCACAAAACTCAAGTTATGCAAGACCCGGATAATTTTTTCTTTGATATCTTTGCGGGCGGTAAAAAAATCGATCAGTGTACCGAATTTTTCCGGATTCAACTGGATGGCCAGGGTGTTAATGGTGAAATCGCGCCGGTACAGATCGAGTTTGATCGAGCTCATTTCCACCACCGGCAGGGCTGCCGGAAATTTATAGTACTCCAGGCGGGCCGAAGCCACGTCGATTTTAAACCCATCCGGAAAAATAATGACGGCGGTCCCGAATTTTTCATGGGTATGGATGCGGGCGCCCACCAGGCCGGCATATTTTCTGGCAAAGTCGATCCCGTCTCCCTCGATAACGATATCGAGGTCCTCATCGCTGCGATATAAAAACAGATCCCTGACAAAGCCACCGACGACGTAGGCCCCGTAGCCGAGTTCATCCGCAACATTGCCGATTTGCTTTAAATTCCGGATCAGGCTGGCAGGAAGCCGCTCCGTCATGAAGCGCAGGATATTACGCGTGTGGGCGGGGGCCGGTTCCTTGAATGAATCGAGGGGCTCATCTGAATCCTGCTGCGACTGTCGCACCAGAAAATTGAGCAGATCGGTGCGGGTGATCACCCCGATGACGGTCGAATTTTCCATAACCGGTAAAATCCGCTGTTTGCTGTCGATGATTTTTTCCTGGATTTCCAGCAGATCGGCCTGGGGACCAACCGTGGCCACTTCAGTGGTCATGTAGTCCCTGACCGCAAACTGGCCCAGCTTGTGGTATAGTACCTTTTCGATAACCTGACGCGTGATATAGCCGCATAGCGTAGCGGTGGAATTCGTTTTTTCCGTGACCAGCAGGGCATTGACGTTGTAGCGGGTGATGATGTCCTTGGCATCCTGACAGGAAATATCGGCCGGGGTGGAGATGGCCGGCGACGACATCAAATCTTTGGCCTGGCGCCGGGCTGAGATTTTGCTGTAAAGCACCTCTATCAATCTGGTTTCGGTCTGGGCCAGGGTTTTGCCTTTAATTGACGCGGCGGCCGCGTAGGCATGGCCGCCACCGCCCATGGCCGTCAATATGGCGCCGACATCGACTTCGTTGATTCTGCTGCGCGCCACCACATAGATTTTATTTTCCATGCGCGCAATGGCGAAAATGGCATCGAGGTTTTCCATTTTTACCATTTTTTGAACGAGAAAGGCGAAGTCCGGCATATATTTTTCCATCGTAACACTGGTCACGACAATTTCGAGGCCATTGATATGATAGCGGGTTACCGCCTGAATCATATCATTTAACAGGACAACCTGCTGCGGACTCAATTCCCTGGCGATTAGATCAGAGACGACATTTAAGTTGGCGCCGCGGGAAAGCAGATACGCGGCCGCCAAAAAATCCCGTTCGGTTGTCGAGGGAAAGGTGAAGGATCCGGTGTCTTCGTATATCCCCAGACACATAATCGTGGCTTCGTCGGCTGAGATCTGAATTTCTTTCTGCCGAATAATTTCTGTTAAAATGGTCACATTGGCGCCGGTGTCGCCATGGACTTCGCGATCACCCTGAATATCATCAGCGGAGGCGGGGTGATGGTCGTAGATATGGATTTCGACATCAGACCTTTGCAGCAGCTTGCTGAGCTTGCCAATCCGGCCGGGGTGTCGGGTATCGACCAGAATCAGCCGCTTTACCTTGCTAAAGTCGATATCATTGATATCCACCATGTTAAAAAGATAGGCCAGTGAACTGATAAAGAAATTTTTCAGGTTTTTTTCCTGGGAGCCGGGAAATACCACGCGCGCTGCCGGATACAGCTTCTGAGCGGCCAGCATGGATGCCAGGGCGTCAAAATCGGCATTCACGTGGGTCGTGATAATCGAGAGGTCGGTGTCGTTAACTTTTTGGCCCGGTTGTGGCACGGTCTTATCCCTTCAGCTGATCGGCAATGTTTCAGGTTACCATAATTAAAATGGTATTGCCAATAGCATATTGTCGTCTGCCGCAGGTTCTATAATATTGAAACTATATATAATATCGATTAATTCCCATTCTTGCCGTTTCTTGACATCCCGCCGCCGCTATAATATGATCATATTGATGCGGACATCGGAATCGTTGTAATTAATATGTTAAAAAAATTTAAGTTTTTTTCCTCTCCGGCCGATAAAGGTTCTGAATAATAAATTGTCGGCCAAGACACCTGCCGGGCTTCAAAAATCGAATTTTTTAAGCGTAATATCGTAGCGAATCAAATCTAAAAGCGGGAACAAAGCGTCGGCAATTGCGTCTTACCAAATTTTTCAGGGAGGATTGAACATGCCAGTTTATCAATGGGTGGGCAAAAACAGAAACGCGGAAGTTAAGAAAGGCGAGCTGGAAGCTGCCAGTCAGGAAGCTGCCAATGCTCAACTGATTCGCCAGCGGATAACCCCCACCAAAATCAAAGAAAAACCCAAAGACCTTTTTGCAAACGTCGCTTTTCTCCAGCCCAAGGTTAAAGAGCATGACATCATTCTTTTTGCCCGGCAGTTTTCGACCATGATTGATGCCGGTCTGCCTATTATTCAATGTTTGGACATTCTTTTCAGTCAGCAGGCCAATGCCACCTTTAAAAAGATGCTCAAGGATATTAAAGAGTCCGTTGAAGGTGGCGCAACCCTGGCCGAAGCATTAAAGAACTTTCCCAAACAATTTGATGCGCTCTTTGTGAATATGATTGCGGCCGGTGAAGCCGGTGGTATCCTGGATGCAATATTGAGACGGCTTGCGGCTTATATGGAAAAAGCGGCCAGACTTAAGTCCCAGGTAAAAGGCGCCATGACCTATCCCATCGTTACCCTGCTGATTGCGGTAGTCGTTTTGGCCGTTATTCTGGTATTTGTGATACCGGTTTTTCAAGAAATGTTCGCGGATTTCGGCGGTGAGCTGCCGGCGGCCACCCAATTTGTCGTGGCAATGAGCGATTTGGTAAAAAGCAAGATTATCTATATCCTGGTTGCTGTCTTTTTATTTGTTATTGCGTTTAAGAAGTTTTACAAAACCGAAAAAGGACACGATGTCGTGGACGACCTGCTGCTTAAACTTCCGGTATTCGGGGAACTCCTGCGCAAAGTGGCCGTTTCGAAGTTTACCCGCACGATGGGGACGATGCTCGCCAGCGGCGTAGCAATATTAGAAGCACTGGATATTGTTGCTAAAACAGCCGGCAATCGATCCGTTGAAAAGGCTATCTACAATGTGCGCTCAGGCATTGCCGAAGGACGCACCATGGCCGACCCGCTGCAGGAAAGCGGTGTGTTCCCGCCCATGGTTTGCCAGATGATTGGGGTGGGTGAGTCAACCGGCGCACTGGACGCCATGCTGGAGAAAATTGCCGATTTTTATGATGAGGAGGTTGATCAAGCCGTTGATAACCTGACTTCCTTAATTGAGCCGTTTATGCTGGTATTTTTGGGCGTGACGATCGGCGGTCTGGTCGTCGCCATGTACCTTCCGATATTTAAAATGGCCGGTGCCATGGGCTAATCCGGCAAATAAACAGAATTAAAAAATGCCGCAAAAATACATTTGCGGCATTTTTTTCCGGTCCGATTGAAACTGGTCATTTTATTCCATTATCGAAAACCTGGTCCGCCCTCCGGGCTTTAGGCCTGCGGGCCGGAAGCTGGACCAGGTTAGTCCCGCCCAGGGCGGGATTGCCGTAACACTACATAGCGGAATGATGTAATACTGGAGTGTTGGAATAGTGGGTTTAGCGGAATGCGATCTGATCTTTTTGATGATGGCGCGGATCTGAAACTAATCCGCCTGCGGCGGACCGTTTTTGATTCCCAATGCTCCATTGTTCCACCATTCCAGCATTCCATTAGGGGTCTAAGGTAAACTCCACCCCTCCGGGGTGAAATCAAAGCCGCATTCCCTCTGCCCGGATCTTTGCTTGATTATGGATCGAACGCCACAAGTACCCGAAGGGGAACTCAAGTCCAAGCTGAAGTGGTTGATGCTTTTTCGGTTCCTTTTTTCAACCCTGCTTCTGGGCTCCACCATTATCTTGCAATTCGGAGATGCTCCGGCACCGCTGAATCTGCCCATTATTATATTATACGGCCTCATTGCATCCATCTTTTTGCTGTCATTGGTCTACGCGCTGGCGTTATACCGCCTGAAGCGTTTAATTTTAATGGCCTATGTGCAGGTCATAATCGACACGTTTATCGTCACGGTGATATTATTTGTGACGGGCAATTATTCAAGCATTTTCTCCTTTCTGTACCTGGTTGTGATCATTTATTCCAGCATTTTGATTCCGATCCGGGGGACGATGGTCATCGCCGCCATTTGCAGTATCCAGTTCGGCATCATGATTGATTTAGAGTATTATGGCGTGATTTTGCCCTTCGGGACTGAAGATCTGCTTCTGGCGTCAGCCTACACCTGGAATCAGGTTCTATATAAAATTCTGATAACCATTACGGCCTGTTTCGCGGTTGCCTTTCTCAGCAGCTTCCTATCGGAACAAGTCCGCAAATCCCGCCACGAATTGCGCATCATGGCCGATCATGTCAAACGTGTTGATAAAATGGCCGCGATCGGTGAGATGGCTGCCGGTCTGGCCCATGAAATCAAAAACCCCCTGGCTTCCCTGTCCGGCTCGATTCAGCTCCTGCGCGAAGATATACGCTATGATGCGGATCATGACCGATTGATGCAAATCGTTTTACGTGAGGCCGATCGCCTGAGCTCTCTGGTAACCAACTTTTTGCTGTATGCCCGGCCGCCGGCCGGCAAGGTTGAAGCGCTGGAACTCGAGAAAGTAATCATCGACACGACCGAGCTGTTTGAAAAAGACGCCAGCAACGACGGCCGCATTACGGTGACCAAAAACATTCAACCCGGTATCTGGATCTCCATGGACCCGGTGCACCTGCAGCAAATCCTGTGGAATTTGCTGATCAATGCCGCTGAGGCCATTGACGGCGAAGGAAACATCCATATCGAGCTGCTTGGCACCAAGAACAAGCAGGCCCATATCAAAATTACCGATACCGGCTGCGGTATGTCCAAGGAGGACATCAGCTTAATTTTTGATCCTTTTTTTACCACCAAAGCTTCCGGCAGCGGGCTCGGCCTTTCCATTGTTCACCGCATTCTCGATGCCTACGACGCGCTGCTGGATGTCGAAAGCGAAATCAATCAGGGGACTACCTTTACCCTGCAATTCAAGCAGCTTGAACGACGCGTCTAGCCGGACCCCGCCAGTATAACAAGTAATTGAGGATAATTCAGATCCCGTCAATTAATCTGAAACAAAGGTTGTGAACTTTTGTACATCCTGCAAGTGCATGAAATTTGGACGCGGGTCTAATCCAAGAATTTTGGGATTTAAGAATCAAAGAAGCTTCATCTCTTTTAATTTGTTGATTTTATCCCTCAATTCCTCAATCCCCCAATTCCTCAATCCCTGAATTCCGCAATCCTTATCTTGACAGTATTTTGCAAATGGGCTACTTAATGGAATTTAATTTTTGGTTGGGTTCAAACCCAGCCTGGGGCCAGTCATCAGCGGAAATTAGCGCCGGCTGAATGGCCGGTATAATTTCCAATCGATTGATGAGAAATATGGATAAAAACAGCGATATTTTGCACAAGCGCAAAGATAAAATTGAAGAATTAAAAAATAGCGGCGTCAATCTTTTTCCCAACGGGTTTGACGTGTTGCATACCATCCGGGACATTCAAAACGTCATCGAAAATACAACCCCAACCTCGACGGAAGATGAGCCGCTTTTCGTGACGGCCGGCCGGATGATGGCAATCAATAACTTTGGCAAGAGCGCCTTTATTCGTTTCCGGGACCGCACGGGACAGCTTCAGGCTTACGTGCGCAAAGACCGTATTGGAGACGACGCCTATCGTCTTTTTAAACAGCTCGATATCGGCGATTTTGTGGGATTGAAAGGCGGGCTGTTTCAGACGCGCACCGGTGAGTGGACCCTGCTGGTCAGCGAGCTTGATTTGCTTTGCAAAGCCACGCGCCCGCTGCCTGAGAAATTTCATGGACTGCGCGATCCGGAAAAACGCTACCGTCAACGGTATATCGATTTGATTATGAATGCCGACGTGCGAGACATTTTCCTGAAACGCAGTCAAATCATACAACTGATCCGCAATTTTTTTCTCCAGCGGGATTTTCTCGAAGTCGAAACCCCCATGATGCAGCCTATTCCCGGCGGTGCCGAAGCAACCCCCTTTAAAACCTATCATAATGCCCTGGGGATGGACCTGTACTTGCGCATTGCACCGGAGCTGTATTTAAAACGCCTGGTTGTCGGAGGATTTGAGAGGGTTTTTGAGATCAACCGTAATTTTCGCAATGAGGGGGTGTCCTCCCAGCACAACCCGGAATTCACCATGCTTGAATTCTATCAGGCCTATGCCACTTACAGCGATCTGATGGACTTGACCGAGGAGCTGATAGCCGGCGTGGCGCAAGCACTGACCGGGTCCGCCCGGATCACTTACCAGGGTGAATCCATTGATTTCTCAGAACAGTGGCGCCGCCTGCCGCTTTATGAGGCCCTGGTGCAGCTGGGAGGCATTGACCCCGAACTGCTGGATAACAAGGACGAACTGCTCGAATTTGCATCGCGCCAAGGCGTAAAGGTGACCAAAACCGGCCAATTGGGCAAAGTCATCACCAAGTTATTCGACGCTCTGGTTGAGCCGAAGCTGATCCAGCCCACCTTTATTACCGGATACCCGGCGGAAGTTTCTCCATTATCGCGGCGCAGCGACCGGCAGCCCGATTTGACCGAACGGTTCGAGCTGTTTATTGCCGGCCGCGAAATCGCCAATGGATTTTCAGAGCTCAATGATCCGGTTGACCAGCATGAGCGATTCGTCCAGCAGGTCAAGGGGCGCAAGGCCGGCGATGACGAAGCGCACCGGATGGATGATGATTATATTGAGGCACTGGATTACGGTATGCCCCCGACCGCCGGCGAAGGCATCGGGATAGACCGGCTGGTCATGCTGCTGACCGATGCGGCCTCCATTAGAGAAGTCATTCTGTTTCCCCATATGAAACCGGCCGGATAACGGAAGTGGGAAGCCGGAATACGGAAGTCGGAAGTTTGAATACGGAAGCGGGACCCGTCGTTGTCCCAAAAATTAAATAATACGCCAACGGCTAAATTTGACAGGCATTACAAGATTATAAATAACCTACAAAATACCTGAATGGGATGCGTTTCAGGGCGGATTATTTACCAATAACCATTAC